>Ga0302242_1001489_pt1 | contig 17368 bp, 11 predicted proteins | sample AAG_UR_Lys_MG_FD_193510 | JGI IMG/M metagenome (GOLD analysis project Ga0302242, IMG submission 193510) | Enriched activated sludge microbial communities from anaerobic digester in WTTP, New Holstein, Wisconsin, United States - AAG_UR_Lys | ecosystem: Engineered > Bioreactor > Anaerobic >... | reverse complement strand
GCCACCAGTAGAAAACATAACAGAAGCTTCTTTACGTATTTTTGTTTTTAGTGTTATTGTTATAAATAGAGAAACCCCTTTCTGATCAAAATCAATACCATAGATGTCTTTTGCAATTAATCTTAAGTTTTCATTGGTAGCTTTACTTTTTTTATCTATATATAAAAGAATATCTTCCAGAGGAAAAGGGTTTACATCTTTATTTATTCTTGGTTTAAATCGTCTGTAAAGATCCCTTTTTTCAGTTGATGGTGAAAGAGTGACCCTGGGATAAATATAATAAATAATATAACCCTGCCATTTGGGTTTTCCATTTTCAACATCATAGGTATTGGTTACTGTATCCAGGGATGTTTCAAAACAGATGTATTCATTAACAGTCTCCGGGGTTCCGTAGTTTTCTATCTGTGCAGTTATCCAGTTAGAACCGGTGAAATCTCTTATTATATTGTTCATGGCTATCATGGCTTTCTGGTAAATATTGGATTTTGTTTCTCCCATCTGCCAGCTTTTCATACCTACATCAATAGTAGTATATACCCCGAACATAAATAAAGAAAAGACAAGAGTAACTATTACCAGTTCAAGGAGAGTAACTCCCGATATAAATATTTTCATGGCTTCCTCTCATTATTTGGTTATTATTGTATCAAAATTTTTTCTGGCTAAAAGAGTAGTTAATTGCAGTGTCTTTTCTGATTTCAGAACAAGGTCAAACCATTTCACCTGAACTGTAATCTTTTTTAGATAATCAGGTTCGTAATTATCAATATCTATTTTGAATTTATAGTTTACTCCCCCCACTTTCTCACTTCCATTTATTTCCTGATTGCCTGTACTGTCCCATGGAATAAATGTGCCTTCTGCATTTATTATAGCAGAATCACATCCTTCTACATTCATCAAAAGATCTATTTTTAGAATACCATTTGGGTCTTCCATAGCTATATTACTTATTTCATCAAGTTTTTTATTGGCTATATTAAGTGCTGCAGAATTCTGCTGGCCTTTTTTTATTGCCTGTAAGCCATAAGCAAAAACACTGCATACTACTATTATTACCATACCAAGTAACGCAATGGCTATAACTATTTCTAATAAACTGAAACCTCTTTCCTGAGAATAAATAGTTTTCATATGCTTAGACCTTATTGTAATTCTGTTTAATCAGAAATTGAGCAGTTATAAATAATAGTATTAGATTAAGATAGCTATATAGCTACAAACATTGTAAATTAAAGCTTTTTAATGCATATGCATTTACCTTATGCATTATGAGATCATTAATTATAGGATATGTAAAAAATATATTATAATATTATTTTAATCTATAATGTAAAAATAGTCAAGAGATGTAAAAAAATTTTAGGATTTTTTTAAAAAGTTAGACTTTGAAATATGACAATTTTTTAGATCTGTAAAATTTTTTATCACTCTAAATCTGAAACTCAACCTCCAATTATAATTAAAATATATAGGAATTTTCATTATTGTTAAATTATTAGATTCAGTAAAAATAAACCTTTTATGTTTAAAGCTATCAGCAATCAACTTGAGGAAAAAGCTGAAAATTGAGGGCTGAAAACTGAAAGTTAATAATAATTTATCATATTAAAGAACAGTCATTTGCATTGTGAGGATATTCTTCTCATTTTGTCTGGAATATTCAATAGTATTAACAGTATTTTTTATTAGATAAATTCCCAGACCTCCTATGGGTCTTTCTTCCAGTGGTATATTCACATCAGGTGTGGGCATATCAAGAGGATTAAAGGCAATTCCGTCATCTTCTACAATTATTGTTAACTCCCGATTTTCCATGTTCATATAGATATTTATGAAATGTTCTTCTGTATCTTTATAGCCATAAGAGATAATATTAGTAATTATTTCATCCATTACCATATCTACATTAAATTTATTTTCCAGTGGAATATTTTCTTCTTTAGCAATTTCATCCAGTAGAGATACTATTTTTTCTATTTCTTCTATTTTATTAGTAATAGTTATTTTTTTTCCCATCCTCATTTTATCTTTCTATTTTTTTAACTTTGATTTTTCATAGAATTAAATTAATTATAATCCAAAATATAATAATTGCAAGACTTTTTTATTTTATTCTATTATATTGTAATTATTAGTTTATTTTGATATAATTAATATCCGTAGGAATTTTCATTATTGCTAAATTATTAGCTTTAATAAAAATGAACATTTTATGTTTAAAGCAATCAGCAATCAGCATAAGGAAAAATGAAAGCTGATTGCTAATAATAATTTTTGTTTAAGTTTATAGGAGGTATCCTACTTGTTGTGAGTATTCTTGAGAAAATAAAAACAGTGCTTAATAAAGATATTATGGCCTTCATAAAGGTATCTTCTTCCCGGGAGTCTTCTAATGATAAGAAGAAAGTAGAAGAAATATATTTTAAGGGAGCCTGGCAGGAAGAAGGAGAAGCCAGGTGGGCTTTTTTTAAAGATTCCTCTGATGAAGAAAATAAATTTATAACAGCTAAACTCCCGGAAGACCTTGAAGGAGATCTGCAAAAATCTATTGCTATTAAAACTCCTCATCTGCAGATTACAAAAGAAAAAAAAGCTTTAGAAACCAGTGGTCTTACAGGAGAGACTTTTATAGAAAAAGATAGTACTCCCCTTAAAACTGATTCTGTTGTGAGTATTACAGAACTAGGACGCTCTATGGTTTCTAGATACATGGATGTAAAATCTGTTTCGTCTATTGATGAAAAGATAGATATAGATTCTATTACTCCAGAAGATGATTCAAAGACTGGTAATAGTCTGGTAGATCAGAGAGAAGTGCTGAGAGATCATAAAATAAAGATTTTTTTTGTTGAAGACAATAAAAGTTTTCAGTTAATACTGAGAACACTTATAGAGAAAACCCCGGAAATGGTACTTATAGACTGGGCTGCAGACGGGAAAGAAGCTATTCATAAGATAAAAAATTCCTCGGTACTTCCTGAGATTATTTTAATGGATATTGCTATGCCCGGTATGAATGGTATAGCGGTAACAAAAGAGCTTTTAAAGATTCATCCTGACCTGAAGATTATTATGTTGACAGCCTTTGGAGATAAAGAGCATGTATTGAATGCTCTTGAAGCAGGTGCAACAGGTTTTCTGCGAAAAGATGCTTCACTATCACTGATTAAAGAAGCTATAAAACAGGCTGCCCTGGGGGGTCAACCTATACAAAAGGATATTTCCCATTATGTTAAAGAAGTAAAAATATCTTCACTGGCTAAATCCTCTGAATATACGGAACTTGCCTCTCAGGAAAAAAAGATATCCCCTTTTAATAAAGAGTATATTGCAGATAAAATTCAACAATACAGAGAACGTCTGTGAAGAAGGAGTTTACCTTTGCTTCTTGATTACGGCAGCATTAAACACCCTCTGTATCACATAATCATCCTTTAAATTCCGGAGAAAAGCCCTTATATTTTCTCTTTTGTTACTTTCTTTTCCACTACAATGATAATTCTGTGGTGTTATATGATAAATGTCGGAATAGCGAAGTAATTCTTTTTCTTCTACCATATATAAGGGTCTTATGATTTGAAATTTTCCATCAAAAAAAGTTTGAAAGGGTTTTATAGTATCTTTATTTCCGCTGTAAATTACATTCATAAGAAAGGTTTCAGAAACATCATTTTTTGTATGTCCCAGGGCAATTTTATATATTTTCTGTTTGTCTGCTTCTTCAAAGACTGTTTTTCTTCTTCCCCTTGCACATTCATAACAGCTCAGAAGGTCTTTTTTATAAAGAGGATTTTTGAGAAATTTGACAGGATTTGCCATAGAGAGAGTGTTTTCTGAAAAATTTTTAATATAAGAAAGTACTTTATCATCTTTATATGGATATATATGAATTGGATAAATAAGAGAGGGAGAATGTATTTTTGTAAGAAGTTTTAAGAGTGAAATAGAATCTTTTCCCCCTGACAGAGAAATAATAATTCTCTCAGTCTTATTAAAAAGGTTATATTCTTTATTACATTTGAAAATTTTTTTAAGAATCGTTTTTTCAATATCCATGACCTGTAAGATAATAACATGGGCCTATGAAATTTTCAAGAAATATCTATTTAGAATTAGACTTTTTCCTTTGAATATGTGATAATATAATTTAAAGAGGTGATAATCTTGTATTTAGAAACGGGAACAATACTTAATAATTTCTATAGAGTTGTAAGACTACTCGGCAAAGGATCTATGGGTAATGTATATCTGGTTGAAAGACTTAAGGATGATAAAAAATTTGTAGTTAAGGAACTTATGTTCTCAGGAGAAGCAGGCCTCGATATGTCGACTGCTCGTGAGATATTTTTCAGAGAAGCAGAGTTTATCGTAAAATTTAATCATCCCGGTTTGCCGGCTATGTATGGAATTTTTACTGAAAATAACAGGGATTATCTTACTATGGATTATATAGAAGGAAAAAATCTTGAAGAAATAATTAACTCGTCACCTGAACCAATTTCAGAAGAAAGTGCTATTAACTGGGTTATAAAAATTGCTCATATCCTGGATTATCTTCACAATTCTTTTCACGCACCCATTGTATATAGAGATCTTAAACCTTCAAATATTATAATAACACCGGGTGGCAATCCTAAACTTGTAGATTTCGGTATATGCCGGTACTATAATCCTGAGAAAAATACAGATACTTTTAGTTACGGCTCTCCCGGTTATGCCGCACCGGAACAATATAGAGGTAGAGGTCAGTCCACTCCCAGAACCGATGTTTTCGGCCTTGGAGTCATATTATTTCAGATGCTTACAAAATATGACCCCACTCTTAAACCTTTAACCTTTCCGCCTATGAAATCATTGAATCCGCTTATATCAGGTGAATTAGAGTCTATAATCAGCCGTGCTATTCAATTAGATCCTGCAAATCGCTATATAAGTATCATGGAATTTAAAGAGAAATTGGAAAGATACAGTGGGTTTTATTCTTACCCTCCCGAGGAAGGTTCTCCAAAACTTACAAATAAATGGGCATGGACGGGCCTTATACTTGCTCTGTTAGCGGTAGTTTCTCCTTTTCTCACAAGTTTTTTATGTTATTTTTTGTCTTCAGTTTCCAGTAGTTTTATTTCGGATATTTTGTTTTTTACATATACAATAATTGTATTGGTAAGCCCTCCCTTAGGATTGATTGCCGGTATAATTGGTTCAATAAAAGCCAGGAAAGATAAGAATATTTCTTCTGTACCTGTCAGTCTGGCTATTGGATGTAATTCCCTTATTATTCTGTTTATGGTACTTATGATCTTTATTTTATCTTCCGGTTTTTTAAAAGCAAGAGCTCAGGGTACACTAGCAGCATGTGAGTCAAATTTAAAAAATATTGCCATGGCATTGGAGATGTACGCTGCAGATAATGAGGGACATTATCCTGCCTCTATTGAATATCTTACTAAAACTTCCTATATTAAGGCTATTCCTCCTTGTCCTGGTTCCATAAAAACACCTTATGGTTATATATATGCAGTTAAACCTGATAATTTTACTCTCTGGTGCAGTGGAGTTAAGGTACATAATTCTGTAGGTGTGGAAGATGGATTTCCTCAATATAATCCAGGTAATGGATTAAGAACAAAATAATTTAAATGCATAGGAATTTTCATTATTGTTAAATTATTAGCTTCAGTAAACATAAACCTTTTATGTTTAAAGCTATCATCAATGTAACTACTCAGGTACAGGTAAATTATAATAAACTTCTTGACATAATTCAAGAAAAAATGTATTCTAGAAGGGTCAAAATATTGTTACTATTTCTGAATAGTAACGTTATTTTAAAGAAAGGAAGTATTTTAAATGAATTTCAAAAAACCTTTTATTTCTGTTTTTATTTTATTAATAACAATTTTTACTTTTTTACCTGTAAAAGGAGAAACATCAAAAGAAGCTTTGGAAAAAGGGAATACTTTATATGAGCAGGGAAAATATGAAGAAGCAATCAAATGTTATGATGATGTTTTAACTATAGAACCAAAAAATATAGAGGCTTTATTAAAAAAGGGAGATGCTTTATCTACTCTCGGTAGATATGGAGAAGCTGTTATATATTATGACAGAGCACTCAAGATTGAACCTGAAAATTCTCAGGTTCTTTTTTCTCTGTGCAGTCTTTTTACAGAGAAAAGTAAATTGATAAATGAAGGTAAATTTGATGAGGTTTACAATTGGTGTGATAAAATATTAAAGACAGACCCTGAGAATTTTTGTGTCCTCTATTTAAAGGCTTATGCTTTACAAATGGAAGGTAAATATGATGAAGCTATTAAATATTTAGATATAGTCCATAAGAAGGACCCTGAAAATCTGATGGCTTTTCAGGGTAAAATAGATGTGTTTATACAGCAGGGGAAATATGATGAAGCAATTAAATGCTGTGATAAAGCCCTCTCTATTGATCCTGTTAACAGTGCGATTTTATGGTATAAAATTTCTGCACTGGTAGATCAGGGTAAAGAGGATGAAGCAATAAAATGTTGTGATAAAGTTCTGGAAAAGAATCCTGCTAATATAGATATACTGGGTTTTAAGTGTTCTATTCTGGAGAAGCAGGGTAAGTATGATGAAGTGCTTAAATGTTATGATAAAGCTCTGGAACATGATCCTGAAAATATAGATATTTTATATTATAAGTGTAATTCCTTATACCAGCAGGGCAAATATGATGAAGCAATTAAATGCTGTGATAAAGCTCTGGAGATTGAGCCTGACAATACTTATATCTTGGCTTATAAGTGCGATATTTTATTAAAACAGGAAAATAATGAAGGAGTTATTACGTGCTGTCATAAGATATTAGAGATAGATCCTCAAAATTCTGATGCTTTTAATTATAAAGGCCGGGCTTTAAATAAGCAGAAGAAATATGAAGAGGCTCTTGAATATTTTGATAAAGGATTGGAATACCTCTGTAAAGATACATGAGGGTCAGCTTCCATAGAATACAGTCTGTATTTCAATAAAGGAATAGCTTTAACTGAACTTGGAAAATATGAGGATGGAGTTAAATATTTTGATAAAGCTTTAGAGATAGATCCTTACAGCGTAGAAGCCTGGAAGTACAAAGGCAATGCACTTTACAATCATGGTAAATATGAAGAAGCCGTAAAGTGTTATGATAAATTTTTAGAAACCAGTCCTGAAGATAAAGAGGTAACAGCTAAAAAAGAGGAAGCCCTGAAAGCTTTAAAAGAAAAATAAATTTGTTGTTGCGTAATGCTCGGCATTACGCAACAACCTTTACGAACCTATACCTCCATAATATTCCTTTTATATGTTGTATAAAGTTTCTTCAATTCACTTATTTTCTCTGCCATTTCCTTCTGCAAATTTGATACTTTATCATAATTACGGGAATAAAGAACTTCTCTGATTCTTGTAAAGAGAGATTTTTCTCTCAAAGAATCCTTCATAAGATAATGTCTCAGGATGTTTATCCTTGTCCACAGATCATCATCATAATCATTAAATCCTTCTTTGCCATGGAGTTTAATACAGTTCCTTACGCAATCAATATTTTCAATTATTATACGTTCACCCAGTTCCATTGACCATTGCAGGGTTGTTGCTTTTATATAAGAATCCATTATTTTTTTATCGAAAACATCACCTTTATAAAGAACAGCAGTTTTATCAGGATATCTGGATAAATTACTTAAATTTTCCCATACAGTTGCCGGCGGTACTCCGAAAAGCCTGTCTCTTTCTTCTCTGGTATAATGTTCAAAAACATCTTCTTCACTTCTGTATTCTCTTTCCCGTTCAAGGTAAGAATACTCTTCTCCAGACTTTTTAGAGAACTCTTTTTCAAGTTCAGAAGATGTTTTTTTAGAAGTAATTGCATATTTTATACCATCCAGAATAGACTGATATATGGCTGCCAGTGCAAGGTAAGTATTTGTGTGGGGATTGGAAGCCCTGAATTCGAATCTTATCGACAGTGGGTTTGCCATATCCCTTACAAGTCCTGCCAGTACTGTCCTGTTTCTTGAAGGTATTTCAACATTATGCCCCACACATGCCACTATACAGACAGGTGCTTCGAACCCCGGTTTTAAGCGGTTGAAGGCATCATTTGTTGAGTTTACAAAGGGATTGATAACCTCATAATTCTTTAAAATTCCCATAATAGCTCCCCATCCTGCAGGGCTAAGAAAATCTTTTTTCATATCCTCAGGAGCAAATAAATTTACTACTTTCCCATTTTTCAATCTGGATCTTACATTTACATGGGTGTGTTCACCGCTTCCTGCTATACCTTCTATGGGTTTTGCCATGAAGGTAACCTCCAGGCCTTCGAGTCTGAAAATTTCTTTTATTAATATTCTGGCCAGGATTTCATTGTCTGCTGCCTGAAGGGCACCGGCATATTTCCAGTCTATCTCCAGCTGTTCCATTATATGAGTCAGTTTACCATCTTCACTGATCTTTGCTTTTACTCCTCCTACTTCTTTATGGCCCATTTCAGGTTCGAGACCGTATTTTTCAAGGAGCAGAAGAGTTTTTTCCAGAGCAGTTCTTACATTTCCTTTGGTTCTCTTCCAGTATTGTTCCTGGAGTACCTGTGACACTGATAATTCTTCTACTTCAGCTTCTTCATCAGGAGTTTTTACCCAGAATTCGAGTTCTGTTGCTGCTATAGGATTTATGTCCATAATTTCATGAGCATTTATATTTGGAAAACCTTCTGAATGTTGCTGTATTAAATTAAGTATTTCATTTTTAAAATAGTCTATAGACCTTTGCAGAATAGAACGAGAGTCAACTTTTTTGTTTTTGTGTACCAGAAAAGAAGGTATCCTCATAGTCCCTACTGGTTTGGCATTTTCAATATGTTCATAATTATAATCTATAAACCAGTTTACTGATTTATCAGCTACTATATCAACCTTTGCATCATTTATTCTTGCTATATCGGGTAGTACAACACTTGAACCATCAGTTTGAATACCTTCGCTCAGGTATTTATGAATATTTTCCAGAAAATTATTCACCGGTATTTTTTCATCGGTATCATTTCCTCTTAGATCTATAGCTGAAAAAGATACAAATTTTATTTCAGGATGTTCTTTTAAGAGAGAACATAGTTTTTCCGGATGATGAATTTCCACCGGTATTACGTAGAGTAGATTATTTTGTATCATATAATGCCTCCGTAAGTCTATTAAAATAATGAGAGAATTATAACACACAAAAAAAAATTAGCAAATATTTTTATATATATTTTTAGCAATTCAAAATTATAAGTTCTTTTACTCTTTTATTATAGACTTAAAATTGTTATAATATTTTTATTTAATATAAAGGAGCAATTTATGCCTTTTAAAGTTAAAAAACTTGATATAAGTGATATTCTTTTAATTAAACCAGATGTATTTAATGATACAAGAGGTTTTTTTATAGAAACGTATAGCTATTCACAATTCAGAGAACTTGGTATAAAAGAAGAGTTTTTTCAGGATAATCACTCTAAATCAGTAAGGAGTGTTTTAAGAGGACTTCATTATCAGAAATTACCGAAAGCTCAGTCGAAATTGATAAGATGTATAAAAGGCGAAATTTTTGATGTGGCAGTAGATATTAGAAAATATTCTTTTACATATGGAAAATGGGTAGGTGTTGTTCTTTCAGAAGAAAATAAAAATATACTTTATATACCTTCAGGTTTTGCCCATGGCTTTCTGGTTTTAAGTGAAACTGCAGAGATTTTTTATAAGGTTACTGAAGAATATTCACCTTTGCATGACAGAGGTATACGCTGGAATGATCCGGCTATAGGTATTGAATGGAGAATAGAAGATCCTATAGTTTCCGAGAAAGATAAAAATCTTCCCCTTTTAAAAGATGCTGATAATAATTTTGATTAATTACCTCTGCCAGAAAGCCCTTTCCAGTAAAATATTATCCTTATTTTTAGGATGGTAAAATTGAAACAGAAAATTTCAGGAACATTCAGAAGTAAAGAAAGGGCTGATGATTTTTTACGAATAGGTGGTTATATTTCTACTGCTGATAAACAACTATCTGAATAGTAACATATATTACAATTGTTTTTGAAGGTTAAATCTTACGAGTATCGAAATTTTATAAAAAGTTGACTTGAGCAGGTGGTTTTATTTTATGGAGCTTATATGTGCCGTTTGTGGTGCAGAGTATAAAGTAGAAGTAAAATTTTGTAATGAATGTGGATCACAGAGATTCGTAGAGCAGGAGCTGGGCAAATTAATTTTGTCTCCAGGAGAGATAATTGCTTCAAGATATAAAATTATACATTTTTTAAAAGCCGGTGGAATGGGGGCTGTATATAAAGTAGAAGATATAAATCTTTCGAAAATCTGTGCTATAAAGGAATTGATAAATATATTTACCAATGATTCAGAGAAGAAAGCAGCTATAACAAGATTTGAAAGAGAAGCCAGGATACTTTCTGAACTTTATCATCCCAATCTTCCAAGAGTGATAGATTATTTTGTACTTGGTAACAGAAATTATCTGGCTATGGATTTTATAGATGGAGAAGATCTGGCAAGTATTCTTAAAGTCCGTGGGAAAAAGGGTTTTTCAGAAAAAGAAGTTATAGAATGGTCTTTACAGATCTGTGATGTCCTGACATATCTCCATACAAGAAACCCTAAAGTAATTTATAGAGATTTAAAGCCTTCAAATATAATGATCAGACATTCTGATCAAAAAGCAATGCTTATAGATTTCGGCATAGCAAGGACTATTATTAATTCATTACAGGACAGTCTTACGAAAACTGCCATTGGAACACTTGGTTATATAGCTCCTGAGCAATATAGAGGTAAACCTGACCCACGAAGTGATATATATTCCCTGGGAGCAACCATGCATCATCTTCTGAGTGGAAAGATGCCTTTGCCCTTTGATATGGAATCACTTGATAATCTCAGACCTGATATTTCCTCTCAACTGAATTCTGTGATTATGAAAGCTCTCAGAATGAAACCTTCTGCAAGATTTCAGTCAGTTACTGAGATGAAAAAAGCACTTATGGGAAATATAAATATAGAAGATCCTGTTGAAGAAGAAAGAACAAAGATAGATCTATTATTAAATCAACTTAATGTAAACGATCCCGAATTGCGCTATATAGTGATAAGATCTCTTCAGAATTACAGAGATGAAGAGAAAATAATAGATCCATTAATAAATATAGTTTCCAGAGATACTGATTTAATAGTAAGAAGAGAAGCAGCAAAATTTCTTGCTACATTTAGTGATAAGAGGATCCTCCGGGCCTTTAATAAAGTTATTTCCCACAGTGATCTGGAAATAAGACAGACAGCTATTAAGGTACTTGAAACATTTAAAGATCCTTCTTCCACGGAAGCCTTAATATATGCACTTGGAGATGACAATTCTGAAATAAGTTTTAGAGCCGCTATCTGTCTTCTGTCTATGAAAGAAATAAAAGCTCTTGATGAAATTTTTAAATTGTTGGAACGTCAGACTTCCCCGGAAATGCATAGTAAACTGAATGATGCTATAAAAGCTCTGGATACATCGTATATTGAAGACTGGCATAAAGAAAAAGAAAAAGTAGAAATAAAAAAGTTAAAGAAAAAAGAGATAAAAACCGTAATTTATTTGATTATTTTTATTCTCATAGCAGTAGTGGTTACTAAAATGTATCTTGACACTTCAAAAGGGAGGACCCTTAAAAAACTTGTCAGCGAAGGACAGACTTATCTGGAACAATATGACTTTGAAAACGCTTTAGTTTGTTTTAACAGAGCTATGGAAATAGAACCGGATTCACCAGAAATAATTTATTGTGTCGGGAATACCTATATTTGTGTAGATAAAGTTAAAGCCAGGCTTTATCTGAAGAAAGCTATAGACTTAAAAAAAGACTATCCTGAGGCACTTATGGCAATGGGCAGGTTGTATTTGATAGAAAATAATTTTAAGGAAGCAATAAATTATCTTGAAGAGTCAATTAACTTGAATAATAAATTACCTATGGTGCATATATATCTTGGGAGAGCATATTATAAATCAGGAAATAAGGCAAAGGCAGAAGAAATTTTTAATCTTGCTCAGTCTTCCAGTGATGAATCTACCTACAGGTCAGCCAAGGTATGGATTAAGAAATTACGTGGAGAGAAATCTCCCATAAAACAGAAGATAAAAACATTATTAGACCGTGGTGAGTCTTTATTTAAACAGGGTGACTATAGTCTTTCCAGTCAGGCATTTCTTGAGGCTATCACTTTAAATCCCGATGATTCCAGAGGATATTCCGGTATGGGCAGGGTTCACTTAAATAGAAAAAATTATAATATGTCATTAAAATACTTTTTAGAGGCTCTTGATTGTAATCCTCTTGATATAGAGTCATTGTGTAATGTAGCTTATATATATATACAGGAAGATGATACCAGAGAGGCTCTTAGAAGTCTTGGAATGGCTGCAGAGGTTGACTCTTCTTATTCTAAAATTCATTATCTAAGAGGGCTCTTATACTATAAAAAAGGTGAAAAAGAAAAAGCCCTTAAAGAGTTGAAATTTTATCTAAATATAGAACCTTTTGGAGAATATTTCGAAGAGATAAAGAGATTAATAAAAGAAATTGAAAAAGAATATAACTTATGAAAGAGAATAATAGTAACATAAATTATAAAGAGGTTCTTTTAAACTACCTCTGTGATCTTCTTTTTATTTCAATAGCTATAATAATTTACAGGAATCTACCATATTACAGGCAGTTTCTTCCAGGGGCAGTACAAACAGAAATCCTTATATTTGCCTTTATTTATGTAATTTTTGCTTTCCCTTATTATTGTTTTATTGCTTCCCATAGTGTCAGCAGGAGTGCTCAGATTATTCTTGGTCTTCTTAATTTTACAAGACAATGTGTTATATATTTGAAAGAGCGAAAAAAAAAAGGAAGCCTGTCTTTCCCATCTCTTGACTCCCGGGTTAAAGTAGGCCTTCTTTTTATGATGGTAAAGTTTTTTTATATACCTTTAATGCTTACTTTTGCTTTTCATCATATTCTTTCTATAGAAGGATGGAAAGGGAAGATTTTAACCCTTTCTCTAGATATAAAATTTCTTTATGATAGCATATATATGCTCATATTAGATATTTTCTTTCTTATTGATACTACTTTGTATTCCCTAGGTTATCTTGTGGAATCAAAATATCTGGATAATGAGGTTAAAAGTGTGGACACAACACTTCTGGGATGGACTGTCACTCTTTTATGTTATCCCCCTTTTTCTATAATATCCGGGTATTTGTTGCCATGGCCTAAAAGTTCTGATCTTATTACTTTAGACAATCCTATAATGACTTTTTTAAGCAGATTTTTTATAGTACTTTTGACTGGAATCTATGTATGGGCCAGTATTGCTCTTGGGAGCAAGTGCTCTAACCTCACAAACAGAGGTATAGTAAGTAGCGGTCCTTATGCTTTTGTCCGTCATCCTGCCTATATATCAAAAAATCTTGTCTGGTGGATATTGACTATTCCATATCTTGGTATCCAGAGCATATTAGGGGCCGCAGGATGGGGGTTATTATATTATATGCGTGCCATAACTGAAGAAAGACATTTGAACCAGGATCCTGATTATATTGAGTATTGTAAAAAGGTTCCCTGGAGGTTTATACCCTGTGTGTTTTAATTTATTTCTGCCAGAATGCCCTTTCCAATAAGATTTTCTCATTGTGTTTTATTCTTATAATCCATATACCTTCAATTTGAGGTCTTATCTTTTCAAAGTTTACTGTAGTATTACAAACCCCAGGTTCTACAGTAAAATTTTTTTTCTCATATATCTTTCCATTAGGAGAGAGAAGTTCAAAGGAAGCTTCAAGACCAGATATTAGCCACTCCGTATGGAGTGCTATAATATTATTATAATGAAAGGCAAGTATTCTGTTATTATTGTTTCCTGTAATATAGATTGAAGTTATCCCATTTTTTCCCAGATTATTTTCATAGATTTTTTCCATTTCCATAAGCTGACAGAGTATTCTGCAGGATTTATTCTTAATATCTGGTTTGAAGGTCACATCTTCTACAGAAGTAAATCCCAATCTTTCTTTTTCATAGCTCCTTAATAAATATCTTACCTGTGGTGGAAAACCATATATATATTTTCCTGTTATATCAGGATATATAGTATTCCGGGATTTTATTTTTTTTCTGTATGCTCCTTCTTCAGCAGCAAATGTAATTAAATCACGATATTTTTCTACATAACCATTAGAGGCAATATAAAAGAAGTAATCAATTGAAAATTTTTCACCTGAAATGATAAGTCCTCTGGATTTATTTATATTAGATTTTATTTCAGAAGTTATATATTCTTTCCATACCGGTATAATATAACCTTTTTTTCTTATCATAATATTCCAGAATTCTTCAAAAGAAGTGCCAGTGAACTTTTCAAGTTCTACTTTAAAAGGAAAAGGCTTTTTGAATCTTCCATATTTTTTATAAGCATACTGCATAAATTGCTGCATATTTTTCCCTGTTTTCAATCTCATTTCGACATCCAGCATTTTTATGACAAGAGGTGCCTTATAATAATGAAGGAATTCTTTTATATTCGGGTCTGTTATTTTATAATCATCTATAAGAGGACAGTCATATTCAGGATGTTCTCTTAAGTATTTCAGATAGGTATTATAATTTTTATTCCATCTGTATTCATCCTCTGTTATACCTGCAGCAACAAGAGAAATAATTTCCATATAGGATACCCATCCTTCATTAAACCAGATATCATCCTGATCTCTTAAGACCATACCTGTTGGTTTATAAGTATTTATACTGTAGCCTATTCTGCGGGAAAGTACTTCCCATGTCCTTAAATTATCTTCTTCTTTTTCATAATAACTTATACTGTTACTCCATGTTCCTCCAAAGATATTATTATCAGATGTACCGGGAAGCCAGCAGATTATATAAGGTCCTGATGGGTTTAAATTAAATTCTTTAAAGAAATATTCATATAATCTAAAGGTTTTATGAGTGATTGTTTTTTTACGTTCCTTCTCCCATTTAGAGTAACAATAAACAAAGACATCTGTATTACCATAGTTTTTTCTCTTTTTCTCAAAATCTCCGAAAATCATGGAGGATTTTATAAGGGATTCATAGACCAGCTCTTTTCCGAATATGTCAGGATAATACCATTTTCCTTCTTTTCTGTAAGAATTTATTATCTGCCATTGAGGGGGAACCTGAAATTGCAATTTCACTTTATTTATTTTTAAAGCATTATTTGGCATAATAAAAATTCTTCCGTCAAAAGCAGCAAAATCCTCTGAAACATAGCCCTGTCTGGCATGCCTTTCTAGACCCCCCGGTTCTACACTGTAAGTAATACCCATTTTGTTTGAGTCTGTCCTGGGAAGATAATAATTCCGACCATTTTTGTTGTATTTTAATTCTGCTCCATTTTTATCATAAAATTTTACCTGTTCAAATTTAAATTCTTTTTCCGGCCCCATCTGTTTAAAATAATAGGTGCTGGAAAAACAATAAAATATCATTGTAATAAAAGCTTTTTTTGTATCAGGTTTACTTAAGTCAATATAAATTTCCACTTCTGTTTCATATTTTTTCTCTTTTGATGTATCAGGGTAAATGATTTGATTTTTCTCATTATTAAAATAATTATCAAGAGAAAACAGTCCGGGGCGGTTTAAGAATAAACTTATACCTGATATAAGTATGAATAAAATAATAGCAATTTTTATGTGTATTTTTATAATATCACTTCCAGAACCCATTTTTATAACAATTCCCCCCGATTACCGGGGGGAGATGTTTTATGTCTTTTAAAAATTAAGTTAATTACATCTTTAAGTTCATAGTATTATGTACAATAAACTTATTTGCAATAAAGTTATGAGGATTTTTCTCAAGTTCAATATTATAAACTGTAAGATAGCTATTCACTTTTATCAGTTCTTTAGATATAATCTTATCTTTAATAAGAGTGCCCTCTATAGAAGTATAAATATAATCTCCTTCATTAATATTTCTTATCTGTTCATAATTATTATTTCCAATATAGAAAGGATGGTTTGGAGTCACATTAACAACAGAATGTTCTGTCTTAATTATATAGTAACTGTTAGAGCTTTCTTCATGAACTAAAGTTTTTTCAACCTTAAGTTCTAAAGTTTTTTTGCCATCAAAACCTATAACCATATCACCGGGAGTTATATTTTGTATTTCTTTTTCACCACTGGCTGTAAGTACTCTGGTGCCGGGAAGGAAACAGGAGGCGCCGCCGCTACTGCTGCTGCTACTGCTGCTGCCGCCGCCGCCGTCGTCGCCGCCGCTGCTGCTGCCGCTGCTGCCGCTACTGCTGCTGCCGCTACTGCTGCCGCCGCTGCTGCTGCCGCCGCTGCTGCTGCCTCCTCCGTCTGGAGTTTTGGTTGGCCGAGGAGGTGGAGGTGGTGGAAGAGGTGTAGAAGTTGGAACTGTAACAGCTCCCATGCTGCCTGCACTGGCTACACTGGCCTGAGGAATAAATCTTGGTTCTTTAAGCAGATTGGTAGATATAGCCAGACATGAGATTACACAGGGAGTCATTAATAAAGTTTTATTTTCAGTAAGCACAATTATACCGGCATTAGGGTCTGTGCTGTTCTGTACAATACTTCCAATAATGTGTATATTTCCGCTAATAGTTACATTACCTCTGGAATAAAGCATACCGATTATATAGTTATAATTCCTGGATATGGAATAGAGTATATCCTGGAGAGCTATTTTTGAATGGGGATTGGAACTGTTGTGATTTGTTTGTGTTACAATTTTTTTACAGTCCATAGAAGCTAACATGGAATCATAATCGGGTCTACCTTCAATGAGATAACTTTTCATATTATCTATAAGAGCCTGTCCTACACCTTTATTCTGGAGAGCATTGATTACAAAGGGATCCTGAATAAAGTTTTCCAGACTTACAGGTATCTGTCTTTCACTTTCTTCTGGAGTGAGAGGATTGAGCATTGCAAGATTTGGGAATTTAAATTCATTGTTGATACTGTAATATCTTTCTTTAATAGTATTATAAAGAACATTATACCAGTCATCATAAAGAGGTGTGGGATTTCCCGTAGGTATGCCCCCTTTACTGAGCACAGTAGGAGTCCCTTCAATATCTATATCGCCATCAGCATATATGACAAGTTCATCAGTTGGATAATAAGCATAATTTAATTTTTGAAGAGCCTTAATTCTTATGGAAGCAGGAATATTAGACTGAGAAGGTTTATAAACACTTCTAATGGGATCATAACATCCGGGATAATC
>Ga0302242_1001484_pt1 | contig 17395 bp, 15 predicted proteins | sample AAG_UR_Lys_MG_FD_193510 | JGI IMG/M metagenome (GOLD analysis project Ga0302242, IMG submission 193510) | Enriched activated sludge microbial communities from anaerobic digester in WTTP, New Holstein, Wisconsin, United States - AAG_UR_Lys | ecosystem: Engineered > Bioreactor > Anaerobic >... | reverse complement strand
GTTTTGAGTGTCACACTCTTCGAGAAGACGCCAATTATACATGCACTTACAGATTCAAATGGGCAAGATTCAGGGGCAGTTCCCAGCAACCAGCTGACTTTATTCGATTAACGTTGGGACAGTAGTGAGTTCTGATATGTTTCAATCCACGCCCCTGCGCGAGGGGCGACCCTTACGTTCAAACGCTTCAGGCAGGCGTTAAACGTTTCAATCCACGCCCCTGCGCGAGGGGCGACGTGCTTCCCTTGCGTCGGGAGTAAGGATATGAGGGTTTCAATCCACGCCCCTGCGCGAGGGGCGACTAGGGCTCTGCGCCACTGTTTGCCTGATGGATGGGTTTCAATCCACGCCCCTGCGCGAGGGGCGACGTCCATGAGTGCCGGTTTTTCGACGCGCTGCCGGTTTCAATCCACGCCCCTGCGCGAGGGGCGACGTATCGTGTCGGGAAGTGAAGCGAAAGGAGAATGTTTCAATCCACGCCCCTGCGCGAGGGGCGACCTAATGGCCCGGCACCCCCCGGCACCCCCGGCAGGTTTCAATCCACGCCCCTGCGCGAGGGGCGACAGCTGCGGGAGAACCGGCAAGGAGAAGGACCACAGGTTTCAATCCACGCCCCTGCGCGAGGGGCGACAAGCATATACCCATCCGGTGATACCAGGAACGAGAGTTTCAATCCACGCCCCTGCGCGAGGGGCGACTTCCATTTCTCCATGGTTCATTTCATCCCGTGATGTTTCAATCCACGCCCCTGCGCGAGGGGCGACTCGGTGGGTTGGTCGGGTGTTTGTGCCTGGTCGGTTTCAATCCACGCCCCTGCGCGAGGGGCGACACTCCCGGTCAATCTCTCTTGATGAATCTCATATTGTTTCAATCCACGCCCCTGCGCGAGGGGCGACATGGCAATGGAAGAATTGAGACCGTATTACAGGAGTTTCAATCCACGCCCCTGCGCGAGGGGCGACTCATGTGTAAATCTGTTGATATTTAATAATGTAATGTTTCAATCCACGCCCCTGCGCGAGGGGCGACCAATGGCATAGCCTAAGACAAGACTGGGAAATGACCGTTTCAATCCACGCCCCTGCGCGAGGGGCGACATGCCATGCATGGCAAGCGCGATCCGCACGCCATGTTTCAATCCACGCCCCTGCGCGAGGGGCGACTCCATGGATCAGACAAGCCCGCCTTGAATTTCAAGTTTCAATCCACGCCCCTGCGCGAGGGGCGACTATTTCAAGGGGCTTTTCCCCATGGTTAGTGCTTGTTTCAATCCACGCCCCTGCGCGAGGGGCGACGAGGATCTCCCCGTTTTCAAGGGCGTGATCCACGAGTTTCAATCCACGCCCCTGCGCGAGGGGCGACCATAGATTTATACGGAATCGGATCTTTTATCACGGTTTCAATCCACGCCCCTGCGCGAGGGGCGACCAACGTTGCACGCGATGTACCATCCAGCCGTGCTGTTTCAATCCACGCCCCTGCGCGAGGGGCGACGGAGAACTTCCGGTGTGTGATCCGGTCCATCAAGTTTCAATCCACGCCCCTGCGCGAGGGGCGACATACCTCGGGCTCTTTCAAAACCACTTTCGGCGCGTTTCAATCCACGCCCCTGCGCGAGGGGCGACCCACTTGGGCTTTGTGGTGGGTATTTCCCCTGTCTGTTTCAATCCACGCCCCTGCGCGAGGGGCGACGAGAGTGGTTGAAGACAAACGGCAATGCGTTGGCGTTTCAATCCACGCCCCTGCGCGAGGGGCGACGCAGCGCATGTCAAGCAAGTCTCAGCAACGGCTCGTTTCAATCCACGCCCCTGCGCGAGGGGCGACATTTCCCCCTGCTCCTGGTTTCATCCCCGCACTCGTTTCAATCCACGCCCCTGCGCGAGGGGCGACAATAATTTTTTTAGAACACACTACAAAAAACAGGAGTTTCAATCCACGCCCCTGCGCGAGGGGCGACGGCTTAAAGTATGTTCAGAATTACGATGAAAACAGTTTCAATCCACGCCCCTGCGCGAGGGGCGACAGGTCCGGGAGGGGAGAACAAGATTACCACAAACGTTTCAATCCACGCCCCTGCGCGAGGGGCGACATAATAGCGTAACAGGGGGTATATCAGTGAAGTTGTTTCAATCCACGCCCCTGCGCGAGGGGCGACTTTTCGAGCGCGGACGCGGCGAGCTGGTTGTCCCTGTTTCAATCCACGCCCCTGCGCGAGGGGCGACCGCATTCCCTGAGATACAATTCTATTGCTACACGTTTCAATCCACGCCCCTGCGCGAGGGGCGACTGATAAGATTGTCCGCAAACCGGCTCTAGGAGCCGTTTCAATCCACGCCCCTGCGCGAGGGGCGACAGAACATCATGATGTTCAGCGCTGAGTCTATGCGGGTTTCAATCCACGCCCCTGCGCGAGGGGCGACAAGAGTACCCGGAAAACGAGAGAGGAAGAAGAGAAGTTTCAATCCACGCCCCTGCGCGAGGGGCGACCCAGGAGGGCCCGGGCGGCCCTTCGGGCGCAACTTGTTTCAATCCACGCCCCTGCGCGAGGGGCGACACAGAAGACCACAAGAAGACCACAGAAGACCACAGTTTCAATCCACGCCCCTGCGCGAGGGGCGACCCAGGCCACTTTTGACTTCTAAGGGGGACACCAGTTTCAATCCACGCCCCTGCGCGAGGGGCGACGTACTCGCCGAGGGGTGGATGTGCTGGATGAACGGTTTCAATCCACGCCCCTGCGCGAGGGGCGACCCGGGGAGCACTCGGCCCCGGCGAGGAGATGAGATGTTTCAATCCACGCCCCTGCGCGAGGGGCGACTACGGCAATGTGCCGGGGAAGAGGCTGTCACCGGTTTCAATCCACGCCCCTGCGCGAGGGGCGACCCCGCTTCAATCGGGCTGGCGGTGGTTCCATACGGAGTTTCAATCCACGCCCCTGCGCGAGGGGCGACAGGAGGGCCCGGGCGGCCCTTCGGGCACAGCTTGTTTCAATCCACGCCCCTGCGCGAGGGGCGACCGGGATTGTGTTGACCGCTTCGCTTACGATGCGCTGTTTCAATCCACGCCCCTGCGCGAGGGGCGACGACAAATACCACCCCTTATTTGAGCGGGGATGTGTTTCAATCCACGCCCCTGCGCGAGGGGCGACGTGCTCAGCCTTCACCTTATCGAGATCCGCCTTGTTTCAATCCACGCCCCTGCGCGAGGGGCGACGTGTGGGATCTGAAACAGGAGGCAAGCCATGAGTGTTTCAATCCACGCCCCTGCGCGAGGGGCGACCAGAAAAGAGGGGCAAAATGATGAAAATGTAAAGTTTCAATCCACGCCCCTGCGCGAGGGGCGACGGCAAATCAGGCAGAGAACAAGGAAGGAAGCCGATGTTTCAATCCACGCCCCTGCGCGAGGGGCGACCGACAACGTGTCCAAGGTTGAGCAGGTGAGCACGGTTTCAATCCACGCCCCTGCGCGAGGGGCGACCAACGGATGGTTCCCCGATTTTTGCCTGTTCTGTGGTTTCAATCCACGCCCCTGCGCGAGGGGCGACTGATAAGAGGACTGTTTGAGCCGAGCACCTCGCCGAGTTTCAATCCACGCCCCTGCGCGAGGGGCGACGTCCGCCGTCCAGCTTCTCCGCCTCCGGGATCTTGTTTCAATCCACGCCCCTGCGCGAGGGGCGACGACAATTACACTGTTAACTGTCCGGTATATGAGAGTTTCAATCCACGCCCCTGCGCGAGGGGCGACGAGTCCCGGGCACGGAGTAGGAGGGCGATAAGATGTTTCAATCCACGCCCCTGCGCGAGGGGCGACCAGGGCAATGACATCTATCTCGTCGTTAGTATCGGGTTTCAATCCACGCCCCTGCGCGAGGGGCGACCGCTCTTGATCGGCTCGGATGGGAAATATCGGCGGTTTCAATCCACGCCCCTGCGCGAGGGGCGACTCGCATAAACGATGAGTTATTCTGTGGAGCCCTTGTTTCAATCCACGCCCCTGCGCGAGGGGCGACCTATGGCTCACCATAATGATGCTAGGTTTAATTTTGGTTTCAATCCACGCCCCTGCGCGAGGGGCGACCGATCGAAGGGATGGGCTCCATGGGTACTCATTGGTTTCAATCCACGCCCCTGCGCGAGGGGCGACGAAGGAGATCATGAAGGCCAAGCGGTTCGGGTATATGTTTCAATCCACGCCCCTGCGCGAGGGGCGACGAACCGGGGCAGAACCGGGCGAACGATAAAAAGGTGTTTCAATCCACGCCCCTGCGCGAGGGGCGACGAGGCCGTACTGTATCCAGAAAACACCCTACGGGAGTTTCAATCCACGCCCCTGCGCGAGGGGCGACATACTCCTATAACCCACTGGATGCCCTTAGAAATGTTTCAATCCACGCCCCTGCGCGAGGGGCGACCGTCGGTTATAATAATCCCGTAACCCTCCTTCTGGTTTCAATCCACGCCCCTGCGCGAGGGGCGACCAAAGACACCGATTGACACATTATTCGACGGCGTGTTTCAATCCACGCCCCTGCGCGAGGGGCGACTGGTGGGGAAAGGGGAAAAACATGAGGTATTACGTGTTTCAATCCACGCCCCTGCGCGAGGGGCGACTGAGGAAGCTTATATGGCAGCGAAACGTCTCGGGTTTCAATCCACGCCCCTGCGCGAGGGGCGACGTCAATGCCTGGCTTGATGGAATCGACTTTGAGGGTTTCAATCCACGCCCCTGCGCGAGGGGCGACCCTACCGGCCTTGATGTATCGTGGCCCAATCTTGTGTTTCAATCCACGCCCCTGCGCGAGGGGCGACCAGACCGGGCAGGAGTCCTCCTCGTACACGACGATGTTTCAATCCACGCCCCTGCGCGAGGGGCGACGACATCACCGAAGGCATCCTTGGGGATTATATCAAGTTTCAATCCACGCCCCTGCGCGAGGGGCGACTCGTTATGGGCGCAATAGCAGAGGAGTCGTCATGTTTCAATCCACGCCCCTGCGCGAGGGGCGACCTTCAATCTTGTGTACCCGCCAGCAAGGGCAACGGTTTCAATCCACGCCCCTGCGCGAGGGGCGACGTTCGTTTCCTGGCTCTCTGTCGGTGCCTGCCAGTTTCAATCCACGCCCCTGCGCGAGGGGCGACAAACTCTATGACAAGAGTTTGCCTGAAAAGTGGCTGTTTCAATCCACGCCCCTGCGCGAGGGGCGACACCCTGCTGCGGACGACGGCGAGGCCGGGGGAGAAGTGTTTCAATCCACGCCCCTGCGCGAGGGGCGACCCGCTACCAGCGCTGGTACTCGCCGCGTCAAGGGGTTTCAATCCACGCCCCTGCGCGAGGGGCGACCTGAGTCTGGCGCAGATGCGCCAGTACGCAGGCGTTTCAATCCACGCCCCTGCGCGAGGGGCGACCACCGGGAGGGGGTCCTGCACGACTGGGCATTCAGGTTTCAATCCACGCCCCTGCGCGAGGGGCGACCTACCCCATCACCCGCCACGCGCTCGTCAACGACGTTTCAATCCACGCCCCTGCGCGAGGGGCGACTCATGTAAGCGGCCAGAGGAAGGAGGGGCAGATATGTTTCAATCCACGCCCCTGCGCGAGGGGCGACCAGGATCGAGCGGGTCTACGAGCCCAGGCTCAACCTGTTTCAATCCACGCCCCTGCGCGAGGGGCGACTGCGTGTGCGTACTGACGCATGGTTCCAGCGCAGTGTTTCAATCCACGCCCCTGCGCGAGGGGCGACCTCTGGCAGGAAAGACCCGTGGCCCTGGTATCAGGAGTTTCAATCCACGCCCCTGCGCGAGGGGCGACTCCGGCCCCTTCCATTCTCCAGATCGTAGGGTCCGTTTCAATCCACGCCCCTGCGCGAGGGGCGACGAGTATTCGGTGAAATACTTCTCAGCGTCACCGTAGTTTCAATCCACGCCCCTGCGCGAGGGGCGACGGCATACTCCCTCTATTTGCATCCTGCCTGTGCGGTTTCAATCCACGCCCCTGCGCGAGGGGCGACGAGAAGTGTCATTCTTGAGTATGAAGAAACACAAGTTTCAATCCACGCCCCTGCGCGAGGGGCGACGCAAAGTACGTCGCTGTTTCTGCGGTCCTGCCCACGTTTCAATCCACGCCCCTGCGCGAGGGGCGACTTCTGCATCCGGATCACTTCCTCCCTTGGTATGCGTTTCAATCCACGCCCCTGCGCGAGGGGCGACCCGCGCCCCAGGGCAGACATCATTGAGCAGATCAGTTTCAATCCACGCCCCTGCGCGAGGGGCGACTGCAGCAATGTATCGGGCGTGCTGCGCAATACACGTTTCAATCCACGCCCCTGCGCGAGGGGCGACCGGATTCATCCTGTTTCTGGCCTCGATATTCCCCGTTTCAATCCACGCCCCTGCGCGAGGGGCGACGCCTCAGCTCTCCTGATATTCTCCACCATGCCCCGTTTCAATCCACGCCCCTGCGCGAGGGGCGACCAGGGAATGAGGGATATGGGGCAAAACAGGCAGAGTTTCAATCCACGCCCCTGCGCGAGGGGCGACCACACGCCCTGCAATCTCGCGGATAGGGTCATTATGTTTCAATCCACGCCCCTGCGCGAGGGGCGACTGACTACTACCGATACAACCGAGGAGGAGAATGAGTTTCAATCCACGCCCCTGCGCGAGGGGCGACATTCCATCATATTTTTTGCTCATGCCAATACCATAGTTTCAATCCACGCCCCTGCGCGAGGGGCGACGTTACAGACCGTACAGCATGGCCCCGGAGGGCATGTTTCAATCCACGCCCCTGCGCGAGGGGCGACCTCACTGAGCGTTGCTTCTCCATCTATGCACCTGTTTCAATCCACGCCCCTGCGCGAGGGGCGACAAGAAGACCCAGGACAACCACCCCGACTACACCGGGTTTCAATCCACGCCCCTGCGCGAGGGGCGACAGCTATTGTGTACTATCTTATCTTAACTGTATAAATTAAATGATTACCGCGAATCTTATTTCTTTCGTATATTTCATTATTCATTTTTCAAAGAACTTTCACAATATTATTCATTTTCAATAAGTTGAATGATGCGCGAATTTCCCAGGTTTTTACTGACAGCTTGTGGTTCGCGCGATTCACACAATCAGTGGCCCTTCCTGATCGATTGAGGGCTTGGCACCAATATGTTCCACTCGTTTTCTCCAGTTCGAGCCGAGATAGTAGAACCTCAAGCTATCCACCTCGGGTTTTATCTCGCCTATCAATCGCTGCTTCAGTATAACCCACTGAGCAGGGTCCAAGATGCACTCAAACACCGAGAACTGAACACGTTGCCCATAGTCCTGACACGCCTTTGCAACTCTCCTCAGTCTTGCAGGACCACCATTGTCTGTCACAGACACATCATAACTTATGAGCACAAACATTCTGCCCTCCCATGCTTACAACCAGTCTCATCTCCAGATAAAAGGTGGATATCCGTCTATGTCTCCTCTCAAGTACCGAGCAAGCAAGAGTGCTTGCACATGAAAGAGTATGCCAATCGGGACCTTTTCATCGATGAATGGATGATAAATTTCTTCCCTTTTCCTCTCTTGGTATGCAACGAGGACGGTCTTTCTTGTCTCGTCATTCATGAGAACAGCTCCTGAATCCATCCGGATAAATCCTTTAGCCTGGACCTGTTTGAGGTTGATCAGAGAGAGCACGAGCCTGTCTGCAATGAATGGCCGAAACTCTTCCATGATATCGAGCGCCAACCCGGGCCTGCCAGGCCTGTCACGATGCAAAAAACCCACTGCAGGGTCCAACCCCACTGATTCAAGGGCTGATCGGATATCATGCACAAGCAGGGTATAGACAAACGACAGAAGACAGTTCACGTTGTCCAATGGTGGGCGCCTGTTTCTTTCGACAAATTGGAAACCGTCCTTTTGCGCTACGATGAGCTGATCAAAAACACTAAAATAGGTATGTGCAGCGTCACCCTCAAACCCGCGCACCACATCGAGGGAGTTGTCATTCTCCAGTCTACTCAGATATGAAGTCAGCCGTTTCACAACGAGACTGACTCTTTCCGTATCCATTGATTCTTTCCCCCCATGATCCCTCATAGCTCTCTGGAGCACGGTACGGCTGTTGGCTATCTTTCCCGTAAGTGCCATTCTTGCCATACCTGCCGAGAACTCTGGATCATCGGCCCTGCGGTACTGCTCTCTGCGAAGCAGTACATTCCCCGACACCGGCCCCTGCACCCGTGCAAGGAATCGTCCATACTCGGAAAGAAAGCTCAAACCCACCCCATTCTCTGCGCAAAAACCCATGAGGAACGGGCTACACAGTACATTTCCGAAACAGACGATACCGCCGAGGGTATGGATAGGAATCCTCAACTTCACCTCTTTATCTACGCTTACAACAACAGTTTCTCCCTCCTTCGATAGATATGCTCCTTGTGTGGTCACAAAGAGTGTGTTGAGAAGCTTCTTCACGAGCCGCTCACCATTCGAGAGATATAGCTCTTCACAGTCCTTTTCTTCTGCATGGCCTTCGGCATGCATACCTCAATAAGAGAACACCTGTCGCAACGTTTTGAGTAAGCAGGAGGTGGCGTACGACCTGAGGCAATGAGTTCATGGGTTTCACGTGCTGTCTCTTCTGTCTCGCTGCGTAGATGTGCTTCAAACTTGACATCCTCCCTGCGCCTCGTTCTTCCATAAAAAAGTGCGCCATTCTCAATATGGACATTCAGCATCTCTTCAAGACAAATTGCCTGTGCACAGAGCTGGATCTTGTCCGAATCATCAGCCTTGGGCTTGCCCCTTTTGTATTCAACCGGAAACGGTATCCATCTGCCATCCTCCATGCGGTGAAACTCCACCACATCAGCCTTGCCGATGAGGCCGAGTCTCAACGAGCGCAAAGGTACGCCAAATTCTATGCGTAGATTGCGCCGAGATTCCTGCCTTTCATCATGCACGCGTTCATGCATGAGCCTTCCTTCTGCTGTGAGAAGGCTCTCGCTCCAGATCTGCTCGTTATGAATCAGGGCACATTGCCGCGGGCAGAAGGCAAAATGCTGCAAGGCCGAGAGCTGGATCAGGTCGTCAATGTCGTACATTTCGTTGCCTGTTACCGAATATGTAATACTCGCTTAAATTGCTATTACCTAATTCATAAATTTTTCCTTCCATCATTCCAAATTCATCCAATACAGACAACTGCCCATTAAGCCTGCAGGTCTATCAACACCCATCGATCCATATCAATTCTCACACCTGAGCATTACCGAAGAATGTTCACAAAAATGAAATCGTCTGTAAATCTCTTTATAGCATCAGTAATGATCCCTGTTTCTATTGAGCGTGGTTGGTGGAACATCTCCCAAGCACTCTTCAAACTCTCTGTATGCATCCCTCAGGATAAAGCAGACAAAGTTGATATAATGCCAGGGATCATGCATACCTTGGTGCCATCCTTGAGAGCTCAGCTTCAGATTTTCGTAATACCTCTCTTTGTTCTGCTCGATAAGCCGTTCAAGGCTAACAAATCTGCCGATCTCTATCCCCTGATGATAGCATTGAAGAAGCATAAGCAGCCGGGATACCCTGCCATTCCCGTCCCGGAAAGGATGTATGCACAGAAAATCGAGGTTGAATGCGGCGAGTATGATAAGCGGATGAACCCGTTCTTCTTTTACACAATCATGCCATAAGTCCAGGAGTTTTTTCATACAGGCCGGGGTTTCGACGGATGAGACTGTTTTAAACCTAATGCTCGATCTGCCGTCCGGTTGTTTCTCGATAATGTCGCTGTCCTTCTCCTTGTACTTACCGGCATCCCAGATCTCGCCCCGACTGAGACGGTGTAATGATAGAATCGTCTCCTCGCTTACAGGCAGATTCTTGCCCTGCTCATGAATGAGGCACAGTGCATTTCGATAGCCTCTTACCTCTTCCTCAGACCGATCATGCAAGAACGATTCACCGAAAATGATGGTGTCGATCCTACTGTTGCTTACCTCAATGCCTTCAATGCGATTGGATGAAATAGCACTCTCGATTACGGCATGCTCTTCCAGAGTCTTCAACCGCTGAGGAGACTGTCTTGCATAAAGCCCCTGTCGACCTTTCTTCTCACTGATATCGGTCAGGTACCACGAAGTTATCCCGGACATGTTTTCTATGCCAGATATGAACCGCTCAAGTGTCATCATGAAGAAACATCAATCCTTCACCATTTTCCCGTGCAAGCACTATCGTGGATGTCTGCAGTCTATAATTTCTCTATGAGATCTACCCCTTCCGGAACATCATCCCTGGCAAGCACGACCTCATAATCCTCAAAAGACCTTGCAGGGCCGTTCGACCCGTCCCTTCTTGCCACGTGTACCGCATCAAACAACTTTTGTGCAGGAGCATTCCCCAATTCAGTTGCATGCTTGAATATGATTAGTTTGCGAGGATTCATCTCCCCCCTGGCGGCGGATCGGTCGTGATCGAACATATTCAAAAGTGCATTCCAGAACAGTTCCAGGTCTTTGTCTGAGAAACCGGTTTGTCCTGCCAGAGGCGCGGAAACAAAACCATGAACCCGGTACAGGGCATAGGGTACGGTAAACTTACGGCCCATGGTACGGTTGTCTCCTCCCTGCTGATCCGCTTCCCGCTGCGTCGCCACAGCCATCCGCGTGATACTGTGTTCTGCAGGAACGATCTGATCTACACTGCGGGCGAAACCAAGCTGCACAGGTCCGCGCACCTGCCCGCAGTTGAAGTCTTTCAGTGACATGACCGCTCCAAAGGTACGGACATCAAAAAAATTCTTGCACATCCATTTCTTTGTCTGCTCAGAAACAGATGCATTCTGGGTATTCTCAAAACCAAGCGCCTTGTATGCTTTCTCCTGCTGATTCGTTAATACAGCCTTTTCCTTGATGTATATCTCATAAGGCGGCTGCTCTTTATTAACGAGGGCAACATAGTTTCTCACCTTGCGCTTCAGACACACATCAGTCACTAGTCCATGACCGGTCTCGGGGTCGATCCTGGGAAGGTTGCCTGCATCCGGATCACCGTTGGGATTGCCGTCTTTGACATCAAAAAGCAGAACAAACTCATACCGGTTCCTTATGACATCGTTCATTCTTCCTCTCCTCCTTCTTTCTTTTCATGTTTTTTGAAGAACTCATTACGCTCGTGGTAGTAGCCGATGGCAAAGCGGCCCTGATCCTCAAGCGACAGGTGCGCCGGAAACGATACGACTTCAGAGAGTATTTCAGAGATTTCTTTCTCGAGGTTCACTACGCGGCCTTTGCTCTCTATCTTGGGAAGGTGATAATTCTTCAGTTTCATCAGTCTGGGGAAAACCGTCACCGGGTTTGTGGATGCTGCTCCATAGAATCTATCTCTGATAGTCGCGTTGATATCCCCCAATGCCGCCTGTTGGACCCTTTCCAAGACTGCGAACAACCTGCCGAGCCGATATCCGATATTTATGTTTTCTCTATCCAAAGACACACCCACCTCCTTTTCTTTCTGAAGATAGAATCGTGCATTTCTCGCCAGAATACCCTTGATAAGCGATGCTCTCGGGTATGTAACATTCTGGTAAACTCTGCCATCAGGGGACTTTTTGGCCTGCTCCGCCTTAATCCTTCTGAGTACAGCCGGAAGCAGAGATCTCGGATATGGAGTTCCCTTAAGGATAGACTGCATGAACTCCCCGGCAAGGTTGGGCTGGATATTATCGGCTTTGCCGTCAACTGCCGTACAGACGAGAAGGCGGAAGAGAGAAAGATATTCCGGTTCATTATGGCTGTGCTCAATTGCAATGTCCTGAAAATGATCGCATACCTTTTGCTTGAAATCTTTAACAGTGCCTTCATACCAGAACCGGATTGCTATCCTTGCCGCGTTTGGCGAAAGGCCGAGCATATAGAACGGAAGGTCATCTTCAGGAGGATACACGCCGGTTTTCACCGATGAGATCAGACTCCTCACCGCTTCGGTGTTATCCTTGCCAGAATCTTTCCCCGGATCAGCAAACAGATCCAAGATCTCTTGTTCGATCGGGTGCTTCTCCTTTGCCCAGAAAACCGTGCTTGCATCGCCGACCTGCATCCGTTGCCTTGATCCTTTGGCGAGAAGAGTATTTAAGGCCGTGGTATAGGCGAACTGAGCTTTTGATCCTACCGGAGCATTCAGCCCCTGGGCCTCCCATTTTCCGAAAGAACAGAAGGCATCTTGGTTAAAGGATACTATGTTAGCGCCGGATGTTTGGGCACCCCATACCCCTTTTATCGCTGTATGAAGGATTGCTGTGGTATCTCTTTTCCCTGTTACCAGACAAATATTTTCATCGTCTTGTTCATTCCCGGATGATGAATTGATCTGCATTATGACATCTTCATCCTGACATACAAGGTTCTGTTTCGTTTCCAGGATGAACGACAGGCTGCCATTGGTCTTCTCGACATCCTGCCACTTAGGATGTGCATAGAGTTTCTCAAAATCGTTTTTGTCCAAAAATTTCCTGACGGCGTTGATGCCTTCATTCTGAAAAGATGGAGGGAATTTTTTATTGAATCTTTCGACAAACGCTCTATGTTGTTTCTGCACATTCTGCTCTTGTTTTTGTTGTTTGTTCCTGTCCTTTTTTTCATCGGGGATATATTTACCAAGAACATAAGCAGGAGTATCCCAAAGGAGATTTGCCTTGATGCCAGAGGTTTTCTTTTCTCCTTGAGGAACGATGAACTTGCGACCTCTTTTGTTGTTTTCATCGCGAGTGTCTCTCAGATTCACAAAATTGCCGTTTTGGTCGAGCACGATGAGGAACGGGATCTCCTTTGCCTCAAATCCGAAGGAAGCGACACCTGGTGACTGATCATCGACAAGCCTCTGATAATAATCAGTTAGCGATTGGAGTATCATGATCTCACCTCCACCTCCCGCAAATCCAATGATCCCCTCTTCAGCCTAGCGTGGAAGAACTGAGGCATAGGCTCTTCTCCGCTGTAATCTATATCATAGAGCATCCAGCCCAACTCTTTGCTCAGATCAGTGGGTTGAACAGGCGGCGCATTCTGTGGGATGAACTCGAAATGGACAGGAAATTCTCGGCATCCGAAATAAGGCCTGTGATAACATTGCCCATTCTGCGCCCTCCGGATAAACATCTGCTCAAATTTGGTGACCGAATCCTCAGCCCCTGCCTTTTCCGTCATCTCAAAATAGGCATGGATCACGTATTCCACATCCCTGAGGAGAAGCCCTGCCCGCTGCTGTCTTGCATCTTCGATATAGATTCCCAATGAGCCTCGTCCCCGTTTCATGGCTGTCTGGGCAGTCTGTGCGGAGATTATGGAGCCCACTTCATTGCGCCTGATCGATTCCCAACGTATAGGCTTCATCACATCGATCTGCAGAATCCGCCATCGTATGGCGGGCTTCCAGAGGATTGCCTCAAGAATCCCTCGTGCAGCCGATGGCGTCATAACCTCGTAACTGACCCTCTCAACTTTCATCTCAGGTCGGGTGAAGCAGGCATTATCGCCGTACACCCTTAAACGAAACGGTCTGCTTCTTTCATTCATATACCCTCCTTCCATCAAATGATGAGACCATCAGGATCCAGAAAGCCCTGGTCTGAAGGCTGACAGAATCCGATGTCCTCGCGGTAGATTCCCGTTGTTTCCTGTATATAAATACCTTCAAATCCTTTGAGCTCCGAGATATGACCTGCATGCTGCATATCACGGTGGACTCTCTCAGGAAGGTTGATGACATAGCGCTGAAGTTTCCGGAGGATCTTCCTTGCATTCCAAGGGTTCTGACTGAGCTCTTCGAGTAACTTCACGCTCTCTCCATACTGGACAATCACAGGGAGATATTTCTCATCGATGAGTCTGAATACTGCAGCCGCCGCCCGGAATGCATATTCGAGGGTTTTATCGTGAGGGAGCAGTTTCAAGATGCCCTTCCTGTCAAGACCTTCATCACCCTTCATCCAATAGAGTTGATCAAAAAACTCCCTGATTGCTCCAGGGGACAAAGGGTTGTCTGCATGGCGGGCAATCACCTCCTTGCCTGCGTCTGCAGCTTGGGCAAGATGCCCACGAGGGATCTGGGATGAAGGGATATAGACAACAGTCTTACCGTAATGAGGCAACAGGCCCTCTCTGTTGCAGCGACCGGCAGCCTGCGCAATGGAATCAAGGCCGGCCAATGCTCTGTAAACGACGGGAAAGTCGATGTCTACCCCGGCTTCAACCAATTGGGTGCTGATGACCTTCGTAGGTATTCCCGCCTTCAATCGCTGCTTGATTTCACGGATAACCTTTGAACGATGCTCGCCGCACATCAGGGCGGATAGATGTATGGTACCTACAGGCATGAGGCGGTAAAGATCCCTGCAATCATCTCTTCGGTTCACAATACACAAGACCGTCTCATGCTGCACAAGTTCCGATGCAAGATCTTCCCAGGACATGGGATCAGGCCATGATTTGTGAAGCTCGATATCAACCCGTTTCAATTTATCATACAGGCTGACGGTATCCTGTATTATTTCACAAGTTGCTTCAAATCCTTCTTTGAATTGGAAATCGAGGTTCTTACGAATACCGAATTCAGGTTGTGTCGCTGTGCAAAGCACAGGCGTGACCCCATAATACAAATGCAATTCCCTGACAGCGAAGACAACAGGCATGAGGTATTCGGGAGGCAGGCATTGGGCTTCATCGAATATAACAACACTTTCGGCTATGTTATGCAGTTTTCTGCATCGGCTCGAACGGTTCGAGTAGAGCGACTCGAAAAACTGGACAGTGGTCGTGACGATCACAGGTGCATCCCAATTTTCTGCGGCCAGACGATCCCGCAATGAGTCCCTTTCGTCTTCATCATCCCTCAGATTGGAATGATGCTCGATGACCGCATGCTCAAAACCGGGTATTGCACGAAAGACATCGGCTGTCTGCTCGATGATGCTTGTATAAGGAATTACGTATATAATTCTTCTCTTGTTGTGCTTGACGGCATGACGCAGAGCGAATGCCATTGATGACAGAGTCTTTCCCCCTCCCGTGGGGACGGTAAGGGAAAAGATCCTTGGGGATTGCTCAGCTGCATTTAAACATTGTTTCAAGATATCATTTCGTATCTTATTTACAGGTGTCTTTTGTGCGTTATTACCGAGAGTTTCCATGAACCGATTGAAAAGAGTTTCTAGTTGCTTCAGTTCCGGATATTCCTTCGAACGCACGCCGAAACGATCTTCGTCCATGAAGCTTTCCGTATCGAGATAATCAGCGTCAACCAGACATGAATAAAGCATCCGTATCCAGAAAGAGGCATCACCTCTGATCAACTCTCTTGGAGGGTCTATATTCAGAATATGGTCTGGTATTCTTTTCAAGAGCAAATTCACTCCTTCGGACTCGCGCATTCTTTTCTCTAGCGATGCATTGCCAGCGTATTCGCTGTGATAATCAGTAAGACCTGCATGGTGCCCCATAATCAGGTAAGACAAGACAAGGGCATGGCCCCTGGGAAGCTTTTGCATTGCGTACCAGCCGCCTGCAGAAGAATGATTGACTTTTCCTTGGGATATTTCTTCTGAGGCCTCATTGGTATTCTCCCGGATAAGTTTTCTCTGAAAGAGTTCTGAATATTTCCCCAGGTCGTGCCATAATCCCGCAACATATCCCCATTGCCTTGCTCCGAACACATCGGCAAATTCTCCGGCAAGGCCGGCGACATTCTTCAGGTGCGTTTCAAGTTTCTGCCACTTTTCAACTGGTGCCCCTTCTTTCGAGTGTGCATAGAAAACGTTATCTGCGCTTTTCATTACATTCATCCTTGAACAGCACTTCTACCTGCTCCGGCGTAGGCAGCCTCCATCTGAGTATTCCTTATCGCTCGACCGAAGCTGACACTGGCTGCCGAGGAAAGTGAAATTGCCGTCCTCTTATCTATCCTTTGTCCAGCATGCCGTTCTTTTCCTAACACACCAACCCCCCCATAGAGTGTCCTAGGTGTAGAGTTTGTTCATTTTTTTGATTTCATCTCTCATCTCGTCTCTGAGGGCCGGGGGTGAGACCACTTCCACCTGTGAGCCGTATTTGAGGATTTCCCTTTTTATTTCGCGGAAATCAGCCACCGAGAATCTGAGAAGGAGCGATCCGTCCGGCTGATGCTCCACGGTCTGGTTTGCGTGCCACACCTGCTCTTGAATCCAAGGGGCGATGCCCGGGGCAAACCGGATGCATACCTCGATAGACTCGGCGCTGCTCAGGATGCCGAAGTTCCACCTCAGATATTCCTTGATAGAATCTGTTCCGGGAGGCACGGGGATGTGGATGGCGGACGGCTCGATGGCACGTATCCTTGAGAGCGCGAAGTCGCGCAGCTCACCCCTCAGACTGCAATGGGCGATGATGTGCCAGGTGCCCATGTAAGAGAGCAGGTGCAGGGGCAGGATATCGCGGCTGGTGGTTTCATCCTGGTGGGGCGAGTAGTACTCGATCCTCACCGTCCGGGAGTGAAGCAGGGCATCGAGCACCTGCTGGAAGGTTTTCTCGCTCGTTATGGAATACTCAATATTCTTGACCGAGACCTTCTCTCCAAGCCCTTCCAGACTGATGGGCACCTCATGCGTATACAGGGAAAGCACCTGGTTGAGAAAGGTCTTTAGCTTGGTCTTCATACCTCTGTCTGGCACGGTGGACGTCAGTCTGAAGGAGATGAGCAGGGCCAGGAGCTCATCCGTGCTGAGCCATGATGCGGGCAGTTCGTAGGTTGCATCTTCATAAGCATAACCTCGCCTCGAAAAATCATATACCAAAGGCGCATAGAGCCTGTTTTGCATGAAAGCGATGTCGCGCTGCGCCGTCTTGACCGAGATCTCGAAACGCCGTGCCATGGTTGAGGCATTCGGATACCGCCCCCGCTTTACCTGGTTGTAAAACCAGAGAAACCGCTCATAGATTATCTTCGACGGCATAAGCCCCCTGTGCACACCTGGGCCTGACGAGTCGGAACATAACCGGAGTATTGTCCGGCCCCACCCTCTTTAGCCGCAGCCTCAGGCAAGTTTCTCATCCCTGGCACATGGTTGCTCGATTCACGATAAGAGCAGGAAGATCAAGCCATTTTTGCATCTTGCGCACACTTGAAAACCCGAGCCTGTAACTGTCCCGGCAGTAAAAAGGCACACGTCCACCCCTGAGAGTGGTCTTGTAAGCCCCGAGTGTGGTTGTACTCTTCATCTCCTCTTACAAATCTTTCCACTACTGTCCCAACGTTTAGCAGATAAAAGACTGTACATCAAGGCATAGCGGTGTTTAGCGGGTAAAGATGGTTGAAATCGATTTGAAAATATATTCTGGAGAAGGCCATACTTCTGCATTCTGGC
>Ga0302242_1001472_pt1 | contig 17468 bp, 11 predicted proteins | sample AAG_UR_Lys_MG_FD_193510 | JGI IMG/M metagenome (GOLD analysis project Ga0302242, IMG submission 193510) | Enriched activated sludge microbial communities from anaerobic digester in WTTP, New Holstein, Wisconsin, United States - AAG_UR_Lys | ecosystem: Engineered > Bioreactor > Anaerobic >... | reverse complement strand
TATTGATTGGTGCAGGACTGATTCCAGAAAGGCGACATGCCGCGCAGGCGTTCGATAATTCCCGGCATTTTCTCAATAACAAAGTCAATTTCTTTGTCCGTGTTATAAATGCTTAAACTGAAGCGCACGGAGCCGTGGGCCATGGTAAAAGGCACGCCCATCGCGCGCAGAACATGCGATGGCTGCAAAGAGCCGGAAGTGCAGGCCGAGCCGGAAGAAGCGCATATGCCCAGTTCGTTCATCAGCAGCAGTATGGCCTCCCCTTCCACATATTCAAAACTGATGTTCGTAGTATTGGGCAAACGATCATTGGTATCGCCGTTCACGCGGCTTTGCGGTATTCTTTTTAAAAGCTCCGCTTCCAGCTTATCCCGCAGTTTTTTTACATACGTGTTTTCCTTTTCCATATTTTTTGCGGCCAGTTCGCAGGCTTTTCCCAGTCCGATAATCGAGGGAGCGTTTTCCGTTCCGCCACGCCGTTCCTTTTCCTGATGCCCGCCGATAAGATAAGGAACGTATTTTGTGCCGCGTCTGATGTATAAAACGCCAATTCCTTTAGGCGCGTGGAGTTTATGACCGGAAATAGAAAGCATATCGATGACATTGTTTTTCATGTTTATATGTATCTTGCCCACAGTTTGGACGGCATCCGTGTGAAATAATATCCCCCTGTCGTGTGCCATTGCCGCCGCCTCTTCCACAGGAAAAATAACGCCCGTTTCATTATTGCCCCACATCAGACTAACCACCGCTGTATCCGGCGTCATGCTTTTTTCCAGATTCTCCAAATCGAGGATGCCGTTTTTGTCCACGGGAAGCTCGGTAATACGGTACCCCTGCGTGGCCAGATGCGCGCACAAAGCGCGCACCGCCGGATGCTCGACACGGCTGGTTACTATGTGCTTTTTATCCGGCTGCGTGGTCAGCGCCGAACGGATGGCCGAATTATCGCTTTCCGTGCCGCAGCTGGTAAAGATTATTTCTTCCGGCAAAGCGCCGATGAGCGCGGCAACCTGCTCTCTGGCCGCGCGGATTTTCTGACCTACCTGACCGCCGAAAGTATGCATACTGGAAGGATTGCCGTAAAATTCCCGGAAATACGGGAGCATGGCTTCCAATACCTCTTCGGCCACCTGTGTCGTCGCATTATTATCCAGATAAATGACGCTCACTGTTCCACCTCCTCTACCACCAAATCCGGCGCCACAAACTCGCGCAATTTCAGCTCCACAAAATTTTTCAACGTGATATTGGACGCCTTACAGGTAGCGCAGGCGCCGCGCGTCGCCACCATAACGCGGTTGCCGATAATATCGATAATTTCTATGTCTCCTCCGTCATGCTTAAGCGACGGCCTTATCTCCCTTTCTATCGTTTCCTGAATCAACTGAATCTTCTGCAGGTTCGTCATCTTCGGTTTAACATCAGGCTTTGCCTCTTTTTTTACTTTTTCAATAATCGCCTGTATTTCCTCATGGCAACTGCCGCAGCCGCCCCCGGCTTTCGTGTAGTTGGTAACCTCTTCCACCGTGGTCAGATTATTCTCGCGTATCGCCTTTTCTATTTCCCTGTCTGTGACGCCGAAGCATTCGCACACTACTTTTTCGTCCGTTTTTGCCGCGGGAAGGCCGCGATAATTTTCAATGGCTTTTTCCAGCGCCTGTTTGCCCAGCACCGAACAATGCATTTTTTCATCCGGTAGGCCGCCCAGATATTTGGCGATATCCCTGTTTGTTACTTTTAGCGCTTCATCCAACGTCATCCCTTTGATTATTTCGGTGAGCGCCGAAGAAGAAGCGATAGCGCTGGCGCAGCCAAACGTTTTAAACTTTGCTTCCTTAATTCTTTTGTTTTCATCCAGCCTGAACGTCAGTTTCAAAGCGTCGCCGCAGGCCAGCGAACCTACTTCCGCCACGCCATCGGGGTTTTCAATTTCACCCACATTTCTCGGATTGAGAAAGTGGTCTTTTACTTTATCCGTGTATTCCCACATGATTTTCTCCTTGTTAAAGGGAATATTTTTTATTCCAATACAATATTACGCAAACACATTCAACTGGTGATTTATGAAATATTTAATTTTTCCAGGAAACCAGCGTAAAAACAAAATTTTAATTAACCATTTTTGCTAAATATTTTTTTATCAATTCCAGCCCACAGATTGCCATTAGCAAAAGGTTCGTCCCTTTCCAATAATTTCAAGACTTTCCAGCACCTTTGAAATTTTTCCCGGAATATTTTTTCCTCTTTTGTTTGTTGAAAAAACGCTATAATTTAAATTAATCAAATAATTGTTGAGCTTGAATTTAACGTATAGTATCTACACCATGTTTCGTGAACACTACAGATTGCCCCAAAACAGGCCTTTTTAAAAAAAGAAGGAGAAAATTGGAAATTTAATGCCATGATTTTGTCCGTAAAATCTCACCTGATAAACTTAACAAAAGCCATTCGGTATTTCCGGTATTTAACCGGAACACATTATAATAAACGGTTTAAAGTTATGCGTTCCAGTTATCTGAATCCCCCCGTAATTTACGATGGAATTAAATTGCCCGGATTTCCTCCGGAACAAATGCAAAGAGACACTACAGGCCACGCCGGTATTTACGCATTAAGAGAAGCATTTATTTTTTATAAGGATTGTACCGATACTTTCTGCGAGCTGGGCTCACCCCTGCAAGCTAAACATCGTTTGCTTGATTTTGGGGCGGGATGGGGAAGAATAACCAGATTTTTCTTGTATGAACTGCCGCCGGAAAACATTTACGGCATAGACGTTATGGAAGATTACGTTGAAATTTGCAGAAAAACTTTTCGCAGTGAAAATTTTCAAGTGACGGCGCCATTTCCACCGACTAATTTTCCCAATGAAAAATTTGATTATATTATAGGCTGTTCGGTCTTCTCACACCTGTCCGAAGAGGCATGCAAGCGCTGGATGCACGAATTTCACAGATTACTCGCTCCGGCAGGAATTGTTGCCCTGACAACGCGAGGAAGGTGGTTTTTCGATTATTGCGAATCGTTAAAAAGAAGAAACGTATCCGGTTATTTAGACGCCCTATCCAAAATGTTTGATGACTTTTCTGATGCCCGTGCACGGTACGATCGGGGAGAATTCGTGCACTCAAACAGAGAAGGCGTTTGCGGCGGCGGGGCAATGCAGCCCGACTTTTATGGCGAGAGTTTTATACCAAAGAAATATGCTGAATCAGCTTATGAGAATTTATTCTATTTTAGAAAGTTTCTTTCTGATTCCACAAGGCAGGCGCAGCCCATTATGTTTTTTCAGAAAAGATAACCCGCTCACGGCCAGCCTAAAATGATTCATAAAGAATCAAATAAATAAAAAATATTCACCCCTGACAAACGAATTTTTGAATTTTCCTGTCGAAAAAAAACAAACAATGATATTATCTTACTCAACTTACTTTAAAGGGATAAACTGTGAATTGGAAGTTGAAAAGCATCCTGCAGAATTCAATCGCGCTTGTCCCTTCTCCCCTATCCTATTCTTTATACTACTGGACGCAAAAAAAATTCGGCGGGCTTAAAGCGCCTGATCCTTTGCCGCGGATTTTACTTGCCTGTGACGCATGGAAAAAAATCATTTCTTTGGGTTTCGAACCAAAAGGCAAAACATTCTTTGAAGTGGGAACGGGCAGAGCCCCGCTTGTTCCTATCGCCTACTTTTTGATGGGGGCAGAAAACATAATAACCGTTGATATTAATCCGTACTTAAAAGAAGAACTATTGAGAAGAGATCTCGCCGTTATTTTTCAAAAAGAAGAAGAAATTAAAAGGATTTTTGGCGCTTTTTTGGTAAAAAGCAGATGGAGTAAAATCAAATCTTACTTCCAGTCGCAACAATTTAATTTGGACAAATTTCTTAAAATTTCAAATATTCAGTATTTTGCTCCCGCCGACGCATCAAAAACAACAATAAACCATGAATCCATTGATTATCACACTTCATGCGCCGTTTTCGAGCACATCCCGAGAAAAAAGATAATCGACATCCTGATAGAAGGAAATCGAATAACAAAGAATGACGGTTTATTTCTTCACGTTATTGACTACACAGACCACTTTTCTCATACCGATAAATCAATTTCTCCAATCAATTTTCTTTCCTTCAGCGATAAAAAATGGAATTTAATTGCCGGAAATAAATATATGTATGCTAATCGCATGAGACATGACGATTTTATCATGCTTTTTGAAGAAGTTGGCCATAAAATTCTCTTAAATGAGCCTTTGATTGACCAAAACATTCAAAAACTGCTTAATTCGGATACAATTTTATTAAATGAAAAATTTTCTCAAAAATCCATCGAAATACTTTCAACAACCGGCGCCTGGATTGGCACAAGAAAAATTAACCGGCACAAACCCTGAACGGGTAACAAAAAGCCGCCAAAGACCGCCGCTTTTACTTACGCCTTGCTTTTTGTCAAAATAATGCAAACCCTCAGAAATTATGAAAAATGTGGCCAAAATCCCCTTGACACATAAAGCTATTTTTATTATGTATTTTACAGAATTTTCTCATGGATGCGGCGAAAGCAGTTACCTTTAAAGATTTCTTTCTCCGCAGAGTTTATGTTAGCCTTGGTTCAGGATAAAGAACCGGGCTTTTTTATTGTGACTTGCGCATGTGTGGTGACGCCATACATGCGTTGCTTGATGTAATCCAGACGGCGGAGCTGTATAAAAACCTTTTTAAAGAAATACTTTTTTCATAAATATTGGAAAAAATTTTCCACGTTAAATCCACGTAATTACAATAAGTTATAGGTCATTACTTGAAATTAATTGAACCAGTCTCAGGAAACACACACTCGCCTAAATTGATTGCGTTTTACCTGACGCAGTTTTACCCTACGCCGGAAAATGACCAATGGTGGGGAAAAGGTTTTACAGAATGGACAAACGTTACAAAAGCTAAACCCCTTTTTGCGGGCCATTATCAGCCGCATTTGCCTGGTGATTTTGGATTCTATGACTTACGCGTGCGCCAGACCCGCAGAGAACAAATTGAAACAGCTAAAAAATACGGCATTGATGGCTTTTGTTATCACTATTACTGGTTTTCCGGCAGGCGCGTATTAAATCTGCCGCTCGATGACATGCTTGCTGATGAGCAAAGTGACATGCCCTTTTGCCTGTGCTGGGCTAACGAGGATTGGACACGCCGCTGGGACGCCTCAGACCACGAAGTGCTCATCGAACAAAAATACTTGCCGGAAGATAATCTTAATTTCATTAAATCGCTGGTCCCGTTTTTCCGTGATAAGCGCTACATACGAGTGGATGGCAAACTATTCCTGATTGTTTACAGGCCACAGCACCTGCCCGACGTAAACAAAACACTGCAAACATGGCGTGATTACTGCCGCTCTGCCGGATTAGGCGAGATTCATGTATGCGCCGCGCTCACCTACGGCAACGAAAACTACTCCGATTTCGGATTTGACAGCGGCGTGGAATTCCCTCCGCATAATTTACAAAAGCCGGAAAACATCAATGCCGCGATTGAATTTTTTGAACCATTTCAAGGCAATGTAATACAGTATGCCCCAATCGCTCAATCTTATCTCAACCGCACCTACAGCGGTTCACGGATTTTTAAAACAGTTTTCCCATCATGGGATAACACGGCAAGAACCGGAAACCGCGCGCTTGTGGTGCAAAACGCAACCCCGGAAAACTATGAGTACTGGCTTGCCTCCACCATAGACAAAATTCAGCAAGGTAATGACAGCGATAAAATCATATTTATCAATGCCTGGAACGAATGGGCGGAAGGCTGTCACCTCGAACCGGATCGCTGGTTCGGCCATGGTTTTCTTCAAGCCACCATAAACGCCAAAAACGGCTTGCGCAGATTCAAATCATTTCCCAAAACAGATTTACCCCTGGCGGATTACGGCCACCATCGAACCTTCTGGAGGGACATATCAGATGTAATTCACTATCATCTGTCCCTTAAAATAGGAAGCTTAAAGCTTTTAATAAATCAACGTCCTTGGCTGCGCCTTACACTTTTGCCTTTACTGAGAGCAACAAAAAACCTCTGGTTTAAATTTACCGCGAAATCAACCAGAAATAGCAACCAATAACTTTTTTAAAAATTTTAAAATAAAAACATGACAATTAATCCGTAATTTAAAAAAATTACATTTTTAAAATGCCAAAAAATATTTTATCTTACAAAAAAATTACAAATATTATCCCGGAGAAAATAAAATCATATTTTTCATTTTTGGGCTGGTTTATTTCCGACTCAATCTGGCGTTATAAAAGCTCCTCATTATTCATTCTGGTTGTCGGCTTTCTGGGTATTATATTTCAGGTCCAGGTTTTTTTCATAATCATCTATTACGCGAGACATTTCTCTTCCGGAGAAATTATCACTATGGCGGGTTATTCTTTTGACCCGCGGACTTCGTTGAGCCTATTGACAATCGGAAGTCTATTCGTGGCTGTGTCTCTCAGCTTGTCAGCGCTATGCACTTACTTCTACAAAAAACATGGCTTGAAAATCGCAAGACTGTACGAGGAATTCTGCTCTCAACGTGTTTTTTGCCTGCTGGGGGAAAAGGAAAATATTTTTTCCATTGAAGGAAACGCCCCGGAAATCAACACATACCTCGCCCGGCTGGCCAGAATTGACGCGAGGTTTTGCGGCCGCTTCTTGCGCACGCTTTTTATGCTGGTCATACCAGGGCTTACTTTCATTCTCGCGGTCATTGTCCTTTTTTATCTGGAACATTTACTGACTACAAGCATCGCGGTCATCCTGATTTTTTACAGTTATTTTCAATATAAAACAAGCAAAGCGGGCGCCTTCCATTCCGCCAAATATGATAAAGTATTGCCGGTATCGGGAGACGAGTACAGAAAACTGCTAAAGCACTTCAAACATCAGTTCCCCGGCGTTTCAGACACTAAATTTGTCAATAAAGCTCTTTCTTCCGGACCGATAAAACGGGAGCTCGATGCTTATGAAAGCCGCTTGCGCATACCCTTTGACAGCGAACTGGTCAGCGGGATTTTTATGGCCATTATCATCGGTTTAATCATTATCGCCATGGGCGCAAACATCATGCAGGATAAATCCGGATGGGGAAAACTGCTTGTGTATCTGCTTGCCCTGCAATACGCCATGATAAATTTGCGCGCCAGTTTTGCTTTTATAACATCCGCCAATCGATTTTACCCTCAGGCGCGGCGGCATTTCCAGTTTGTCAATCCTCCTAAAGATAATGATTTTCGAGAATGCCCTCCTCAAGAAGCCTATGAAGTAACAATCACTTCCGGCAATTCAGAAAACTTGTTAAAAAGCGGCACGAATAGCGTCTCGCTTGCCAGAGGAAACCGCCTGGCATTGGTTTTAAAAACGAAACTGAATTATTACACTCTGCCGGAAATAATAAATTTGCTCATGGGAAGTTCAAAACAGACGGTGAAAAGCGCGCTTAATTCATCGCAAATCGTCATTAGCGACCATAGTTGCCCTTACCGGTCTTTGCGTCAGTTGCTGAATTTAGAGCCAAACGCAAAGTGGACGGATCTTAAAAATTATTTTCCCGATGAGCAGACATGGCGCAATTTCACGGAACAATTTCCTCCGGAACTGAATAAGCAAATCAACCAAAAATTATGGGAAAACATAGACGCCGGAAACAAATTCCTGCTTAGCCTTATCGCCGCCGCAAATTCAAACTCGCAATGGGTCATGATAGACGCCGCAGGGCTTATACCGCTTGATTTAAAAACCGCCGCCCGTTTTCTTGATTTGCTTCAAAACAAGATATTAGTATTAGTCTTCAGCAAAAACCTTGGCAAGGTGGGTTGCTACGGCGAATCTTCGGTAATCGTGGCTGATGGAAAAAAGCTTTTGGGCATAGGCACGCCGGAATGGTTTTCGTCAACACGAAAGCAAATCAAAGAAATATGGAGCAGTCTTTCCGAGAAAGAGGATGCCGTCAAAAGTCAAGAAGAAGACGATATGGAAGTAGATTAAATTTTTGAATAAAAAGCCGTCGTTTTTGAAAATATTTTTTCATGCGTAAATAATCATGTTGATATCTCCATCCCAAAAAATAGCATTTATCCATATTCAAAAAACCGCGGGCTCGACAATAGAAAACATATTGCGCGCGCAATTCGATGACATGAAAACAGTCGGGACGCGGCATAGTTCGGTCAAGGTTGGGATAGAAACTTTGGACGACTGGAATAATACTTCAGCTTTGCTTTTGTTCGTAATCCCTGGGACCGGCTGGTTTCCTGGTACAATATGATTGAAGAGGCGGGAAGGATTAAATGGAGGGAAAGAAATAAAAGTGAACGCAACCGCAATAGATATGAAAAAGCCCGTACTTTGGGAATCTGGAAATATGTTCTACATAACACCAGTTCATTTGACGATTTTATCCATCTTCTCGCCAGACTTAAAAGATACGAAAAAACCCACTCAAAACGGGAATTTTTTATAAAAAATTCCCGTTCTTTTGATGATTTTGTCCATATCCTTTATAATATCAATAATATTAATAACCCCCGTCTAATCCCATTAGAATGGGATCAATTATATTATCTTACAGATAAAAACGAAAAAATTGCCGTTGATTTTGTCGGCCGTTTTGAAAGCTTTCAAACTGATTTTGGGATAATATGCGACAGAATTGGAATTGACCAGCAAAAAATTAAGCCACTAAACCGTATAACGAATAGGTCAAATCACAGACACTACAGCGAGTATTACACACAGGAAACCCGTGCCATTGTTCAAAATTTATACCAGAGGGACATTGATTGTTTTAACTATAAATTTGAGCGCACGTCCTAGGCATATTTTAAAATTAAACAGGGAACAAAACTCTGGCTTAATAAGAGCCTTATTAAATACCCTTTTTTTGCTTGAAAATTTGAATTCTTCATGTAAAAAAACATGTTTAATGATTTTATTGAATAACTGATTCAACTTTGGAGATTAATATGGTTATTTGTATTGCAGGAATGCATCGATCGGGCACATCGATGATTGCAAGAATGCTCAATATATGCGGCGTGCATCTTGGTGAAGAAAAAGATTTGATTCCACCAGCCGGAGATAATCCTGAGGGGTTTTGGGAAAACGACAAGTTCAGAATAATCAACGAAGAAATTCTGGCATGTTTTAACGGAAGCTGGGATTTACCACCCCTATTTGGTGACGGCTGGACAAAAGACCCCCGGCTCCTGCATATTCACTCTCGTGCCAGTAAACTTATTAAAGAATTCTCCGCTTATCATCTCTGGGGCTGGAAAGACCCAAGAAATTCCTTAACCCTGCCCTTCTGGCAGGCGCACATTTCTGGCCTGAAAATTATTGTCTGTTTACGCAATCCCTATGATGTTTATCTTTCTCTCAGTCGGCGCGGCTACGCTTCGAATACTTTTTCTTACGCGCTTTGGTTAACATATTCCCAGCAATTACTTGCCGCCGCTGAGGATGAAAATAGAATCATTACTCATTTTGATTCATATTTTCATGACCCCCAATCCGAGCTGCGGCGACTGCTCAATTTTCTGCAAATTGAAGCTGACGATGAAACTTTGGCCAAGGCATGTAAAACAATCTCCGTTGATTTACGGCACAGTTCCGGAAAAATTAATGACCTTCTCGCCTCAAATGCGCCGCAGAATTTAATTCAAATTTATAAGGAACTATGCCTGCAGGCAGGTCCTGTCTATTTGTCATCCCTTGATAAGCAAGAGCGCTCATCACTCGATAAGTTCGAACCGAATTTTGAAACAGATGTTGAAAGATACAAAAAATTACTGGCATCAACGACGCTGGAAACCGAAAGATTATTGAATCAGGTTTTTGAACTGAACGATATAATAAAACAAAAAACAAATAATATTCAGACAATCGAGGATGACCTTAAAAAATTACGAGAATCTTACGCCCAACTCCAAGATGAACTGAAAATATCGCAGGAAGCTTACGCTAACCTCCGCAATGCACTGAAAGTGTCACAAGAATTTTACGTTAACCTTCAAAATGAACTGAAAATATCGCAGGAAGCTCACGCCCAACTCCAAGATGCACTGAAAATCTCACAGGAATCTTACGCCCAACTCCAAGATGAACTGAAAATATCACAGGAATCTTACGCCCAACTCCAAGATGAACTGAAAATGTCACAGGAGTCTTTTGCCCAACTGCAAGAGCGGCTTAATAATCTTTTAAAAAAACGCTTAAGTTATATTTTACGGAAAATATTTACGCTTTTTACGCATCCACTGCGGATATTCAAAAAAATTTTATCCGGCTTATTCTACGGATTAACTAATATCCACAAAGTTCCCTCCGTTTTGCGCAGAGAAGGCATGCAGGGTTTGTTGTTACGCTTGCATAATCGCATCAATGTTAATGCAGTGCTCCAAACAAATAACGCAGCACTTCAAACAACCGACATAGCGCATAAAAAAATATACGAGCAACTGGTATCAATGGCCTGCAAAAAAATAAAAGATGATTATGTGCCGCTTTCGGACGAAAATGTTTCTTCAGAAGAATCAACAATCAAGCTAATCGCTTTTTATCTCCCGCAATTTCACCCCATTCCTCTTAATGACGAGTTCTGGGGTAAAGGTTTTACCGAATGGATGAATGTCTCTAAAGCAACGCCACAATTTGTGGGACATTATCAGCCGCGGCTTCCTGGTGAGCTGGGATTCTACGACCTGCGCGTTCCGGAAATTCAAAAGCGTCAAATTGAACTGGCTAAAAAGTATGGAATTTATGGTTTTTGTTTTCACTACTACTGGTTTAACGGGCAACGCCTCCTGAGAAAACCTTTAGATTTATTCCTGGAAAGCAAGGAAGATTTCCCCTTCTGCGTTTGCTGGGCTAATGAGAACTGGACACGTCGCTGGGATGGCCAGGAAAATGATATCCTGATTGCCCAAGAACATTCACCGGAAAGTGACCTTCGGTTTATAAAGGATATTCTTCCCCTTTTCCAAGATAAACGCTACATTCGAATTAACGGCCGTCCGGTCCTGATAATATATAGGCCAAATATCCTTTCCAATGTTTCAGAAACAGTTAAGCGCTGGCGCGAATATTGCCAGGCCAACGGCATAGCCACCCCCTATTTAATTGCCGCGCAAACATTTTGGTTTACAGACCCCCGTGAAGTGAATTTTGATGCGGCTGTTGAGTTTCCTCCACATAATATCGCTTTGCCTGACATCAGTCATTTATTAAAAATTGCCAACCCCAATTACAGCGGCAATATTTTTGATTACAAAGACATTGTTAAAAAATGTTCTTCAGCTTCAGCAGCCGAATACAAGTTATTCAAAACGGTTTTTCCAGGTTGGGATAATGAAGCACGCAAACCCGGATGCGGCTATACCTTCGCTTTCTCCAGCCCGGAATTATATAAAAACTGGCTGCTGAATGCCGCAAAGGTTACGCTGCAGGAAAAATGTCCGGAAAAGCGCTTACTATTCATCAACGCCTGGAACGAATGGGCGGAAGGAGCTTATCTGGAGCCGGATCAAAGATATGGTTACGCCTACCTGCAGGCTACGGCAGACGCGGTAAAAGAAATCTCTCTCCTGGAAAGAAATCTATCAACCTATGAAATGAAAACATTTGATACGCGAAATGAATTTGATTCACGCATGAATCGGCCGGTAATCGTTTTCCAGTCGGGAAAAGTCGGTTCAACAAGCCTTCATCTGTCTTTGGAGAAAAAATTCAAGGAACTGGAAATCTCAACTCCGGTTTATCACGCTCATATATTAGAGAAAATAGACCAGCGGATAGAGCGTATCAAACAAATAAGAACAGACCCCTCCGCATCCATCCAAAAATTGCTGGAAAGCAAAAAAATAAGACAGCAAATAGACAATAATCACGAACAATGCTGGAACGTAATCAGCCTGGTCCGTGACCCGGTGGCAAAAAAAATCAGCACCTTTTTCCAGCTTATTAACGAATATATTCCGGACTGGAAAAAACAATGGAAATCCGGCGAACTCAAACTGGAAGACCTGCAAAAAATGTTTTTTAAAAAATCCGGAGATAACGATCCCGGGCAGTGGTTTGATAACCAGATTAAACCAATCTGGGGCATAGATATATTTAAAACGCCGTTCGACAAAACCAACGGGTATCACATATACACATTCACCCCCCGGGTCAACCTGATGATTATTCGCATGGAAGACCTCAACCGGGTAGCAGAAAATGCTTTCCGTGAATTTATGGGCCTGGAAAGTTTTTCCATTATCAGCACAAACGTCGGAGAAGAAAAGCCCTACCGCAAACTTTACGAGCAGTTTAAAAAGCTACCACTCCCTGCTTCATACTTGGATAAAGAATACAGTTCACGTTATGCGCGTTACTTTTACACGGAAAATGAAATCGCGGCATTCCGTAAACACTGGCTTGAAAATTAGTATTTTGTTGCAACAATTGACAAACAATAACGTTTTTTAGGCAATTGTCATGAAATATAGTGTTGTGATACCTGTTTTCAACAGTGAAAAAATAGTTGGCCATACTATCGACAACGTTGTCTCGTTTTTCCGCGATAAAAATCTGGATTTTGATGTCATTCTCGTCAACGACGGCAGTAAAGATCAAAGCTGGGAAATTATCTCCAAGAAAGCGAAGGAGTATCCGGAATTAACCGCGATAAATCTTCTCCATAACTATGGCCAGCATGTAGCCAATTTATGCGGGTTTTGCCATGCGAGGGGAGACTACGTTATAACCATGGATGATGACATGCAAAACCCACCGGAAGAAATCGAAAAACTCATCGCTTGCGCGGCAAGCGGTCACGACCTGGTCATTGGAGAATATATTAAAAAGAAACATTCTCTTGTGCGCCGTTTGGGAAGCAAAATTGTCAGATTCCTTATCAGAAAAATATTTTTCAGCCCCAAAAATATCGCACTATCAAACTTTCGTATCATCAGGCGTGATGTCATAGACCGTGTATGTGGGCATAAAAGCGGTTATCCCTACATCCCCGGTTTACTGCTGATGTATTCATCAAATGTTGCCAATGTTCAGGTTAAGCACAGGGAGAGACAAGCCGGCAAAAGCAATTATAGATTCAGGCAAATATTTAATTTGGTAACGGAAATACTGTTTAACTATTCGTCATACCCTCTACGGCTTGTAGCCGGCATGGGAATTATCGTCGCATTTTTTAGTTTTTTTCTCAGTTTATTCTACATAATGAAAGCAATTTTTGTCGGAGTCGACGTACCCGGGTGGACCACCGTTGTCGTCTTGCTTTCGTTTTTCAACGGTATAGCGCTTTTGATTCTGAGTATGCTCGGAGAATATGTTGTAAGATCATTAACTCAGACCAGCCAAAAAGAAGTCTATCACATCAAGGAAATTATCCGTGGCTAAGCACCTGTTTATCATCGGCGCGCAACGTTCAGGCACTACCTACTTGTATAAAATGCTGGATGCTCATCCGGAAGTGTACATGGCCAAACCGGTTGTTCCCGAACCGAAATATTTCATAAACCCGGAAAATAATTCAACAGACTACAACGCATATTTTAAGAAGTATTTTACCGATGCCGGAGATGTTGTATGGCTGGGTGAAAAAAGTACTTCATATATGGAGTGCGACGAGGCGGCAATAGCCATCAGCCGCCTGATACCATCCGCGGCTATTATTGTTATGCTGCGTGACCCCGTGGAGCGAACCATATCTCACTATAGTTTTACTCGCGATAACGGCCTTGAACCATACGATATCGAACGCGCCATACATGAAGAGTCTCTGAGAAAAGATAACTGGCGGACTTCTGCCAAAACATCCGTTAATCCATATGCTTATACTGAGAGAAGCAAATATGCCCCCTACCTCGAACAATGGAATAATTTATTCGGGAAAGACCGTTTGATTATTCTTGTGACCGAACACTTTGTCGGTAACCAATCAGCCATCGCCGCTCTATATCGCCGTCTGGGAATTAACCCGCGGTTTGTACCGCCCGGCCTGACAGAAAAGGTTAATGCTGGTTCTCCGGCACGAACCGGGTGCACGCTTTCCGAAAAATTCAGGTCGTCCCTGCAAGAAATGTTTCAACCTTGGAATCAGATACTGAAAAAAAATTACGGCCTTGATATTTCGTGCTGGGGAAAATGATACCCAGCGGGTGTTCATTCATTAAGAATGACGATTAATTAACATAGCCATTGTTCTTTATGTCTATTAATTAGACATATGTAGAAAAAATATGCCCATCAGACTTACAGTTTCCCATAAAAGAACCGAAAACAATGCTCGAAACCGAGCCTTTCCAATAAATCCATGGATAGGTGCAACGCGTGGTATCGAGGAGAAAATAAATTCTCAATGGACAGGTCTGAAAGAAGAAAAAATCAATCCAGGGAATATACTTTTAGGCAGGCAAATAAATTATTCATTTAAACAATTGGTGCAATATTTCTTCAAAATTTATGACGACCACCGGGAACTGATTTACTCGAAGGAATGGGCTTGACAATTTTCCTTTTGTATTTTTGAACTGATTATTCTAAAAAATTCGAAATTTACTTAACGTGACCTACCGGAGAGAGAGGTTGTGTTTTCCACATAAGAAGGATTTTAAAATGTCTAAAAAAAAACCAATGATCCCCTTCAACAAACCTTTTATAGTAGGGAAGGAGCTGTCTTATATAGCGCAGGCAGTCCTGGTTGAATCACGTACAGCCGGTGACGGTTCTTTCACCAAGAAATGTCATGAATGGTTGGAAAAGCGACTTGGTTGCAAAAAAGCCCTCCTTACACATTCGTGTACCGCCGCTTTGGAAATGTCTGCCATTCTCTGTGATATAGGCCAGGGTGATGAAGTTATCATGCCTTCATTCACCTTTGTTTCGACAGCAAATGCGTTTGTCCTTCGAGGAGGAGTTCCCGTGTTTGTTGATATACGCCCGGACACGCTTAACATTGACGAGCGTCTAATTGAAAAGGCCATCACTCCAAAGACAAAAGCAATCGTTCCCGTTCACTACGCCGGCATGTCATGCGAAATGGATGTGATCATGGCGTTGGCTGAAAAACATGACCTGAAGGTGATCGAAGACGCGGCGCAGGCCCTTCTTTCCACTTGGAAAAAGCAATATCTCGGCACGGTGGGACATCTGGGGTGCGTTTCCTTTCATGAAACAAAAAATATTATCTCGGGTGAAGGTGGCGCGCTGTTGATAAATGACGAACGCTTTGTTCAGCGTGCCGAAATTATCAGGGAGAAAGGTACCGACAGAAGTCGCTTTTTCAGGGGCGAGGTAGACAAGTACACCTGGCAGGACATAGGATCGTCCTATCTTCCCAGTGAACTGACGGCGGCTTTTCTCTTCGCGCAACTTGAAGAAGCGGAAAAAATCATCGCCAAGCGTCGAAACATTTATGCCCAATATCTGGAATTTTTAAAACCACTTGCCCAGGAGGGGCATATTCACATTCCGCCTGTATCTGAAGATCATGAAGAAAACGGACACCTTTTTTACATCCTGACAGGTTCACTGGAAGAAAGAAACGCTTTGATGCACCATCTGCAGGATGGAGGCATAAAGGCAATATTCCATTACGTGCCCCTCCATTCTTCCCCGGCAGGCAAGCGCTTGTGCCGAACCAGCGGGACCACTTCTGTTACCGATGAAATGAGCGACCGCCTGTTGAGGCTGCCCCTGTATTACGATATGACGGAAGGTGATGTGGGCAGGGTCATCGAAAGAATCAGCAAGTTCTATCATAGTAAGTAATACCATCAGCAAGAGGCGCAGAATGAAAAAAGTTGCTATTCTCCAGTCCAATTACATTCCCTGGAAAGGATATTTTGATCTTATTCACAGAGTGGATGAGTTTATTTTGTATGATGACATGCAATACACGCGACGTGATTGGCGGAACCGCAATAAAATCAAGACACCTCAGGGATTGAAGTGGCTTACTGTACCTGTACGTGTTAAAGGTAAATATCACCAGTTGATACAGGAAACGGAGATTGACGGCACGGACTGGGCAGAAATACACTGGAAGTCCATCAAACAAAACTACAGCCGTGCACGAAACTTCGATGCCGTTGCAGCGATTTTCGAGCCGCTGTACTTGCAAAGACACTACACTCATCTTTCTGTGCTGAACCGTGTATTCATCGAAGCGGTGTGTAAATATCTGGGTATTACGACAACGATCAGTAATTCCTGGGACTATGATTTAATTGAAGGAAAAACAGAGCGCCTGGTCGATCTTTGCAGGCAGGCGGGCGGCGGCCATTATATCTCAGGGCCGGCTGCGAAGGATTACATACAAACCGATCTTTTTGATGAAGCGGGTATCGAGTTGTCGTGGATGGATTACAGCGGGTACCCTGAATACGAGCAACAGTATCCGCCCTTTGTGCATGGAGTAACGATTCTTGACCTGCTTTTTCACGTCGGTCCTGATGCTTCTTGGTATATTTGGGGGTGGCGGAGCAGTGACGGGTTTCAGGAAAAATACTGAAATGCATCATGCTCCATCCCCATCGAGGTTGTTTATTACCGGCATGTTACGCTCCGGCACGACTTTGCTGGAGAATCTTATTAATACCCACAACCCTGCCCGTGTGCTCTATCAGCCCTGTATGCCACTCTTCACGGGGGTAAAAAACGCATTCCTGGCATCGCTCGGTCATGATCCAGCGCGATATCCTCTGGGACCGCTCTTCCCCGAAAACAGATACACTCCAGATGATTTTCTGTCTTTTCTTTCTACCTATCGTCCTAGTACGTGGCCCGGTATACCGACTAAGATAGATGATGAAAAACAATACACCGGATCGCTTGCGGACATGTTGCCCCGTTTTTGGTCTCTTCTCGGCTCCGAAAAAGGATCCCCTGTGCTTGGCGCCAAGGAAGTCCTTTGTGAAGAATACACTCCCTATCTTGCCAGGCAGGGATTTAAAACAATCATAGTGTTGCGGGATCCCCGCGATGTCATCACTTCAATGAATTATGGTGGGGGAAACCGGTATGCGGGGGAAATTCGGCCCACCCTTTATAACGTGCGTATTTGGCGAAAGAGTGTGGCCTTTGCATTGCATCTGGTTAACCTCGGACTGGGGCGGTTTGTACGTTACGAAGACCTTGTGCGGGATACAGAGGCACAGACCGGTGCAATCATGTCGTGGTTAGGGGTGAGTGTAGAGGAAACTCTCACAACTCTTCGAAAAGAATTGCTTGATGACCAGGGGCAACGCTGGTCCGGCAATTCCTCATTCGAAGAACAGGCCGGTGTTTCGGCAAATTCGGTGGGCCGTTTCAAAGACCTCTTGCCGGCTGATCTGATTACCTATATAGAAACTTTGTGCGAGCCTGAAATGAAAGCCTTGGGATATATCATTGAGCTGGAGAAAAAAAATACGAAGGAAAC
>Ga0302242_1001465_pt1 | contig 17554 bp, 12 predicted proteins | sample AAG_UR_Lys_MG_FD_193510 | JGI IMG/M metagenome (GOLD analysis project Ga0302242, IMG submission 193510) | Enriched activated sludge microbial communities from anaerobic digester in WTTP, New Holstein, Wisconsin, United States - AAG_UR_Lys | ecosystem: Engineered > Bioreactor > Anaerobic >... | reverse complement strand
ACTGTATATTCTGTAATAACAGATTTCATTGTAACAGGATCATAGATTTTGCGTAAGAGCCCGGACAGGGACAGACTTGTGAGATGGATACTAACTTGCCTGTTGCGGTACTTAAATTTAATATCCGAGTAATTGCAACCAGTCCGGGTGTTTCTTTCCTGTAAGTAATTCCAGCCGGGTTTTTCCATTTCTTTCGGGGAATTTATCACACCTTTCACCCAGACTCATTTTATAATCGAATATGATTTCCAGAAATTCTTTTACCCCTCTTAAGGGACTATGGCAGAGAAGTATTAAACTTAATACTACTTTTTCTATAAATTTTTTCTTATTCTCTTCTTTTTCTTTATTCTCTGATAGTTTCTTGAATTCTAAACCGGGTAGCTCAACAAAGTTCTTTAGATTTCCTTTTTTACCGTCATTTTTTATATGGCCAGGGAGATTTGATGTTTTTACTTCTTTTAAAGTATAATTACTCATACTTTTTTTCTTATCTTTTAGATTTTTTTCTAAAATTTAAGGTTTTTTTCTTTATACCTCTTTTTTATACCAGAAAAAGGAATTTTCTTTTCTCACCTTGAACCATGCCAATATTTGCAAACTGAATCCGTCCTGGAAAGACATTAAAAAGAAAGGTTGTTTTTTATATAAATATAAATCAACAGTTGAAGACAACAGGGGAAGTCCTGTTTATATAAAACCGCCTTTTAAGCAGAAACCTGATTTTGGTGTCACAAGTGTAAATTATAATATAGCAGAACTTATGAAGTTCAAAATTGATATTATAGAAAGGTGAAGTTTATGCCATATAAAAAGAAACTGATTGAAGTAGCCCTTCCCCTTGAAGCTATAAATAAAGAATCTGCCAGAGAAAAATCTATCCGACATGGACATCCGTCAACATTACATTTATGGTGGGCAAGACGCCCTCTTGCTGCATGCAGGGCTGTTTTATTTGCTTCACTTGTGGATGATCCATCTTCAAAGCCGGAAGAGTTTCCTACAGAAGATGCTCAGAAAAGAGAGAGAAAGAGACTCTTTGATATAATAGAGAAGCTTGTAAAGTGGGAGAATATAAATAATAAAGAAGTGTTGGAAGAAGCAAAAAGAGAGATAATGAAATCTACAGGAGGTAATCCCCCTCCTGTTCTTGACCCATTCTGTGGTGGAGGCTCTATACCTCTTGAAGCTCAGAGACTTGGCCTTGAAGCTTATGGCAGTGATTTAAACCCTGTAGCCGTTATGATTACAAAGGCTTTAATTGAAATACCTCCCAGGTTTGCAGGTAAACCTCCTGTTAATCCAGAGGTCAGAGGTAAGATGTTCAATAAAACAGAATGGCCAGGAGCGTCAGGGCTTGCTGAAGATGTAAAATATTATGGTCAATGGATGAAAAAGGAAGCAGAAAAGAAGATAGGACATCTGTATCCAAAAGGACCTAATGGTGAGACTGTTATTGCATGGCTCTGGGCAAGAACTGTAAAATGTCCAAATCCTGCCTGCGGTGCAGAAATGCCTCTTGTAAGATCTTTTGAGCTTTCTACAAAGAAGAATAACAGGGCGTGGGTTGAACCTGTGATTGACAGAGAAAATAGAAAGGTCAGATTTGAAGTAAGAACTGGCGAAGGTAAAGTTCTGGAGGGGACTGTAGATCGTAGAGGAGCAAAATGTATAGTGTGTAATACTTCTGTGCCGTTTGAACATGTAAGACAGGAAGGTAAATCAGGAAGAATGGGTGAAAAACTTATGGCAGTAGTTCTTGAAGGAAAAAATAAAAGATTATATATTACTCCTCGAGATGAACATACAGAGATTATTTCAAAGTTAAAACCTGAATGGAAACCTGAAGGGGAATTACAAGGAAAAGTTAAAGTGAATGTTCCTCTTTATGGTATGAATACGTTTGGAGATCTTTTTACCAACCGTCAGCTTATAGCCCTTGCAACCTTCTGTAATTTACTGAAAGAAGTAAGAGAGATTATATATAGAGATGCTCTAAATGCCGCTATGGATGATGATGAGATGGGGATTAATGATGGTGGAAGTGGAGCAAAGGCTTATGCTGATGCGGTTGTTACATATCTTGCTTTTGTTATTGATAAACAAGCTGATTTAAGTAACAGCCTTTGTAGATGGGAATCTATTGCACAATGTCCAAGACAGTTGTTTGGCAGACAAGCAATTGCAATGGTATGGGATTTTGCAGAAGGAAATATATTGGGAAAAAGTTCTGGTTCTTTTGAGGTTTGTTTGGATAATACTATTAAGGGACTTAAAGCAGGGACGAAACATTTAAATTCAGATCTTTTAAAGTTGCTATCGCAAGGAAATGTTTACCAAAGAGATGCAACAAGAATTGAACTTATTAATAAATATTGTTTATCAACAGATCCTCCTTATTATGACAATATAGCCTATGCAGACCTATCTGATTTTTTCTATGTTTGGCTTCGTAAAAATCTATCTTCCATATATCCTGATATATTTAGGACTATGTTAGTACCCAAACAAGAAGAGCTTGTGGCAACTCCATACAGATTTGACGGAAATAAGAAAAAAGCAGAAGAGTTCTTCCTTACAGGACTGAGCAAGACCTTCTGTAATATGAAAAATACATCTCATCCTGATTATCCTGTAACCGTTTATTATGCTTTTAAGCAATCTGAAGAAGACACGGAAGGAGTATCTTCTACAGGATGGGCAACTATGCTTGAAGGATTAATAAATGCAGGATTTCAGATAAATGGTACCTGGCCAATGAGAACAGAATGTACATCACGAATGGTTGGTCAGGGTTCAAACGCTCTTGCCTCATCTATAGTACTGGTCTGCCGTCCCCGTGTAGAGACGTTGCATTGCAACGTCTCTACGGCAACAACAATCAGAAGAGACTTTGTAAACACCTTACGAAAAGAATTCCCCCTTGCCCTTAAAAACCTTCAGCAGGGAAATATTGCTCCTGTGGATCTGGCGCAGTCCACCATAGGCCCCGGTATGGCGGTTTTTACCAGATTTTCAAAAGTCCTTGAAGCAGATGGCCGTCCCATGTCAGTAAAAACTGCCCTTCAGATTATCAATCAGGAACTGGATCGTTATTTAGTAGAACAGGAAGGAGAAATGGATCAGGGCACAAGATTCTGTGTTAGCTGGTATGAACAGTATGGGTTCAATGAAGGCAATTTCGGAGATGCAGATGTCCTTTCAAGAGCTAAAAATACATCAGTTGAAGGACTTGAGGAAGCAGGAGTTCTTCAAGCTATAAAGGGTAAGGTGAGATTACTGAAACTTGAGGAACTTGAGGAGAAATGGGACCCCCAGGTTCAAAAATATAAGACCATATGGCTTAACACCCATCAACTGGTAAAGGCATTGAATAAAGATGGAGAGACTGGAGCTGCAAAGCTTTTATATAAGATCCCCCCTGACTCCAGAGAATCGGCAAAAGCACTTTCTTACAGGCTTTATACTATAGCTGAAAGAAAAGGCCGGACTGATGAGGGAGTGGCTTATAATAATCTTGTTGTATCCTGGCCATATATCCAGAGGCATTTACAAGATATAGGAAAGACCGGCGATGAGCAGTTGAGTATGTTCTAAATTTATGTTATCTTTATAATTAGAAGAGGTGTTTCTTTATATGAAAATTTATCTTGATACCTGCTGTCTGAACAGACCTTTTGATGACCAGACTCAGGATAGAAACCGTCTTGAAGCAGAAGCTATTATGATAATACTTCTAAATTTAGCTTCAGATAAATGGATATAATCCATTACAGTGGTTAAGTGAGGTGATTTGAATGTTAAAAGATCAAATGAGTCTGGATAAAATAAAACAGCTCGGGATACAGGCTTTATTAAAAGAACTTGGACCTGTCGGTATGGTAAGGTTTCTTCAGCAATTTAACACAGGTTATGGTGATTATTCTGTGGAAAGACATAACTGGTTAAAAGATTGTACTGTAGAAAGCCTTGTAGAAGATATAAAGAAAATGAGAGCGGAAAGTTAATATAGTAAAAGGAAGGTTGCCTGATAAACTAATGTAATAAAACAAGCTTTAAACTTAAATTTTGAAGGATAAATGCTATGAATAAAAAATTCAAAAAAAATCCCTATGGTGTATCGGATTTTGAAATTATAAGGAAAGATAATTACTATTATGTAGATAAAACAAGGTTTATAGAAGAAGTGGAAAATACATCACGGTATCTATTCTTTATCCGCCCCAGACGTTTTGGTAAATCCCTCTGGTTATCCCTTATGGAACAGTATTATGATATAAATAAGAAAGAAGACTTTGAAAAATTATTTAAAGGACTTTATATTTATACTCATGCCACAGAAGAAAGAAATTCCTATTTAATATTAAAATTCAATTTCTCAGAAGTAAACCCTGATCTTAATAAAGTGGAACATTCCTTTAATCAGGTAATAAAATCAACATGTCTCAAATTTATAAAAAAATATAGAGAATACCTGGACGATAACGATGGTGAGATGTATAAAACAATAAAAGACCTTCAGGAAGGATCTATTATTTTAAAATATCTTACAGATTTTGTTGAAGGAAAAGAAAAGATTTATCTTCTAATAGATGAATATGATAATTTCACCAATACAATAATCTCATCCACAGGTTCTGAGCAGTATAAAGCAATAACTCACGGAGAGGGTTTCTTCAGACATTTCTTTAATGTAATAAAAGCAGGCACCACAGGAGGCCCCATATCAAAACTATTTATAACAGGTGTATCACCTGTTACTTTAAATGATGTAACAAGCGGGTTTAATATTGGTTATAATATAACTACGGGCCCTAAATTTAATGAGATGACTGGTTTTACAGAAACAGAACTAAGGGAAATGCTTTCTTATTATAATAATATAATGAAAGATGATGTGGAAAATCTCTTAACCCTTATGAGAGGGTGGTATAATAATTATCTCTTTTCAGAAGATAAAGAAACCAGAATGTATAATTCAGATATGGCTTTATATTTCATTAATCAATATATAGAGATGAATAAACTTCCCAAAGAGATGTTAGATTATAATATAAGAACAGACTACAAAAAGCTGAAATATCTGATTGTAACAGACCGTAAGGGACTGCTGAGAGTAAATGGGAATTTTGAAAAATTAAAGTTAATCCTCGAAGAAGGTCAGATAACAGCAAATATAGTGTCCTCTTTCCCTGTAGAAAGGGTAATAGACCCTGAGAATTTCATATCATTATTATATTATTTCGGGTTACTTACAATAAAAGATTCCTATTACGGGAAACCAATTCTTACAATACCGAATGAAGTGATAAAGCAGTTATATTATGAATATATAAGAGAAGGCTATAGCGATACAGAGGTATTTAATATAGATTTATATAAACTGGGAAATTTCTTTGATGAAATGGCCTATAATGGCAGGTGGGAAGGCTTATTTACTTATCTTACAGAAGAAATGAATAAACAGAGTTCCATAAGGGATTATATAGAAGGAGAAAGATCAATACAGACTTTTTTTCGAGTCTATCTGAATGTATCGAATTATTATATAACAAGAACGGAGTATGAATTAAATAAAGGCTATTGTGACATATTACTCCTTCCAAATTTATATCAATACAGAGATATAAAATATTCCTATTTAATTGAGTTAAAATACTTAACCCGGGAGGGAAACCTTGAAGAGAAAGTAAAGAATGCCCGGGAGAAGTTAAGTAAATACGGCAGTGACGAAGGTCTAAGAAAGATGCTGGGGGATACTGAAATAATAAAACTTATCCTGGTCTTTTCAGGGATAGAGTTAAAATATAAGGAAGTAATTGCTTGATTAATATCAAGCAACTCCTCATCCTGAAAATTGAATTTTCCTGTAGACTATGTTATAATTTTTTTGATAACTAAAAAGGAGATTTTCCTTCTTTATCATGCCGGGAAAATTGATATATAACAGAGAAGGTATGGGGCAGCAATCTGTACCTTTAGATAAAGATTGTATTAACATTGGCCGCTCCAGAAAGAGTGATCTTCTCCTTGACTTTGATCCCCTTGTATCAGGCCATCATGCAAGAATTATAAAGACAGGTAAGAGATTTTTTATTGAAGACCTGGGAAGTTCCAATAAAACCTTTCTAAATGATAAAGTGATAAGATCCAGATGTGAATTAAAGCATAAAGACAGAATAAAAATCGGAAATGTCATATTAACTTACATAGACATGAAAATAAGATCAGAAGATATTCCTGTAAAAGAAGCAATAAAAAGAAGAAGTAAGAAATTTTCCTGGCAGAGACATATGATTGCAATTATAGCAGTTCTTTTAACAGGAGGTTTCTGTCTTTATTATTTTCTCAGTGGAACCTTTCATAAATCAAAAATAGAAGAACATATAAAAAAAGGAGAAGACTATTTTAATGATGGAGCTTATGACAAAGCTATAAATGAATATGAATATGTTTTAACACTTGATAAAGATAATCGGAAAGCCTATGGAGGTCTGGGGGACTCCCGGAGGGCCATGTTTGACTATCTGGCAGCCATAAAAGAATACAAAAAAATAGTAAAACTATCTCCTGATGATACATATTATTTCGACATCTGTAATTCTACGGGTGATACCTGGTTTTTGTATAATGATTACAGAGAAGCTCTGAGATCTTATAAGATAGTAGAAGAAGCACACTTTAATAATCCGGATGATAAAGAAATCCTTGATGTATACGCCCATACCCTTATAGGTCTCGGAAAGATTGATTTTATAAATCATAAATATAAAGAAGCAGGTGATAAATATAAAAAAACTCTGGATATAGATAATAAAAATATAAAGGCCTTAATTGCTCTGGGGTATCTTTACCTGGAAACAGGTAAATACGAAGATTCCATGCATTATTTCAGCACAGTAAGAGGAGCTGCTCCTAAGAACACTGAAGCAACTACTGGCATAGCTTCCATATATAAGAAAAAAGGTGATTTTAATCGAGCCCTTGAAGTTTATAAAGATCTCATAAAAGATGATGCCTCTGCCCCTGAAATCTATACAGGTAAAGCTGATCTTTATAGAGTGATGAAAAATTACGGAGAAGCTCTTTCTGTTCTGAAGGATGGAGAGAAAAAGGATAGAAAAAATCCCATGATTTATGTCATAAGAAGTAAAGTTTATTTTGATGAAAAACAGTTTCATAAAGCTTTAACTGAGATAGAAAGAGCTCTAAAGATTCATGATAATCTTTTAGAGGCAAAAAATGTAAAGGCAGGAATCTTACAAAAACAGAATAAAACAGATGAAGCCATAAAAATTTATAAAGAAGTTATAAATAAAGATCCAGAAAATTTTGATGCCAATAAAGGCCTGGGGCAATCTTATTTAAAGATTCATAAGTATAATGACTCCATAAAATATCTAAAAAAGACAAAAGATATAAATCCCCTTGATAGGGAAATTTATATAGTCCTTGGAGACGCATACTATGGTAAAAAAAGCTATGATAAAGCAATTGAACATTATGAAACTGCATCTGGTATGGTTCAAAATGATTTAGAACTCTGTTGCAAACTTGGTGATTCTTATAAAAATCTGAATAAGAAAGAGAAAGCAATTCAGTGGTATAAAATAGCTCTCAGTAAAGATCCGGAATATGAAAGAGCAAAAAAAGGACTTGCCGGATTTTAACCAGTCTTCTGCCTTCAGATGGGATTTGTTTAAATCTCAGTAATTTTATAACTTTCATATATATTGACTGATTTGAAGTTTTATTGTAATATAAAATTATGTAATGAAAGGGAATAAATTTCCATTATTTATGCTTTAAAATTACACAGAAAGGAGGGAAAGTAGATTATATAAAGATCTACTGATTAAAAATATGAAAGGAGTATATTTTCTGGCTATTATATTATTCCTTTTAATGGGAGTAATTCAGCTGGTTTTTGCTGATAATATTCCAGTTATTACTAATAATAACGGAACTATTACAGTACAGGGTACCAACGATGAAGGTACAGGTACAATTTATACGGATTCAAGTGGAAATGTTCTTATCCAGGGCACTAAGAAAGACAAGAAAGGCTCAATTTATAAGGATCCAAGTGGAACCTATGTAATTCAAAAGACAGATAAAGACGGAAATGTAAAAACTGTACAGATTAAACCTGGTAATCCATTCTATAATAATAGTGACGGTACTGTTATTGTTAATCCAGACAATCAATACACAGTAGATAATAAAAGTAATACAACAGTAGTTACATCTCCTAATAATCATTACTATATAGATAATAGTGGTAATTATGTAGATAGCAGTGGAAATGTTATATATGTAAGTCCTGATAATCATTACTATGTGGATAATAATAGCAGTGTTACAGTCAGATCAAACCAGAATTATACGGGCCCTGCACCATATTCTGATACTACAGGTAATAGTTACCTCTCGGATGTGATTTTTAGTGATTATAATAAAGCTATTAATAGTGATTATGTGGTTTATGGTAATCAGAGATTGGGCAGAAGTGGATGGGAATTGATCTGTCAGGGATATGTCTTTGATACTCCTGTAATTATATCCGATATAGTTATTTCTACTATTATTTTCAGTGGAAACAGTTCAGGTGAGATAGGTCTTAGAATAGAGGACTCAAAGCATAAAGTTGTAATGCAGAATAAGAATTATAAAAAACTTGTAGGTAAGATTTTACCTGAGGGAATTTATTATTTTTATCCTTCCTTAAAGTCTAATTCTACTAAAGATTGTACTTTGAAATTATTTCTGGATAAGAAAATATAAGTTTTTTATTTAAATTAATAAGTGATTTCTTTAAGGGGGGCTTAAGCCCCCCCTGAATTTTTCTTGTTGTTAAAGAATACCTTAACTTACAGGAAGGAGAAACTTTAGTTTGCAGGATTTATGGTTAAAATTGGAAGAAAGTTCTAAAAAGCTTGGGACACACAATCAGAAATACATTCTTACTATTTCAAAATATAAAGATGAACTTCTTTCCGCTCTTGAAAGACATGATAGTCTGGATAAGATTCACTTCTGGAATCTTCGTGATTTTTCAGACGATATGGATACTATTGTAGATGTGGGCAGGAATTTAGAAGAAAAACTTAATTTCCTGGGATGTTATTATGCCATACAGTTTCTTAATATGAATCTGAAGGCCGTAGATGCTCTCAGTATGGAACTGGTTACTTCAAAAGAAAACCAGAGACCCGCTATTTATAAAGCTTTTATGAGAAAAGCAGGTAAAAAATTTAGATCCCTCACGGCAAGCTATATGAATACATTGCTTTATTTACTGATGGAAGGTGAAGAAATGCCGGAATTTGCTATATGTGGTGTGGGAGCAAGGGCTGATCAGGATGATATAGACGTCGGTATTATAACAAGGGAAAGAGATGTAAGTAAAAATTTCGGCCTTGCCATAAGTAAATTAAATAAACAGATGATTATTCATTCAACAAGATTGCATTTTCATCCTGCTGAAATGATGGGAATGGATAGATATTATTCCACAATTCAGGAATTCTGGGATTACCTGAGTAGCCATAATCATGATTTTGTCTTTATTACAGAAGTCCTTGGGGCAGCTAAGATAATAGGGAGTGATAAATTATTTAATGATTTTAGAAGAGATATAGTATACAGGTATTTTTATAAACCTTATGGAAATAACATATATCATGAAGCTTATATAAGAGGGATACTTGGAGAAATTCATTCATTGTTATTAAGGAGTCCTAAAAAAGATTATCTAAATCCGAAACTTGACAGTATAAGAATGCTTAAAGGATTTATATATTTAGCTAAAATTGTCTGGGGCCTTGATGAAGTCAATGGCTGGGATATACTCGAGAAACTCAAGGAATTGGACAAGGAAGAGGAAGAACTCTATAATCAGCTGGAAGAAGCTCTGAGCTCTGTAGAAATATTCAGATATATTTATCAGCTTTTTATAGTTCAGGATGAAGATATAAATCTCAATGAAGGTTATGTATTTGATAACATGGATAGAATTGCCACCTTCCTTGGTTATGAACAGATCGGTGCAATAAGACCCTGGCATGATGTTGTCCACGATTATCAAGTTCAGGTAAGAAAATCCCATGAAATAGCAGTAGTTCTTTTTGACAGGTTCAGTTCTCATCTCAGACGTATAACAGTTTTTTCTGAATTGATAAAGGAAAGCGAAAAGGAAGAACCTTCGATAAATTCTGTGGCCCTTAATAAATCGACTCCTATGGTAGGAAGATTTCAAACTCACGTAAGTGATACGGTTGCTTTATTTCCATTATCTGCCATTAAGACATTAAAACCAAAAAAAGAAGAAAAACGAAAGATGAATATAGCCTTTGAATATATAAAGCGAGGGAGTTTTTTTGAAGGAAATACTTACTGGGATGATCTTCTAGAAGTACTTTTAGAACCTGATGGAAAGGTTTTAAAGAGATATATAAAGGATTTTAATCTATTAACACCCTGGAGAAAAGAGATACTTATAAAAAGTTATGTATCTGTGGGGAAATATTCCTTTTATCCTCTTTTTATGACTTTCAGAGCACTTTTTAAGTTTGGCAGGAATTACGGGGGAAAGGAACTTTTCCTTGAATTTAACAGGGTTTTTTTAAAGCTTCTTCCTGATTTTAATGATGTGACTAATAGAATAGCTGAATTATTTGGTGATGATCCTGCTCTTGTAAATGACTATCTTATGGTAATTGATTCTGAAGATGTGAAAATTTTTGAAATGGCTTTAGATGGAGAGACTGCTACCGAGTTGAATGAAATACTTGATAACTTAAAACACTTATGTTTATTATATTATTCTACAAGCAGCTATTTTAAAGGGTTTTTTTACAGTATACTTGAAAAACTTCCTGAATATGTTAAATTCCTGAGTTCTCCTGAAAAGCTTAAAGAGATAAATGTTGGTGTATTTGGAGTACTTGAAGATATAGAGCTGATTAAGGAAAGGAAAACTGAACTGGGAGATTATTATAATTTTGAATTTGTAAGAGTAGCTATGCTTACCTTTGAGGGTGCTCCTTTAGAGCAGATAAATGCTGAATTTACAGAATTTTCTGATAATTATCTTACACATTTATTTCTTATATGTAAGGAAGAAATTGAAAATCAGGAAGGACATAAAATTATTACTGATGATCTTTTTGGAATTTATAAAGCAGGAGGTCATGCAAGAGAACAGGCCTATGTAGATGATTTTGATGTAATAGTTTTACTTGATTCAGATGATGAAAATCTGAGAAAGATTCTTTCCAGAATAATAATCAAGATGAATTCTGAGATCATAAAAAGAGGTATGCTGCCACATTACAGATTTGCAGAGCATTTTGGTCATTATATTACTATGCTTTCAGAACTTGAAGAATATTTTCAACAGGAACAGGATGATGAACATTTTATAGATAAATCTCAACTTCTGGGTTCAAAATTACTTATAGGAAGCAGAAAAATTGAATATGAATTTGTTGATAGAATAATAAGACCTTATATATTTGAACAATCTGAGAAATATATTTCACAGATGATAAAAGATATGAAAGCCAGGCATATTGCTCAGAAAAAACTTATGAAGGAATCTATTAATCTGAAGGAATGTCGCGGAGGTCTTAGAGATATAGAGAATTTTCTTCTTATTGCCAAGGCAAAGTTTCAAATAAGAGAAAATATATGTGATAATGTATTTAATATTCTTTCACAAAAGAATATTAAATACAAAGATAAAATAGAAATTCTCAAGAAGTATTTCTATTTTATTAAGAATTTAAGAGATCTTTACAGGTTAACAGTTGCTGCTGATGATGAAGTAGCAGAAGATACAATGAAATATCTCGTCAGATTTTCTCCTTACAGGAATGAAGATGTTCCCACGGCATCTAAAAAATTATTTAATAAACTTAAAGTATGTAATATTGAAACATATGGAATAATAGCGGATCTGTTGCAAGGTTTCCATATATCATTGTAATGGCGAAGCACCGGGCAGGAATTACTTACCCCTGCATGTTAAAGAGGAGTAAAGTGAATTTTTATGAAGATCCAAAGAAAGCAGAATCCAGGACTCAGAATAAGTCCTGCCACTTCTGAATCCTGCCTTCTGGACTATAAACTCTTTTCTTTTGGCTGTGCAACATACGTAACCACCGGTTAAAATTCTTCATAGGCCTTTTTTGATAAATGGCAGGTTTCATTAAGGAGTGTAACAGAAAATCCCTGTTCATCATCATATTTCACTGTGCTGTAAGAAGCATTATCCAGATAAATTTTCCAGAAATATTTTCCTCCTATATCCAGGACGGCAGAAAGAAGAACTTTAAGAACACACCGGTGAGAGACTATTATAAAAGTCTCTCCTCTATTGTCCTGGATCAGTTCTTTAAGAGTCATAAAAGCTCTGTCTCTTACTTGAGAGAGTTTCTCTCCTCCCGGTATTTCTATATTTTCTGTATCATATACCCACTGATGCCAGAACTCAGGATAGTTTTTTTGTATAGTTTCTTTTGATTTTCCCTCCCACTCTCCAAGACTTATATTATTAAAGCCTTCGTGTATTTTTACTTCCATATTGTGCTTCCGGGCTATAATATTTGCAGTCTCAAGAGCGCGTTTTAAAGGTGAAGAATAGATTGCTTTTATCTCTCTTTTTTGTAGAACCTCGCCTAGTTCTTCTGCCTGTTTCAGACCGTTTTCATTTAAGTTTACATTCAGTTGCCCTCGAAAAACATTCATTATATTGGCTTCTGTTTCACCGTGTCTTACAAGTATAATTTCTGTTTTCATAAAATGACGGGTGATGAAAAGAAGTGAAAAGGAACGATGAAAAGTAAAATAAATTATCTTGAAAACAGGCAAAGATTACTTGAGTTACTATGTGGTTATAATCAATTATCATCATTCACTTTTTACACTTCACGTTTCACCTGTTACGTCCCGTCCTCCACCTCCTTAAAAAATGTAAATATTGGACAGTGAACAGTCTCACTGTTCAATATTTAATATGTAAAGATTGTTATATGGCCGGGAGAAAGTTTTACCTGTCCCTTTTCTCCTTCCTCAGGAGAATAATCTGGTCTGTTCAGATAATATCGTCTTATAACAAAAGGTAATTCCACTGAATGTTCTTCTTCTAAATCCAGATTTGATACTATCGCCAGGTGTTCACCGGATTCTTCAGGAGAAGATAAAGAGAGGAATAAAATTTCACTCCTTCTGGTATTTAAAACGTCAAGATGTTTATGTGTAATTAAAAGTGGTTTTAACTTCTGAATAGCACAATTTACTTCAAGGATTTCTCCTATAAAGTGATGGTCATTTGTCCATTCACCTGTTGATTTATCCGGTTTACTCATTAAGAGTAATTTTTCTGCTTCAGGCTTTAACTGCTGTTCTTCGTCACTCATATAATCAAAAAATTGATTTGCTTCGGCTATATGGGTATTTAAACCCACATTTATAGTAGAAGTTGCTACAAATTCTGTGCCGAAAACAGGATTAAAGAGAAAGGGTGAATCAGGTTTTTCGGAAAATACCCTGAAAAGTGTATAGTAAAGAAGAGAAATCTTTCGTGCTTTTCCCTGGTTAACAGGTGCCCTCGTAAAGTCAGGAATAGCTGTTCCTTCTCTGCAGGGAGCTTTTAATAAATCTCTTGTAGCCGTGGATTGACCTATACGTTTTGTATTATAGTTATCAGGGAAACCGAACATTTTACCTTTATAGGAATCAAATTCTGCTACCTCTTCAAAAAGACGGCGTATATTTTTTATGTGGTAAAGTATGGTTTCCTGGGGATTTTCTTCATAGTATTTCATTTCTTCTTTATTGTTATATCCTGGTTCTCCATAGGCAAAAACTTTACCTGTTATTACTATTGGAGTTTCTGCAAGGAAGGAAAAGGGTGCTGCCAGATTTTCTTCCCATACATTGGGAAGTACATCTTTAATGGCTTTTTTTAGATCATAAGGGAGAGCATGCCCCATATCCAGTACGAAACCGTCTACACCCATATTTTTGAATTTATCGAAATAACCTGTAATCATATCCCATACAGGTTGATTTCTATATTTTTTTTCTATTTGCGGTTCTACATCTTTAAAGAATTTTGCAGTAACGAAAGACAGAGGCCTTACAAGAGGCAGATCACCGTGTTTATCTTCATAGAGACGAAGATAAGTTACATCCTGCCAGAAAGGTTGAATTTCAAAAGGCGTATCGCAGAAGGCAGGGAATACCTCCGAATGAAGAGATTGATCTTTATAATATCCTATGAGTCTTCCTGTTTTTTCTTCTCTTTTTACAGTATCAGGTGTGGCCATAAAGAAACTTGCATATTCAGGATCTGTAAGGTTTACATCTATAAGGTCATAAACAGAGTATTTCCCGCTATAAATTTTATCCTGATATTCACTGTAAAACCAGGCTTCAAAGGACTTATTATCAGAAAATCTTCTCTTTCCTTCGGACGTGGCATATTCATAATCAGGATGGTAATACCTGGGCATTCTTTTAGCAGAACCTTCTTTTACCCAGTAGCCATATTCAGGATGGTTCTCCAGAATTTTTGAGTCTATTGAAAGGGTTCTGGGTATTACTTCCTGGACAACCATTATGCCCAGAGCATGAGCGGCTTCTATAAAAGCCATATATTGTTGTTCTGCATTCTCCTCGAAAAGAGGATCAGCGAGATTCGGATCTATAGAAAAGGGATCACGAATGGCAAAGGGTGAACCGAGATTTCCTTTATGACCGTAAAGACCGATTTCAGTTATGGGCTGAAGATGGACAGTGTTAAAACCCAGTGCTTTAAGATAGGGAAGAATAAGAATGTTTTTTATAAAGGTTCCCATCTCACAGATTCCATCTTTATTGAGGATAATATTCTCTTTTTGATTTGAGCCGATAAAACCATCACCGTCATGGTCATACATAGAAAGAACCCTTGCGAGACCATTAACTGCTGTAATACCCCGACCTGTCTGTAAATCAATTTCTTTTTTTTCTTGTTCTATATGAGAGGCCTGTTTTTTATTATAATCTAATATTCTCTTAAGGGCTGTTTCTATTAATTTATAAGGAGATTCTATGGCTACAGGTCTGGTAATTTCTCCTGATGAAACCAATTCCTGAAGATGGTCTGCACCTCTGAGAGGATCAATTGTCCAGGCTTTCGGAATCATATAGGTGATCTTATCTTTTCTTTTTGGATTTGAAGAGGATTTTATTATGGAATTTAGATTTGAGAAATTATTCATAATTTTTTCACCTTTTTATTTAAAATTTTATTAATTATACAAAAAAATTATATCTGTGACAATAGAAGTGAAAAGTGAAAGGTGAAAAGACGTAATGAGTAAAGCGTAAAACGTAATGGGTTATCTTCACACATTACCCATCAGGTTTTTCTATAATTGACTTCAAAACAGAACTCCGTTAAAATGATTTTATGAAAATTCTGATTACAGGCGGCACAGGCTTTGTAGGGAAAAGATTGACTGAAATACTTCTTTCAGATGGAAATTATGTAAGATGTATTGTAAGAGAGTCTTCAAATATCAGTAATCTGGATAAAAGGATAGAGATCCTCCGGGGAAATCTTTTCGATAATTCTTTCTTTAAATCAGCTCTTTTAGATATAGATGTGGTTTTTCATCTTGCTGCTTTAAGAGGAGAAAAATATCTTCCTTATAAAGAGTATGAAAAAGCAAATGTTTTACTTACAGGAAAACTCTTAGAGGCTTCCCGAAATATTCGAAAATTTATATTTTGCTCTACTGTGGGTGTTATGGGTTTTGGAACAGATCTTAATGAGAATTCTCCCCTTAAGCCGAAAGGCAACTATCATATCTCCAAAGCCAGAGCTGAAGAACTTTGCCGGAAATATGAAAATTGTATTATAGTCCGTCCTTCTATCGTATACGGTCCCGGTGACATAGACGGTTTTCTCTATAAACTCATAAGACTCATAAAGAGGAAAAGATTTTTGATTACAGGTAATGGAAAAAATAAAATTCATATGGTTCATATAGATAATCTCTGTCAGGGATTAATTAAAGTTGGCCTTAATGGTAAAACCGGCGAGACCTTTATAATTGCAGACAGAAATTCTCTTACTCTTTCTGAGATAATAGAAATCATAGGGAAAGAGTTAAATGTTAGAATACCGTCTTTAATGATTCCACGAGTATTAGCTTTTCTGGTGGCTTTTATATATCAAAAATTTTATTCTCTCATTTTTCCGGAAAAAGAACCTTTTGTTTCCCTTTCTAAAGTGGATATAATGAGTCTTAATCAGGATTTTAATGTCTCAAAAGCTCTTTCTATGGGATATAATCCGGAAATTGAAATTCAAAAAGGAATTGAGGAAACAGTAAGAGAATATAAAAAGCGTGAGAAGTGAGAAGTGAAAGATTATCACCCATCACCCATCACGATTTAAGGAGACATTTTTATGAATTACCCTATGTTAACCATTGAAAGAGAAGAAGATTTAGGATTGGGCATACCTTATGAAAGATGGTCTCTTGCACAACTTCTGGAAAGATTATATTTTGTCCATGACTTTCTAACAGTTCTGGAAGGCCCCGGAGATGGAATGGCAGGCATCAAGGGTTTAAACAGTATTACCTTTGCTAAAAGAAATTGCAGAGTTACTCTATCTCTTCCTTCTGTAAAACAGCTAGAAATTGCCCGGGGTGTTTATGAAAAACTTAATCTTGATGCCAGGTTTTCTCTATCGGAAAACTTTCAGCTTTCTCATCCCGATGAATCATTTGATCTGGTATGGAATTTCTGTGTTATCCATATATTAAATTCTGAAAGTCTTATAGATGAAATGATAAGAATTTCAAAGAGATATGTCCTTATTATCGTACCCAATTTCTTAAATTATGGTTTTTTACTTCATAAGATTGATCATATCCTTTCAGGAGATCCCTGGATACATGGCAGTATAAATTATATGAGTGCTGAAAGAATTCAGACGGCTCTTGAAAAAAGAGGGATGAAAGTTTTACAGACCTTTCTTGTAGATGTACCTTTCTGGCCTGATATAGATAAACCCATAGAAGAGGTAATAGGTAATCTTCTGCCTTTTTTAAAAACCTGGCTTATGAAAAGGGCAAAAGATAGATATAAAACACATTCTTATACAGTAGAAAATCTGCCATATTTTTCAAATGACAGAAAGTTTGAAAAACTTATGAAGAGATTGAGTTTTATAGAAAGATATTTTCCGGCATTTTTGAAGATATTTTTTGCTCATCATAATGGAGTTATTGCAAGAAAATAAGAAAATAGATGTAAATTTATGAACAAATTTCCCTCACATGATATTGAAGATAAAAGCTTAAGTTGCAGTATTGGTATAATGGCTTATAATGAGGCGGCTAATATAGAACATCTACTGAAGGCTTTATCGGGTCAAAAATTAAACTCTGTTAGTATAAAAGAAATAATCGTAGTAGCCAGCGGTTGTATTGATAATACGGAAGAGATTGTAAGACGTTATATCTCAGAGGATCCCAGGGTTCGTCTCATA
>Ga0302242_1001460_pt1 | contig 17610 bp, 21 predicted proteins | sample AAG_UR_Lys_MG_FD_193510 | JGI IMG/M metagenome (GOLD analysis project Ga0302242, IMG submission 193510) | Enriched activated sludge microbial communities from anaerobic digester in WTTP, New Holstein, Wisconsin, United States - AAG_UR_Lys | ecosystem: Engineered > Bioreactor > Anaerobic >... | reverse complement strand
TTTCCTGCTTTCCTCTTAGTACTTGATGCTTCCGTGTCGTTCTAACTTTCTTTTTGTAAGCGTTAAAAATATATGCTTTTACTTATCCCAACGGATTTTGAAAGTATTTATAAGAAAATGGCTTACTATGAAAAAATCAACATATAATAACACATACCCAGCAGATTTGCCAGAACTGATTGAGGCAATGCAAGCTGGCATGTATAAACACCTTTCAATTTTCTTGTATCGTCACAAATCATCGCTTGATATGGGATTTGGTCAGCGATATTTTTTGGTAAACAATTCTGGTTTTGGATTGTACGATTTAAAAACCGTGGATTACAATAACGGCTTTCTCCAGATGCTCTTTACAAATCCTGACACAGGGTGTTTTGCTGAAGTCAATCTGGATGTGAATAATGAACATCCAGAGCATTTTGCTATTCGCTGGAACGATATAAAGGATATGGTTTATAATGATATCGCCAGTGATTATATTGATGATGAATTGTTAGAACTGGAATATGAATAATGAGCCATACATAAATGCTAACGGGCATAAAGTTCTTGAATTCGTTTCACCTGACAGCATTATCCTTGATTTGCCATTTATAATGACCACTGGCAAAAGATTAACCAAAGGCATGCCCTACTTGAAGGTGGAGAAGCAAATCATCGGGGAAGATATTGCTGCCATTAGGCTACTTGGCTTTCAAGATTATGAGGGTATGATATATCTTAATGTCCAAGACATTAAAACCAATCGATGCTATAACCTTACTTGGAATATGGAAATCGATGATGACTGGTGGTTCTGGTCGTTGGCTGACTATAATTATTTGCTGGATGTAGCAAAGGAATAGCCTATGATTGATTTAACCTGTTAACTACTGAATTATTACCACCAGTTTTTAGTCTTATGCTCAAACTCAAACTTTATTATTGCATTATCTGAATTATATTTTTCAATCCAAGATTTGGACATTTTCCATCCGACAGCAGTTCGCCCCATCGGAAAGTACTGTAACAATCTATCAATACTTAGTATATATGCTTTTATTTTGTTGTCTTCGTCAATTACAATGGCTACATATGGCTGACAATTAAAAACTTCACAGGCTTTGTTGATTTTATAAAAGTTATCATTAGGGATATGGACATACTGACCCTCTTTTCCCTCATTTCGTGACCTGCTTTTTACTGAAATTCCCATCAGTTCATCATTAACTGGATTTCTCGCTAATAAATCTATTCCAGTGTGGTCTACTTTTGCGCATTCAAATCCGTATTTGGATAACCAATACAAGATTAAATTCTCAGCAAAATCTCCAGTTATCTTGCTATGCCTTGAACTTTTATGGATACTCGGTTTCCCCTGACTACTTTCCATTATTTTCAATATAATATTGTCAAATTGCCAATAAGTAGTAATAGGCTGTATCTGTTAATCTATTCCAGATGGGTTTATAAGAACCTGAAATAAATATTTCTTTCCCCTTTTCTATACCAGTTGGGCAAATAATAGTACCATGAATTGTAGTATCCCCTCGAAAGTACTTGTAGATACCGTCTACTTTTACCTTTTTCTGGAAAAAACCATCTGTACCAACTACAACAAGTGAATAGCATTTCTTAAAATTATTCTGTTTTAGATGTTCCAAGAAGCATATGTCTTCACAAAACTTGAACATTTGTAACGGAACTTGTCCGTTATTCGAAAATTTGATTTCTACACTATATCTTTCCTTTGTTCTCGGATTATAAGCACACAGGTCTATCTCCTTTTTAGGTATTGAATTTGTTTTTTGTATGCCAAAAAAACCAATAGGTCTTTCAAGTTCGATTTTAAAACCATTAAATCTATCCAATCCCCTGAGATATATGGCAAGTTCAAATTGGAGACCAAATTCGTTATATAGGTCAATCTCTCCTTTTTTAATTTTTTCAACGAACATTAAAAGTTCTGTATACATGATTTAAAAGGTTTATAGAACGACCTCATTGAAATACACTTATAAAATTAAGAAAATCATTATAAATAAAAGAGGCGGCACTGGTGTGGAATAAATATGTCTCGCTGCAATTCCTCGTGCTTTAAGGAAAGACGTGCCGCCTATTACCTTAGTTCACCATGAACCGCCGTGCTGTTGTGAAAATAAAATCCTGTGCCAACATCAATGTATTTTCCTTGTAGCATTCATCAGTCAAAATGGACTGATGTAGTTTCACTAATTCATCATCACTCTTCAAAATGTTATTAAGCGTACGGACAACTTTGAAGAACCTATCATATTCACCCGTTGAAGGAATGCTTTTTGCTTTGACCAGTTCCATGAAAGTTTTGAATTCTGTGTATTTGTAAATAGCATATTTATCTGGATAACGAAAAGCCAAATAAACCGTCACCATCCTTTGACCGTCATGAAAGTGATTTTTCATGCTCTTGTCGAAATCATATATCTCCTTGAGTAGAATATCGCAATGGTAAACAAATCGTTCAATGCGCTTATCAATTTCTTCAGGCTCATTAAAAAGGTCTTGAAACATTTGCCGAACCACTTCTTTTTTGTAGTCAATAAAACGAAGCATCACAGCTTTTGGAAACCAATGAGGATTTGCCCATAAATTATTGCTATCCTTGCTGTTGAAACTTTTATCATAAACTGTTTTGAAATCATCAGCATTGATGTCCCAGTTATCATGAAAAGTCTTTAATGCCACCCATTTGTAAAGTTCTCCATAGGTGCTGGAAGTAATCAGTAGCTTATAGTTTTCTATCTGCTTTTTAATTATGTCTAATACCATTTGTGGATTAACTATTAGTGTGACTTAAAATTAAAATTCAATATTCAGAGTTACATCTCAATATTAAATTGTTCTTCAACTCTAAATATACTTAAATTCAAATAAACGGACGATTATTTGATATCGAAATTACAGGGGGGGATAAGGGTGTTTTGAGATATAAAAATCCCCCAATAAATATTTGGGGGACTATTTTTAATTCAGGTAGACCTCAACAGCTTTATGAATTCCATTTCCCTCATCAAGCATTTTACGCTTATTCGCTTCCCTGAGTATATAACCTGATTTCTTACGCTTCTTGGTATCTTTCGCCCCTTTGGGTCTTCCAGCATGTTTACCCTGCATCTTGGCTCGTCTTAGACCTTCAATGGTTCGCTCCCTTATGAGTTCACGTTCAAATTCAGCAAATGCCGATAAGATGGCAAAATGCAGCTTGCCAGCAGCAGACGAAAAATCAAGATTATCCGAAATTGAAATAAAACCAATGCCTTTATCAAGAAGTTCCTTTGTATCCAAAATCAGTTCCGTTGAACTTCTTGCCCAACGGTCTAATTTATAAACTACAACTGCTGCGTATTCATTATTCCGTAGTCGAGATAAAAGTGCCTGTTTAACTGGTCGGGTTTTTCTGGTGCTTTCAATTTCTTCAAAAATGTCATAATTCTGACCGCTTTTTTCGGCATAATCAATTAATCTGATTTTCTGGTTCTCAACAGTCTGGTCGCTTGTTGAAACTCTTACATATAAAGCTATTTTTTTCATATTGTTAAAAATTAATTCGCTGAGAAGGATTGAAACCGATACCGTTTTAATTCATCGTAGTTGATGATAGCTTTCCGCATGGGTACTGCATTAAAAGCAACAAGTTCATTCCCGTCAATGAACATAACCAGCATACACGCTTCATTATAATCATGCTCTGAATAAATGATTTGATGTCGTATTACAATCTTGCCCTTCATCTTGCAGTCCATAATAATGGACTAATATACTAAACAATTTGTTTATCAGTTAATTAATCGTCATATAATTGCAAATATTCGTGTACTGTTATTACCTTTATGTCAAATTTTAATTAATGAAGCCGAAACCAAACGGCAAAACCAAGCCAAATCCATCAGAAAAGCAATACCTTCCACCAAAGGCTGTCACTCCAGAAGACAAGACTTTTATGTTAGCTATTGCGGGACGACTACTTGAATTACAAAAACAGGAAGGTATCGGTACTGTTGAACTATGCCGAAGGGTGGGGATTTCGAGGTATACGTACCGATTGCTTACAACTGGTCAGGTCTATTGGAATTCGGAGAAAATATTGAAACTGATTAAATACTATGGTCTGGATGCTGCGTCATTTTTCAGGTCTTTGTAGCCTATTTTCAATTCCTGTGATTTTTTCCTACTATATTTCCGATGCATGTGGGCACAAAAAATGCCGAAATAGCATTAAAAATCTTTCCATTCAGCGTTAAAACAGCCATTTAATGGCAGATACTGCATTGAAAATGGTACAATAAATCGGCAATACTGGTGCTGAAAGGTGCTGGAAAATACATTTATAGTAGGTGTTGCCGAATAATCTATTGGTCAGGGGAGTATTTATATGAAACATTGACCAATGATAAAGAAAACGTATCCACAGGAATATTATAAGAAACTTGAGAGCATTGCTTCACTTATTCGTGAATACCGTCTCAATAACGGCTATTCCCAGATGGAACTTGCTGAAAATCTGAATTTGCATCGCAACACACTGAGCCGAGTTGAAAGAGGGTATGACTGTCATATTCTTAACCTCATTGAAATCGCTCAGACATTAGAAATTGATTTAGCAGAACTCTTTATGGATATAAATTGATGGTTTTATATCATTTTATACCTGACATTTTGACCATTTTCCCTTTATAAAATGGATATATTCTGATTTTCGTTAAAATTTTAATGAATTTTTTGGATTAGTTCGTCAAAGCACGTGGATTATTGAAAAACAGTAGTTTGACTAATTCATCTTTCTTAAAATATTATATATCAATTATATAATGTTTTCTTAATTAAGAAAACTAAAGTCTTTTTAATTAAGATTTTCAAAATCTGTCGTTTGCCACAATGACAGTCCAAGTCTATTGACAAGTACTTGATATATAATTAATTTTACACCCAGCAACAGACTAATTGCTTTACTTAAAAAGAACTACTCTGTTCAGTTACCAAACACGAATTGCTTTACTTAAAAAGCCATTCGGGTAACAAAGAAACCAAAACACGACAAGGGAGAGAGAATTAGTGCACTGCAAGTAGCATGGCTATGGTACATGTTATTGTGTGACAACCATTGATATGCTTAAGGAATGCTGATAGAGTTGTAATTATTAACGAATTAAATATTAAAAATTATGAAAAAGCTAAATGGTAATGAGTTCGAATTGCGGGAAGACGCAATTAAAATGCTTGAAATGGTGCAATCAAAATTTGACGGCATTAGGCAACGTGGAAAGGACAGTAACACAATCTGGGCAGTCATTAATTGCAACGGATTTGAAACCGTCTCACTTTCCTACGATGAGCAAAGTGAAATCTATTCGCTTGATGTAACTAATCGTTTTTGGAGTAAGGGTGAGGAAATCTTACAATTTATTGAGAGGAATAGAAAGTATGTTTTATGAATAAAAAGCATGCAATATGGTAACAATTGAAATTTCAAATAAGGAGAAGACGGACTTAATTAAGAAAGTAACCCGCTTGTGTCTATCAAAAAAGGAAGAAAGACTTTTCCAGAAAATCCAAGAGATGGGGTTTAAAGACTGGAACGATTATGACATAGAGTTTTTAAACCTATTGTATGATTTACATTACCATCCAGTATTGAGTATTGGTGGCATTGATATTTATCCTTATGCCCAAGAGTTACAAATTAGAAAAGAGACCGAAGAAAAAAAGGCAAATGCCATAAAAAGGTTAGCAGAAGTACCATATTCATTGTGGTTTAAGGATGTTAGAAACTATACTAAAAATCATTAAAATATGAAAATAGTGAAACCTATTTATGATGTCGGTGTCTTTGCTTGGGAAAACCAAGCAGGTCAATATCCAGAACATGGAAAAGGTATCCAGTACCATATGGCAATAACTAAAAAAGGTTTATGGGTAAACTGCTTATTATACTATGGAGATGATTTAACACTTCAGGGTATATTAAACCATTATCCTTTTGATTTTCCACCGTACCAAAAAAGAGGAAGTGTAAATCTTCAAGTGCGAAAAGATAAAAGGAGAAATGGAATAGGCACAGCACTTCTTAATGAAGCAATAAAAAGGTACAAGATTAACTTGAAAAGGCAGGAATATACTCCTTTAGGTAGCAGATTTATCAAAGCATTCCAATCAGAACAACTAAAGTCAAATAGAAAAGCCTATTGCTCTTTAAAATGAACTTGAACTATAAAGAAGGACATGTTCTAAGTGAATGAGAACCTGCTTCATTAAGAAAAAAGTTGCTGATTTATGGTTTTTATGACCGTACTACAGTATTTATAAATGTGGTACAAGAACAGTACATGTATTCCACAAAAAAATAACTGTATTTAAAATGAATAACAATGGAATTAGTAAAAGGTTACAAAGCCAAATTTGAGATTAAAGAAAGAAATCTTTTTTGCAGGATGGACAGCAGCATGATTGAGCGTTTGAAAGAAATCAGGAGAGCATCTGGCATTTCCTGTTCAGAAACAGTTCGTGAAGCTGTAAGACGGCTTTTCGCTGAAATTGACCAGTCAGGCAACATTACTCTGAAGATTTAATGATTGGGAAGAATTAATGAAAATAGCATGGCTTGACAAGAGATTAAGCCATGCTACTAAAAAAAATGATATTCATGTTAACGTCAACTATAAATACTGCTGAAATTGAAAGGTTACAGAAAAGTTTTCAAGATTATATATCAGAATGTAATAATCGTTATGAAAACAATAACCAAAAATATGTAATGACATATCCCATTCTTAAAAGCAAGAATGGGAAGCACACATTAATCACAAAAATCATTTCTGATATCCGAACCAAAGCTGAACGCAAGTTAATAACAAATAAGAAAAAATTGCCAGTAGCTTACTTCTCTGCTCGACACATGGTCGGAGATAAACTTGATGAGAATGTAAAAAGGCACTCAGGTTTAATAATATTAGATATCGATATCGATGACAATCCTGATACAGATTTTATTAAGTTGAAAACAGATTTATATAATGACAAATTCACACTTATATGCTTCAATTCACCAAATGGTGGTATAAAAGTGATATTTAATACCAATATCAGCAAACTTGAACATCATAAAGCGTATTATGAAAACATAAAAACATACTTATTAAAGAATTATGCTATCACTGAAATCGACACATCTGGTTGTAATATAGCCAGAGCATGCTTTTTACCATACGATATCAATTGTTATTTCAATCCACATTCATCAAAGTATTGTCTTGATGATAAACAAATTGAAGATAGTATCATTCAAATTAAATTAAACAAGGTAAAGAATAGTCTATCTAAAGTAATACTTCAAGTAGGCTCTACTTCTTATGATGAACATTATAATAACATCCTTAACTTATTAAAAAAGAGGACAGAGGTAGGTCTATATAAGAATATCTTCAATAATTATAGATTTTATAATATACACAGCAGGGTAATGGATACTTCTGTCCCCTTTTTGGAAATATTGATACTCAAGAATTCATTACCATATAGGCTAAACTGGAATACAACCATTGATGAGCACTATTTTAAAAGCAATACCCAGAAACAATTAAATGTAATTGATATCGGCTGTAAAGAAGGGATAGAAGTATGTAAGGTTGGCTTCAAGAAAGACCATAAAATTAAAGAGCACTACCGTGCAAAGACATTAAGCGCAATGACAATTAAGCTGATATTTAATAATCCGTTCTGCCACCCAGACAGGCTTTTGCAGGTAATAAAATTGATAAATTATAGGTATTGTGAAGACCCTCACCCAATAAAGAATCCAAAGCCTGATGATGAAGAGGTGAAGAATATTGTAATGGGCATTTATAACAAGTTCATCGCTGGCGAACTTGATTTCAGCAATGTCATAAACAAGAAAAAGGGTAAAATTGTCAGAAAGTATGTATTTCGGTCAAAGGATTATGTTGATATAAACCACTCAATAACGCAAAAGGAAGCCTGTCAAACGTTTCAGAAGGGTAAAAGGGACTTGTTAATGGTAAAATTGCTTGAAGCTATTTACATGCTACAGGATGGCAAGAAATTAACATATGTTCGAATTGCAAAGTATCTCAAGGTACATCCCAAAACAATAAGACGAAATATTCCAGATGATTACAAACAACGAATTATGACGTATAACCAGAGTATTAAAGCATTCCCGAAACAACCGAGGAAGCCAATTTAGGCTTAAAAGGCTAACTCGAATTTTATGTTGGGTGTTCCAATCAGAATTTCTTAATTTTAGAAGTTCTGATAAATTCCTGCTACGATGGACAAGAAATCGCTTTCAGAGCGTGATATTTGCACAAAATTCATTACTCCTGCCATTATCAAAGCAGGATGGGACAGAGACAGGCAGTTTCTGGAAGAAGTTTCCTTCACGGATGGGAAAATATATGTCAAAGGCAAATTAACCGCTCGTGGAGCAAAGAAACGTGCTGATTATATACTTTACTTAAAGCCTAATATCCCAATTGCTGTTATTGAAGCCAAAGACAATAACCATTCCGTAAGAGCAGGGATACAACAGGCACTGGATTATGCCAAAAGTCTTGATGTTCCATTTGTTTTTTCATCAAATGGTGACGGTTTCATTTTCCATGATAAATCGGCAACAAACACCCCAATCGAATTAGAACTCTCCCTTGATGAGTTCCCATCACCTCAACATTTATGGGGGAAATATAAGGTCTATAAGGGCATCACAGAGCCTGAACATGAAAGAATAACCTCTCAGGACTATTATTTTGACGGCTCAGGACGTAGACCAAGATATTATCAGCAAATAGCCATAAATCGCACAATAGAAGCCATTGCCAAAGGGCAGAACAGGATTTTGATAACAATGGCTACTGGAACTGGCAAAACTTACGTTGCCTTTCAGATTGCATACAGACTATGGAAGGCAGGTGTTAAGAAACGGATATTATTTCTGGCTGACAGAAATGCTTTGATTGACCAAGCAAACAGGAACGACTTTAAGCATTTTGGTGATAAGAAAACAGTAGTTAAAAATCGCAAAGTAGATAAATCATATGAAGTTTATCTGTCATTATATCAGGGAATAACTGGTAGTGAAGAAGAGAAGAATATATATAAGCAATTCACCCGTGAGTTTTTTGATTTAATAATCATCGATGAGTGTCATCGTGGGTCTGCCAGAGATGATAGCGCATGGCATGATATTTTAAAATACTTCAATAAGGCTACTCACATCGGCTTAACTGCCACTCCAAAGGAAACAAAGGTTGTAAGCAATATTGAATACTTCGGTGAGCCGATTTATACATATTCGCTCCGTCAAGGTATTGAGGATGGTTTTCTTGCACCGTATAGGGTTATAAGGGTTGGGATAAATGTTGATTTGGAAGGATGGAGACCAGAGCGTGGCAAGACTGACAAAGAAGGTGATTTAGTGGAAGACAGAAATTATAACGTTACAGATTATGACCGAACGTTGGTAATTGATGAACGCACTCAGATTGTTGCAAAGAAGCTAACTGAATACCTGAAAGGTTATGACCGTTTTGCCAAAACTATTGTCTTCTGTGTTGATATCGACCATGCACAGAGGATGCGTTCTGCTTTGGTGAACGAAAATCCTGATTTGTCAGCCGAGAATTCAAAATATATTATGCAGATAACAGGCGACAATGAGGATGGCAAGCGTGAACTTGACAATTTCACTGACCCTGAGCAGAAGTATCCAGTAATTGCCACAACATCAGAACTGATGACCACTGGCATTGATGCCATCACCTGCAAAGTAATTGTTCTGGATGCCAATATTGCTTCTATGACCAAATTCAAGCAAATCATAGGTCGTGGTACACGAATAAATGAGGATTACGACAAGAAATACTTCACAATTATTGATTTCAGGAACGCCACAGACTTGTTCGCTGACCCTGACTTTGATGGAGAACCAATTCAGATTAAGGAAGTTTCAAGTGATGTTGACATAACTGATATCGAGCCGCCAGAGATTGATTTTCCACCTGATGTTGAAGTTCCACCAGAACCACCACTTCCACCTGATGAGCCACCAGAACCACCACATACAAGACTAAAAGTTTATGTAAACGGGGTGGATGTTTCTATTTTGATAAGCCGTGAACTCTATTTTGACCAGCATGGGAAGCTGATTACAACAAGCCTGAAAGACCACACGAGAGAAATCATCAGGGGGCAGTTCGCTTCACTGGATGATTTTATTAATAAATGGAACTCCACAGATAAAAAAACGGCTTTGATTGAAGAACTTCAGCAACAAGGGATATTAATTGAAGCATTGTATAAAGCCGTTAACAAGGAACTGGATTTATTTGATTTAATATGCCATGTTGCCTATGACATGCCACCTCTTACACGAAAAGAACGAGCGGAGAATGTCAAGAAACGTAACTATTTCACCAAATATGGTGAACAGGCAAGAAAGGTCATGGAAAACCTGTTGGATAAATATGCAGACGAAGGAATTGATGATATTGAAAGTATGGAAGTACTAAAGGTGAAACCATTCACGGATTTTGGGTCACCAGTGGAAATTATTGGGGCATTTGGTAGTAAGAAAAAATATCTGGATGCAATACATGAATTGGAAACTGAACTATATAAGACAGCATAATGGAACAAAGGATTGAAATTATTAATAATTGGAACTTAAAGAAGCTATTCGGTGAATTAGAGAATGGCAATATCAAAATTCCAAGGTTTCAGAGAGGATATGTTTGGGAACGGTCAAAGATTGTGAAACTTTTAAACAGTATTTATTCGCAATATCCAATCGGGTCGTTCTTTATTTGGGTTGCAAGCCTTGAGTATAAAAACTTTTGTCGAGAATTGACAGAACTTAATTTGCCTGAACAGCCTGAAGCTAATAACTATAGTTTTATCCTCGATGGTCAGCAAAGAATAACATCACTTTATGTTGCACTTAAAGGCAAAAAGCTAAATGGCACAGACTTCTCAACTATTTGCTTTAATCTTGAAAAAAAGGAGTTTCAAATTCCACGACTGAAAAATGAGAAACATAACATCCCAGCATGGAAACTCTTTGATACAACAGCATACGGTGATATTTTAACTGATTATGCTATTTCCGACAGAGAAAATGGAACAAGCTATTCTACAGTTTGGCGTGATTGTCAACAAATTTTCACTGACTATCCGATAAGCATTATAAAAACCCTGAAAATGGATTTGGAGCAAGTAGTGACAATTTTTGAACGTATTAATCAGGGTGGAAAACGGTTGGCATTATTTGACCTCGTTCATGCAAGCGCATGGTCGCCAAGTTTCGATATGAGAGATAAAATTACCGAATTCAATAATGAACAAAATGTGACGAATTTCGGTGGACTTGGGAATGAGGTATTTATTCAATCCCTTTCATTAAATGCATTTGATGATTGCCGAAATTATAATCAGTTGCATTTAACTGCTGAAATTGCAAATCAGTTATGGGAGAAGACAATTGAATGCTTACGAATGTCAATTGATTTTATTAGGACACTTGGGGTCAGGTTCATTGATTTTATACCATATAGTTCCTTTTTCCCTGTATTGCAGTATTATTTTTTCAAATCAGGCAATAGAAGCATTAAGAGTGAACATGTGAAGTTTATTGAAGATTGGTTCTGGTCTGCAACTTTTTCACAAAGATATTCAAGTTCAAGTCTGTCATTAATGAAAGAAGATGCCACATGGATTTACAATTTATCACAGGGGATACTGGAAAGTAACACTTTTGGTGTATCGCTCTCTATTAAAGAACTATTGAAAGTTCGAATGCAGAATATTTCTGTAATTAAAAATGGTGTACTCTGCCTGATGGCTCTTGAAAATCCAAAGGATTTTGATAACGGACAAATGGTAATTCTTGACCGTTCAAATGTATCAAGGTCAAACAGCAAAGAGAACCATCATTTCTTCCCATATTCACTAAGGCAAAAATTTGGAACAGATAGCAATGGCATTAATAGTCTTCTGAATTTCGTTTTAATTTCTGGACGGCTTAACAGGGAAATTTCAAATAAATTACCATCGGATTATCTGAAACAATATGAAGAAACTAACACAAGTATTAAAGAACACCTATTATCACACTTCATAAATCAAGATGCTTTAGTGGCAGCAAAAGCTGATAATTTTCAATTATTTATACAAAAGCGTGGTGAGTATATTCTGGAGAAAATAAAATTGAAAGTAAGTGTACAATCATTTACAGAGCCAGAGGAAGACATTCTTGAGGATAATATTGAATTTGAAGAACCTTTAATTGAAGAAGTAGCATAATGGCAAATATTTCAGGAGTTATAAAGAGCATCAGGGACATAATGTGGCAGGACACTGGTCTTAACGGTGATGCCCAGAGGATTGAGCAGCTTGGCTGGATGCTGTTCTTAAAGATATTTTCCGATAAGGACAGGGAACTTGAACTGTTGAATGATAATTACAAATCACCAATCCCAAAAGAGTTCCACTGGGTAAAGGAAAAGGGTAACTGGGCAGGAGATGATGAAGGAATGACAGGAGATGAATTGCAGGCATTTGTCGACCAGAAACTGTTTCCTGCGATGCGAAATATTGATTTAAGCATTGGGAATGGAAGAGCACTTATTGTGCGTGAGGTCTTTACGGGCAACAATAATTACATGAAGAGCGGTATCAATATCCGTAAGGTATTGAATAAACTTAATGAACTTGACTTCAATATTGCCAAAGAACGTCATGCTTTCGGAGAGATTTATGAAGGCATCCTTAAAGACCTTCAGAGTGCTGGAAAATCTGGGGAGTATTATACCCCCAGAGCAATTACCAATTTTATCACGGACATGATAAGTCCGAAACTTGGTGAAAAAATTCTCGACCCAAGTTGCGGGACAGGTGGTTACCTGACCTCAGCCATTGAACATCTTAAAAAGCAAGCCAACAGCGTTGAAGAAAGGCAAAGTATTCAGGAAAATGTAATGGGTTGGGAATACAAACCATTGCCATACCTTCTTGCAACCACTAATCTTATCCTGCATGATATTGAATTACCAAAAATAACATACAGGGACAGCCTCGACAGACCACTCAGCAGTTATAAAGAAAAAGACCGTGTGGATGTGATACTGGCAAACCCGCCATTTGGTGGAATTGTGGCAAACAATAACGAGAAAAATTTCCCACAGAACTTCCGTACGAAAGAAAGTGCCGACCTTTTTCTGGTTTTAATGATACACCTGCTTAAAAATGGTGGTAGAGCAGGTATTGTGCTGCCAGACGGTTCTTTAACTGGTGAAGGCGTTAAACAGAGGGTAAGACAGAGATTATTGGAAGAATGTAACCTACATACAATAATACGGCTTCCTAATTCAGTATTTCAACCATACGCAACTGTAGCAACAAACCTTTTATTCTTTGTTAAGGGGACGCCCACCAAAGAGGTATGGTATTACGAACACAGACTGCTTGAAGGTCAGAAATCATACAGCAAGACCAAGCCAATTCGCTTGGAAGAATTTAATCCAGTAAGGGAGTGGTGGAATAACAGGCAGGAAAATGAAGTGGCTTGGAAGGTTGATTTAAAGACCATTATTGACCGAGGCTACGACCTTGATATTAAAAACCCGAATAAAAAGGAAGAAGAGGATGAATATACCAGTGCTGAGTTAATTGAACTGCTTGAAAAATCAATGAATAAAAGCTATGATTTATTGAGCCAACTTAAATCTGAAATGAAATGAGTTGGGAAATCAGGTCTATCGGTGACGTTTGTACTCTTGAAAAAGGGAATATTGGAATTACCAAAGCAATTGATGGTGAATATCCATTAGTTGTATTGGGTGAAGAAAGAAAAACACATAATAAATTTCAATTTGATGATGAGGCAGTAGTCATCCCTTTAGTATCATCAACAGGCCATGGTCATAGAAGCATGAAAAGAATTCATTATCAATCAGGTAAATTTTCAGTTGGAAATATTCTTTGTGCGGTGATACCAAAGGATAAATCGAAATTATCCGCACAATACCTGTATCGGTATCTGGATTTAAATAAAGAAAAGGAATTAGTATCACGGATGAAGGGAATGGCAAATGTAAGTTTGCCAATGAAATCAATAGCTGAGGTTGAAATACCCATTCCACCTATTGAAGTGCAGTATGATATTGTTTCAATATTTGAAGCACTTGAAGAAACAAACTACACCTTACAAGATGAACAATCCCACCAACTCGACCTTCTCAAGAAACTCCGCCAGCAGATACTTCAGGATGCTGTACAGGGCAAATTAGTGCCACAAGACCCTAATGACGAACCTGCCAGTAAGTTGCAGAAGCGGATTAAAGAGGAAAAAGAAAAACTGGTTCGGGAGAAGAAAATCAAGAAAGAAAAACCACTACCACCAATAAAACCAGAAGAAATTCCATTTGAAATACCCGAGAATTGGTTTTTTTACAGACTGGGTGAAATAGTCCATATTACAGGCGGGAAAAGAGTGCCAAATGGCTACCAACTTTTAAAATCACCAACAAATCATGGATATATCAGAATAACTGATATGAAAAACGGAACAATTCTGGAAAATGATTTAAGGTATATATCAAATGAAGTATATGAAGGAATTAAAAACTATATTATTCAAAAGGAAGACTTGTACATAACAATTGCAGGAACAATAGGGCAAGTCGGGGAAGTCCCAGATTATTTTGATGGAATGAATTTAACAGAAAATGCTGCTCGGATTAAGTTGTACTTAATTAACAAGACTTTCATCAAATTTTGCTTAAACTCTAAATATTGCCAAACACAGTTTATAGACAGAACGAAAGCGATGGCTCAACCTAAATTGGCTTTGAAAAGAATTGAAACGACTTTAATCGCTTTGCCTCCAATAAATGAGCAATATCGGATATCAAAAAAAATAGAACAACTTATGACCCTCTGTGATAAATTGGAACAAAACATTCATCAGAACCAAAAATATACGCTGGAGTTATTGCAGATGGCGTTGAAAGAAGCGTTAGAGCCAAAGAATTAAAGTATTCCATTACTAACTTTATACTCAATCATGATAAAATTTTTAAAAGCATTTGAATTAAACACAAAAATTGAGGAACTTTTACGTGAAGCAAAAGCCAATCTATGGTTAATTTCACCATACATCAAGTTACATCATCGGTATAAAGATGTATTAAAGACCCAATTGCATAATGACAAATTGGAAATAATCCTTGTATTCGGCAAAAATGACACCGATATCCAGAAGTCACTACCAAAGGAAGAACTTGATTTTTTCATCCAATTTCCTAACATCGAAATTCGATACGAAAAAAGATTGCATGCAAAATTTTATATGAATGATTATTTGTCAATAATAACCTCAATGAACCTTTATGATTTTTCACAGGATAACAACATTGAGGCTGGCATATTACTTGAAGCACCTGTATTAAACTTATTATCAAGTACAAACACTGTTGAAGCAGACGCAGTAAACTACTTTGGAGAGGTAATAGAAAACAGCGAACTTTTATTTAAGAAAGAACCTCAATACTTGTCAGGCATTCTGGGTATTACCAAAAAGTATGATAAATCAATAGTCGTTGAAAACAAGATTGAAAATGTCGTAAAAATCAAAAAAGAAGTAAAGCAACAGGTTAGGCAAACAAATGGTTTTTGCATAAGATGCGGCAAAGAAATACCATTGAAACCAACAGTACCATATTGTCGGGATTGTTATTCTGATTGGAAGAAAACAAATGACAAAAAGCATCAAGAAAAGTATTGCCATATATGTGGTGTTCAGAATAAGTCCTCAATAACGTTTCCTGCATGTTTTAGCTGTTATCGAAGAGAAAAACAAAATCTGGAATTCCCTGTTAGCAAAACATAATTTACCACTAATAAATTTCTAATGATGGGTATCACTGAATAAATAAAATATAGTCCGACAAAACTCTAATATTATGAATTCTTGGGCATCTCATATAATCACATTTATTTCTGGTCTGTTGGTAGGCGTGTTAGGAAACTATTATGCTACTCGACTTGCTGATAAAGCAAAGAATAAGGATGCTGTTACCGAAAAAAAGAAATTGTTTAAAGCGGCAGAAATGAAGATGCCAGAATTAATAAAGGAAATGAGAGATGACATTTCCTCAGATAAGATGAAAAAATGCAAAGAATTTGTCATTCTGCCTACCAGAGGAACTGTTTTCAATTCAAAAGAACCGCTTTTTTCTTATTTCGAAAGTGAACACCAGTACCTGCAGAGCAATATTAGAATACTTGAAGAAAATGGATTTGTCATTGATATTACCAGTACGAATACTCCTCGATATCAATTCAATGAAGATTTTTTATCGATGTTATTGAAAAAATAATATCATGAACCATAATCTCTTTCAATACTTCATTAAATGTACATCTCAAATTTAACCCACCTCCTTGACGAAACAGGAAATATCCCCGAACAAATGCCAAAAGAAGCACGAGAACTTGCGAACTTCTTGGCTTTAATTGTTGATGTAACAACCCAAACAATGCCTTCTACGCTTACTTCAACAGAAATTCGGTGCTTAGAGAAAGGATGTCATGGTGTGGTTAAATCAGCAAAAAGACAAAAAGAAAGTGAAATACACTGGTACTGCCCTGATTGCGAAAATGAGGGGGTAATTAGCCAATGGGAAGGGACGAAATGGGATAATAATCCCAAAATGTTTTCAAAATAGTACGCTAAAATTACCAAAGCCTACTAATCCCTTTAGAAAAGCTATTGTCCCATAAACACAAAGCAATTCCTGTAATTGTTCTGCTTTAAAAAAAGGTATTTACTTACGTAATTTAAGTAAAATATTATATATTTGAAGTAAATATTTACGTTTATGGAGATTAACCTGAGCAATAATTTAAGTCTGATTGTGAATACGCTGGAAAAGCGTCACAATATGAAATTTACCAACATAGCAAAAGCGATTGGTTTCACAACTACAACTCAGTTGCATAATGCTATGGGAGCGACAACTTCCATTTCTACAAAAGCAATTGTTGGTCTAATATTAAATTTAAATGTTAATCCGACCTTTTTATTTTTAGGGAAAGGCGAAATGTTTTTAACTGATGGGGATGAATTAGAGGCAATCCAGAAAGAGAAAGCGGAATGGGAAAGGAAATTCTACAGTCTGCAGGATGAACTTTTAAAATGTAAGGCAGAACTGGAACGAGCGGTTCATCGATATAATAAACTCATCGATATTACCAGTATTGCTCTGGATAAAACACAAACACCAAAAGAAACGGAAGATGAAACAGGTAAGAAATGACGTTTCTGAAATAAGTAACCATTTACTTAAAACTTATGATTAGCAGAACAAAAAGTAATCTGTTACTTATCTGAACTTGTCCCAAATGCCCCAATAACTGTCCCACAACAAAAAAACCCCATTGAAAATCAAGGGGTTCTTATGGGGTTGAGGTCGGTGGCGGATTCGAACCGCCGTACCCGGTTTTGCAGACCGATGCCTAGCCACTCGGCCAACCGACCAACGCGAATTCAAAAATAATAAAAAATTATATCATTAACTATTT
>Ga0302242_1001458_pt1 | contig 17638 bp, 31 predicted proteins | sample AAG_UR_Lys_MG_FD_193510 | JGI IMG/M metagenome (GOLD analysis project Ga0302242, IMG submission 193510) | Enriched activated sludge microbial communities from anaerobic digester in WTTP, New Holstein, Wisconsin, United States - AAG_UR_Lys | ecosystem: Engineered > Bioreactor > Anaerobic >... | reverse complement strand
ATATCATTGACCGCATGAACTCTCCGGAATGGGAGCGTGTGATTTTCACAGGGGAAACAAGGAGGAAAAAATGAAACCAAAACGATTTTCGCAAAAAGAATATCGGGGGCATTTCTCAATCCAGATCGCTGCAGAAATGCTGGGAATATCGGTTCCTGAGTTATGCAAAAAAGCAAACGAAAAAAAGTTAGTAATCAAACAAAACAGAAATGGTTTTTGGATTCATGAATCCGTTTTCGATGGCGAAAAATTAGAAAAAACCCTTGGGGAGGTGCTGGGAAATGAACTGTAGGAACTGCCGATATTCAGAAATCTGCTATCCGTTTTTTGACGGCTCGGACTGGTGCGGAATGGTTCGAGAGGACTACCAGATCTATTCACGAATTGCCGAGGGTTGCCCTGAATATCGAGAACGCCATGAATGAGGTTGAGCTGGTTTTTCGGTCGCTGGGTCTGGAATACGAAAAAGAAAAACGGTTTCATCCTGTGCGCCGCTGGCGGTTCGATTATTTTTTGCCCGCCCTGAATACCGCTATTGAGATTGAGGGGGGTATTTTTTCAGGAGGCAGACATACGAGGGGGGCCGGGTATAGTAGGGACTGCGAAAAATATAATCAGGCTCAGATTATGGGTTTTCGTGTTCTCAGATACCCGGCGCATGAGCTGAAAAAAAATTGCGCTGGACTGATGGAAGATTTGAAAAAAATAGAACCGAAAAAAAACTTCGGAGTCGAAATAGATGAATGGTACACGCTGAAATATGATGAGAAAAAACAAATATTCACGATGAAAAATAATTGGTGGAAAAAGAGGGGGGAAAAAAATGAGCCATAGACCAAACTGTGCCTGCGGAAAGCCGGGAGAGTGGGACGAAGATGATTTTCTCGATGATTTTCTCGCAGGCTTTTCAAGAGTACAATTCCAAGACGACGAAATATTGAGACTCGTGAAAAAAAATGGAGAAATCGTCCATTTACGAAAAAAAAGGATTGCAAAATGACAGATTCAGAATTCTCGAAAACAATCCGTGAGCGGGCCGGCGGTATGTGTGAGTTTTGCCTGAAAAAATCAGGGTCTGAGACTCATCATGTTTTTTCCCGCAGGCATCAGTCAATCCGGCATGATCCAGAAAACGGTATTTTTCTATGTGCTGAATGCCATAGATTTGTTCATGAACGGCCTATTATCGGCTATGAGAAAATTAGATGGCTATTCAAGAGAAAATTCGGGCAGGAATGGGAAAAAAGATTGATTGAAAAACGAGACAGACCGTTGAGGGTTGGAGAATGGAAGGGAAAATCCTGAAAATATCCGAAAAACTGGCGGTGATTGAGTTCGCCGCCGTTCCCGGTTTCCGGCTCGGGGATAGGCTGGAAATTAGGAAGAAGAAAAAAAATAGAACAGTTAGTCAGAACTCTTTATATTGGTTATTTTGTGAGTTTGTTGGAAATGCGCTTTTCATGACCCGAGATGAGGTTCATTCCGGGTTTGCGCTGGAAAACCTGAAAAAGATTGAGTTTTTCAACGGAAGAAAATTTGAGACGATTTCCAGCACTACCAGCTTGACAGCTGATGAGTTCGGGGTATATATGGAGCATTGCAACATTACCGCTCTTGAAATGGGCGTTGATATTGAGCCGTTTTGGATTGAATATGAACAGTATAGGGGGAAATAATGACAGACGAAGAAAAACGAGCATATAAGCGGGAATACTACCAGCGAAACAGGGAGCGGATTCTGGCGCAGCAACGGGTGGCGTATTACGAGAGAGGAAAAAAAGAGTATTTTCAAGAATATTACAAAAAGAACAAAGAAAAAATAACAAAACAAATTAAAGATTGGCATGAAAAACATAGAGAACAGTATAGGAAATCAATGAATGAATATTTCCGGGAATATTATCAGCGAAACAGAGAAAAAATAATCCAGCGTGTGAGAGAAAGTCAGAAGAAAAATCCTGAAAAGCGGAAGGAGTACGCTGAAAAAAATAAGGAAAAAATCAGGGAGTATCAGAAAAACTACCGGATGAGAAAAAAACAGGAGGCCGGAGAATGAGCGACAGACTGCGAGAGATTATGCGTGAAAAACTCAGGGAGGTGGCGGGGTGAAAATAGGTTTAATAGATGTTGATGGACACAATTTTCCTAATCTTGCGTTGATGAAGATTTCGGCATATCACAAAAGTATTGGCGATAATGTAAGTTGGGTTGATATTGGCAATTACGATAGAACTTATATGAGCAAAGTGTTTACATTTTCGCCTGATTACTCAAAAGGATTTGCAAATTATGGAGAAATTATAAAAGGTGGCACGGGTTTTAAAATGACTAATACGCTACCATCATATATTGACAAACTTTGTCCTGATTATTCAATTTACCCCAAATTTACTTCTGCTTATGGATTTTTGACAAGGGGTTGCCCGAATAAATGCAGTTGGTGTGTAGTGCCAAATAAAGAGGGTAATATACAACCTTATGCAGATATTGAAGAATTTTTGCAAGGCAGAAAAGAAGCCGTTTTAATGGATAATAATGTTTTGGCTCACGAACACGGATTACAACAGATTGAAAAAATAATAAAATTAGGGATTAAGATAGATTTCAATCAGGGTTTAGATGCTCGAATTATTGCAAAAGATAAAGGCATTGCAGAGTTATTGAGTAAGGTTAAATGGAGTAAATATTTGAGAATGGCTTGCGATACAAAAAGCCAAATACCATATATTGAAAAAGCACTTGCAAACCTTAATGAGTTTGGATTTAAAAATTACCGTGTATTTGTTTATGTGCTTGTTAAAGAAATACCTGATGCACTTGAAAGAGTGATGTTTTTAAAAGAAAAAGGCTGCAAACCATTTGCTCAGCCTTATAGAGATTTTGAAACGAATAAAGAACCAAATTATGAACAGAAAAAATTTTCACGATGGGTTAACCATAAAGCAATTTTTAATTGCGTGGAATGGAAAAATTATAAAAGTTCCTATCGGCACAAATCGGCGGTTGATGTTATTCCCGAATTTCAATGGGCGAAAAAACAGATGATGAAACCGGAATCGGTCATATAGCCCATGCGGCAACGAATTTATTATTTCTGATTTTTTTTGAAAAAAAATAAAAAAAATATTTGACTATTTTTGAAAAAAATAAGGAGAAAATCAGGGAGTATCAGAAAAACTACCGGATGAGAAAAAAACAGGAGGCCGGAGAATGAGCGACAGACTGCGAGAGATTATGCGTGAAAAACTCAGAGAAAACAAAAAAAGAGCAGACGAAAGAGAAAGAGTAAAAAAACAAATTGAACAAAAAGAAAAAGAAAAAGCAGAAAAACAAAACACAACAATAAAAAAACTAAAAATGCGTGAATATATGCGGGAATACATGAGGGAGCGGTATTTCAGAATTCGGTACACACCGGAGTATAAAAAACGGATGGCAGAAGCTCAAAAACGATACCGGGAGAGACACAACAGAAAAGCCACGCCAGAGCAGAACCGGGAATATTACCGGAGACAAAAAGAGCGAATCGCTGCAATGACAGAATCTGAGCGGGCAGAGTATTTTCTGAAACGAAAAGAATACCAGAAAAATCGTATTGAAAAAAAACGAGAATATGATAGGGAATATCTGCAACGGAGGAAAAAATCCGATCCTGAATGGTGGCAAGAGCAACTCAGAAAACGCCGGGAACGCTGGGCGGCTAAAAAACTAACAAAGGAGAGTCAAAATATTGGTATTTCCCGCCCTGAGACCGCCAGAACGACTTCCGGGGCTTGATGTCAAAATGCACGCCCCACGGGTAGAGGCCCATTCCAGAGAATTCAGCGAAACGGATTCCGTTCTTGAATATCTCTGATGGGTCGGGATGTGTAATATCGACGGCGATTCCCTGAGTATGGCCGGAATTGAGAGCCGATTTTTTTTCATCGTCTGTCAGTTTCCGGCCTATCTCAGTCTCTTTCGTTTTCAGATGGTGTTCTGGGCAGCGATACCAAGAAGAGATTTTCGATTTTCTGAACCGTGCGAAAAAATGATCCATGAGAATCAGCATTTTGAAAGCCTGCGGGGAAAGATTGAAAGTGCCGCAATGCTTGCATTTGATATCGTTGAACATAATGTACTGAAGCCTGATATTTGCCATTAACTCTTTTTCGGATTTGATAAGCATTTTTCCCCCTGAGATTGGATTTTTGCTTTGTTTTTGTTAAATTTAATATAGAATAATAACAATTCCAAATAAACGGGGGTATGATGAAAACGGCGTTTGACCTGACATTCTCAGAAGTGGTGGCGGAGTTCAAAGATACTCTGAAAAAATATTTTCTCATTTTGGCGGTGGTGGTTATGCGGCGGTCTGTTGAAGCAGTCGGAGAGCTGATTTCAGGAAAAATTATCATCCCAATCATTTTTTTTGTACTGGCTTCCAAGATCCAGATGGCGGGGATGGACTCCACACTAAATTCGATTATTCAGATTGCGGTAGGTGCGGGCGGCGGTGTTAGTGCGTTGATTTACAAATACAAGAAAGAAAAAAAATAGCAAGGCGGCAAAATGGCGGATAGAGAATTTTCGGAAATAAAAGCGGAAGAACTCCTAAAATTGAAATCAGACATTGTCCGGCTTGACAGCGGGTTCAATAATCTGAAAGAGCGGCTGAATGATATTCACGCTCAAAACAAGGCGAATTTTGAAAAACTTTTTGTAGAAATTGAAAAAGTTTCACGGAGCCTTGAGGCTATCAATCACTTGAATTTGAAGGCGACTATGCAGGAAAAAGCCATTGCCGACCATGACAAAGAAATCGCATTACTGAAAAAAGACATGGATGACACAATCAAATTTGACACCGAAACCAGAAAATATACAGCAGAACTTAATCAGAAATTAGAACTACATGAAAAAATCGAAGCCGAACGGGTGAAGGCGGTTGCCAAGACTCTGAAAATTGTTATGTTCGTTGGTCAGGCGGTGGCGGGTGTTGTAGCCTATCTTATAGCTCATTGGGGGGTGAAATGAAAGCGGCGTTGTTAATTTTTTTCGTTGTGGGCGTTGGGGTGCTGGTTCGGTTTCTATGGGGAAAAGCGGTTGAGGGCTGGCGGGCCGATTATGCGGCGAAACGATATGAAGAGGATCTGGAGGTATCAGAAAAAAAACAAGAGGCAGTGAGCCGGGAAGTGAAAAAGCTGAAAAAAACAGTACTGACCGAAAAGCCCAAAAAACTATCAGAATTGAATCTGGACGAAATCAGAAAAAAGGGGTTGTGAGATGGAAAGCAAAAAAAAAGAAAAACAGTGCAGCCATGAAACCGAGGTGTATTCCCGGGTGGTGGGATTCTACCGGCCCACTAAACTATGGAACAAGGGTAAAAAACAGGAGTATTCAGAGCGAAAAGAATATGTTCTGGAGAAATGCCAATGCGAAAAGTAATTTTTGAGATCATTATTTTTTTGTTTTTTTGTTTTGGTGCCGTGTTTGCCACAATCGGCTCGACTGGATGCACTCGTGAGGTGGTGGTTTATCGTCCCGTTCCTGTTCAATTACCGCCTGATGTGATTCTCAGGGTGCATGAATCGTTTGAGGAAATTAGAAAGGCAGAAGCGGAAATTAAGCAAATTGAGAAAAGCCACAAAGTTGATGATTTAATCTCTAACCTTGAACACTCAACGCTAATCAAGGGAATCTATTTAGACGCTTTTTTGAAAAAAGACCACTATTTAGCTCAAAATGCTCTACTTTTCAGGATTATTTTGCAAGAATATTTTGGAATTAGTCCAAAAATTGATTAAATTTAAAATAGCCCGAAACGCTACCACTCCAGCGGAGTAGGGCTTAAAAACGGGGGTGGTGGTAATGAAAATTGGATTGGCTGACAGCATGAGAAAAATCAGAAGGGCTTTAGAATGGTTATTTATTTTTTTTGTTTATATTTTTGGCCTGATTCAAACAATGTTCCTATGGATGGCTTTCACTATCAGCACCGAAAAACAACTGCTGATTCATGGCTGGTTTGAGTATCTGGAAAAAATGAAAAACGCTATCAGGGAGGAGCGATGACAGAAAAACAAGAGCAACGGGAATTAGTTAAAAACTATGCGAAACAATTATATCTACAAAAAAAGCCTGATGGGAAAAGTAAGTATTCACTATCTGAAATGAATGCATTTTGATGAGGGGCGAACATCAAGACCTAAAAACTATCGAATCAGTATTTTTGAACAAAAAATATATTACCGCAAACACAGACCAAAAAATAAATATCATAAAAAAGCATATACCAGAGAGACTATACGGAAAAAGACACGATAGAATTCTAAAATATATAGAATATCAAAAAGGGTTTGATGAAGCTAAAAAAACCTATGAGGAAAGAAAAAATGGATAAAAAAACAGAGAGAGGGTTTATTATAGATTATGCAAGGAATTTGTATTTAGCAAAAAGCAGTGATGGAAAAAATAAATATTCGCTCATGAAAATTACTGAAAAAATTAACAAAAAATTTAATGTTAAATATTCAAAACAGAGAATTTGTCAATGGGCTAAAAAATATGCATGGAAACAACTGGATGAAAATATAAAAGATTTTGCCGTAGCAAAAATTAAAAATCTTGATGAAGCCGAGTTGAACAGGGCTATCAGCGTAATTAAAAGCTCGGAGAGGTCAGAGTATTTATCAATATGGAAGGCGGTTTTAAAAAGTTTATCAAAAGAATTTTTTAGGCGAGTTTCTAACGATGAAATAAAAAATATATCATCCAGAGATTTAATTACAGGTATGGAGAAATCTTTTAATGCATTAGCGAATCATTTGGGATTAGAAAATGAAAAAACGATTATTCATAAAACTATTGACGAAAACGGCAATATAACCGGACTGGACATGAGCCGGATGAGTGAGGATGAGCTGAAGAAACTGGTTGAATGAGGAGACCTCAATTTTGAGGGCACCGCAAAGGGGAATATTTTTTTGGCAAATCAAATTCTCAAAACTAATGCAATGCGTGAACTTGCTCGGCGTGAACTGGCTCGGCGTGGGATTCTGGAATTCACCAGATACACCATGCCGGACTATGTGCCGGTGTGGTTTCATCGGAACTATGCCGGGATTCTGGATTATTTTATTCGGGGACGGGTGAAGAAGCTGATCATATCCGTCCCGCCTCAGCATGGGAAATCAGAACTATCAACACGCCGCCTGCCGGGGCTGATGTTCGGGCAGAATCCGAATCTGAAAATTGCGGTGGCTTCCTACAATGCAACAATGGCTCGACGGTTTAATCGGGATGTGCAGAAAATTATAGATGATGAAAAATTCAAAATGATTTTCGGCTCGGTGGGGCTGAAAACAGGAAGCAGGGGACAGTATATCAGGACAACTGATGAATTTGAAATTGTGAATTATTCCGGGAGCCTGAAATCTGTCGGGCGTGGTGGGGCATTGGCAGGAAACCCGGTCGACATTCTGATTATGGATGACCTCTACAAAGACTATGCGGAAGGGTCAAGCCCGGTCATCAGGGAATCTGTGATTGACTGGTATTCCACAGTTGCACGGACACGACTCCACAACGACAGCCAACAGCTGATCGTCTTTACCCGCTGGCATGAAGATGACCTCATCGGGCATATTGCGAAAAAAGAGCGAGTGGAAAATCTGACGAAAAAAAACCAGTTGGAGAGAATCCGGCCCGATGTGTGGTATGCTATCAATTTTCCAGCAATCAGCACCGAATCCAGCATTCTCAATGAGTTCGACGAACGGAAAAAACCCGGCCTCGCACTCTGGCCTGAGCGACACAGTATAGAAAAACTCATTTCAGACATGGAGCATGACCCCGAAAAATTCGAGAGCCTCTATCAGGGAAACCCCGAACCGAAGCAAGGCTTGCTATATTCAGGATTCAATATATATCAAGAATCAAATGTTTACACCATGCGAGGGAACTACACAGACACGGCGGACACAGGGAAAGATTTTCTATGTTCGATCTGTTATGGGGTTCGGGTGGACGGACGGATTGATGTTCTGGATGTGGTGTATTCCTCAGAGCCGAATGAGGTCACAGAAATTCAGGTAGCGAAAATGCTGATTGAAAACAGGATTGAAAAATCGTTCATTGAGTCTAATAATGGCGGGAGGGCGTTTGCTCGGAATATCCAGAGGCTGACGGAAAACCGAATCTATATAGAGCCGTTTCACCAGAGCCAAAACAAAGAATCCCGCATAATTTCAAACTCATCGAACCTGACGAAAAATATATCATTCCCTGCGGACTGGATTCAGAGGTGGCCGGGGTTCGCAAAAGACCTACTGCAATTCAAAAAAAATTTCAGGGCGAACCTGCGGGATGATGCTCCGGATGCACTCACTGGTGTATGGGAAAAATCAGGAAATATCGGAGGGTCTATTATTATCCCAAAAATCATCGAGCAGAAAGAATTGATTTCATGGTAATTTTTTTTGATAAGTCTTTGAATATAGTTATATTTGAATATAGCAAAGGGGGCATAAATGGGATTACCCGGATATAGAAATTCAAACGGCTTTTTCTATGATGATTCCAACATTGACCTGATGCCCTATTCTGAGGAAATCAGACTCTATCAGGAAATCCGAAACAATGACCCGGTGGCGGTTGCGAGTCTGGATGTTTTGAAATCCCCGTTGGTTTCGTTGCGGTGGGATGTGAAACCTGAACAGGAAACAGACCGGGCGAAACTGGCTCGGGATTATATCTATTACATTTTAGAGAAAATTGATTTTCATGATTTTATCTGGCATTTTTTTCTGAAGCTGGATTATGGCTCTTGCTGGTTCGAAAAATTATGGGAGTACAAAAACGGACGGATAGAACTGAAACGGCTATACCCTCTGAAACAAGATACAATTTTCAGAACATTCATGAGGTTAGACGGCTCATGCGAAAAAATAGAACAACAGGCATGGAATCCTGAAAAGGGAGGCATAGAGCGTGCATGGATTGATGGACGGCATATTTTTTTCTCCTCATACAATCGTGAATTCGATGACCCGAGAGGGCGGTCAATCTACAAGCCTATCAGAGTCTACTACAGATTGAAAAAAAATCTTCTTCAGTCAGATGCACGACTCAGGAGCCGGGCGGCTGGGCTGGTGTTGGGTGGGATTCAGGCCGGGGCAACAGAACAGCAAATTCAATCATTCATGCGGACTTTACAGGGCATCGGGAATAATGAATCTAATTTTGCGCTATATCCGAAAGATGTGGCTGAAATCCGATTAGAATCCCCGCATCAAAACGAAAATAACATAGAAATGCTGAACGCCTATAATTCAGCGATTTTCTACAATACCCAAACTCAATTCATGATGGCGGGAATTGGTGCAGGGCAGAACGGCGGGAGAGCAAACACCGACTCACACAAGGGAACATATTTTAGCAAGGTTAATGAATTATTATCTAATTTCGATTATTCGGTTAGACTGATTATTGATGAGGTTCTGAAATATTCTGAATTTGCTGATATTTCCGATGAGGAAAAACCATATTTCGAGACTGCGAAAATCTCAATCATTGATGCGCATACCGTAGCGGACTCAGTTGTGAAGCTGGGCGGGGCAATGAAACTCAGGCCGCAAGACGAAATTTGGTTTCGGTCAGCTTTTGGAATGCCGGAAATCGACCTATCACAGATTCAGGAAGAGCAGGAAAAAGAATCACAGTTTCAGCGGGTTCTGGACGAGGCTATCAATCAGGCCGATCCAGAGCAGAAACCCACAGAACTGGAAATGAGCATGAAAAGCCTGATTCCCGACATTGGAAAAATGAGCCGCCGATGCTATGAGATTTTCGAGTTGGAAACAATGAAAAACGGGTTTTCCAGTATTGAGAAAGAAACAGAAAATGTATTGGCTGATGTGTATAGAAAGGCCATCGAAGAATCAGCGAAAAACATAGCGAAAAACCCGGAGAATGTGAGAGTTGGGAAACGGACAGAAATGAGAGGCAGGCTGAAACCGCTATATCAGAGGGCAAAAGCGATTGGGAAAAAAACCATGCTCAACGAGATTGAAAAAGCGGTTGGCAAAAATATTGAATTACAGGTGGTGATTGAGGAAGCGACGGACAAGCGACTCGGACTGCTCATTGACCGGGTTTTCACCAGCGTTGAATTTGCAATCAGAAACGACCTGCTGAACACTACTGAGGAAATCATCCGGGATGAGGGCGGGCTGGAGCGGTGGCTCATCAATCGGTATGCGGACGGGAATAAACGGTTATTGTCTGACATTCAGGCGTTCATTGATGGAGGGATTATTGACGGTCGAGGGGAAATCATTGACCGGCTGGGGGATGAGGTTTCCATCTGGGAATACACCAGCGTTCTGGATGAGAATGTGTGCGGGAAATGTAGGCCGTATGATGGACAGAGGCGAACTCTGGAAAACTGGAAATCTGCAGGAATTCAGCAATACAGCCCTGTCAATCCGGGATGTGAGGGCGGGATTCGTTGCCGATGTGTATTAGTTCCTATTGCATAGGGGGGGGAATATGCTTGGAATACCGTATATGGGCAGTAAACGAAAATTGGCTGGAAAAATCATTGACGCTATTATTCGAGATAACCCCAGAGCAAAATATTTTTACGATCTTTTCGGAGGTGGTGGCTCTATCAGTCTTGAAGCCTTGAAAAGAAATCAATTCGAAAAAGTTTTTTATAATGAAATAGATTCAGGCGTTGTGAATCTCTTAAAAAAGATTCAAACTGAAGGTGTAACCGAAGAATTCTATGAATGGATTGACCGGGAAACATTTCATGCACTAAAAAACGGTTCAGACTGGAAAGCAGGTCTTGTCAAAACCTGTTGGAGTTTTGGGAATGAGGGGAAAGGGTATATTTACGGAAAAGAAATCGAAAATCTAAAAAAATCTACTCATTTTTATATAATCGAAAACGGGTATTTGGAAAACAGAAAACCTGAAATAAGAATAAGATTATTAAAAGAGTTTAAAGAAAAAGAAAAAATTAAAAATCGCTTTGATTTAGAACATTTAGAACGATTACAACATTTAGAACATTTACAACAATTACAACAATTAGAAATATTAAACCATTCCTATGAAAATGTAAAAATAGAAACACCGATTGAAGAAACAGTAATTTATTTGGACCCGCCGTATTTTGGGACTGCAACCTATCAAAACGACATAGATCATGAAAAACTATATAACTGGATTCAAAATAGCCCTTATACAATCTACATGAGCAGTTATGAAGCGCCGTTTGATGTGATTGAACAATTTGAGCATAGATGTAAATTTTCAGCAACAAAAAATAATAAAGTGATAGAAAAATTATTTTGCAATAAAACAAGTAATTATTCTTTATTTTCGGAGGCGATATGATTTTGCAGGGCTTGGGAGAATTGCCCGCCAAAATCAGCCTTGAAATGACCGGGTTGCGATGGCGGGGCAAAATGCCGATGTGTATTAGTTCCGATAGCATAGGGGGGAGATATGATTTTCAATTATCCGCTTTTTTTTCAGCTTTCCACAGACCCGCAGTTTTGGGTGGATTACAATCTCGCTATTTTCAGATGGATTTTTCGCATGATGCAGGGGGGACGATGAACAGACAGGTGCGGAAAAATGGCACTGGAAATAATTTTGTTAAATGTTTGAATATAGTTATATTTGAATATAGCGAGGTATAAAAATGCCGATGGTGATTCCGATGAAAAATGAATCGGTGGACAATTTCAGAAAACGGTGCATGAGTGATTCAGGCATGGTTTCTGAATTTCCAGACTCTGAACAGCGTTTAGCGGTGTGCATGGCTCAATTGGAGTTGAAGGCGGATAATCCAGATAATCCAGTAATTCAGCCGACCGAAAAAACTCAGATTGTGTGTGTGTTCCCGTTCCAAAATGCATGGCTGGAGGATTACCAATCATGGCATGAATTCACGGAGGATGAGGCCAATGAGATTATAGCCAATTTTCAAGACCCGAATGTGATCAAGCCGATCGTCGACAAAAAACACGAATATGGAGAATCATTTGGCGATATTCTCAGATTGTTCATCGATGAGCGGGAGATAGGCGGCGAAGAAAAACGGGGGCTATTTGCGGAAATCAGGCTGAATCCTGCAGGCGTGGAGTTGGTGAAAAACCGGGTTTTCAAGGGGTTGTCTCCGAGTATCAGGCCGTATGTGGATCTGCAGAAAAAAAAATATAACCGGGTTTTGTGGGCGTTGAGTCTGGTAAATTTTCAGGGACTCGGGACGACCACGCCGGAATTACAGGCGCAAATTGAATTAGCAATAAAACAAAAACGACAGGAGCAAGCGAATATGAAAAATTTAGCCTTACAGCTTGGCCTTCAATCTGATTCCGGGGAAGCTCAAATTCTTGAGAAGGTGAAAAGCCTTCAATTGAGTTTGGAAGCTGCTCAGGCGGAAAAGGACGAAGCCGAAAAGAAAAAAATGGAATTACAGACCGAGACCGGGAAAATGAATGAGCTCATTACGGCATTGCAGAAGCAAATCAATGACCTACTGGAATCCATGAAAATGAAAGAGGAAATGGAAGAAGAAAAAAAGGCCGATGAAGCCGTTGAAATGGCGGTGAAGCAGGGGAAAATTCAGCCTATCCTGAAAGATGTCTTCAAAAAAATGTACCGACAGGATAAGGCGGGGTTTGAGCTGACTATCCAAAACCTGACCCCTGCCGTTTCTATGGAAAGAAAATCGTTGAGCGGAGGGAGTGCTATTGAGTTGAGCGCAGACCAGATTGAACTGGCAAAAAAACATGGCATTGATGTGGATTCTCATCAGGGGCGCATGAATTTTCTGGAAATTATGAAAAAAGGAGCTAAAAAATGAGTGTAAATTTACGGGGATTACAGGATAATTCCGGGTTTTCCTATGTTGCGAAACCCGTAAAAACTGCCGTTGTCATTGCGCCTGATACTATCGTTGCCAATGAAACCGCATCGGGAATGCTGGTAGAGTTTGCCGCCGCCGATGCTGCGAACTATAACAAAGTCTATGTTTCTATCAATGGCTTAGACAACACTTCGGGCGCAAACGGTTTTCTAACCGAACTCGGAAACGGAGAACGGTATGTGAGGTGCTATACTACAGGGACTGTAGCGGTGGTTAATTTTGCTGCTATTACAGCGGCCGATGTAGAAAAAGAATTTTATGCAGCTAATGCAAACACTTTTTCTCTGGTGGCGTTGGGACCCAAGGCCGGACGGATTAGAAAGTTTTTTTCAGCTACCCGTGCCGAAGTTGAATTATATTAAAAGCAGGAGTTAAAAAATGGCAGTATATAACAGCCCAAAATTATTACTGGATGGCATTAAGACCCAATGGTTGCAGATGCTGGCAGAAACGCCGAAATCCGCTATGGACGGAGTGATTTTCAAAACCGAATCAGATACCGAATTTGAGCGTTATCCTATTCTCGGCGGTGCCGGTGGTCTGAAAGAGTGGGTTGATAAGGTCAATTATGACAAAATTAACGATTATATTCAGTTGGTTCAGAATAAGGCCTACATGGCTGGATATGCGGTTGATAGATTCACCCTGAGCGATTCCAAAAAAACCCTCGGGGCTGGATTAGAGTCGTTCATTCAGGCTCAATTATCCGCTTGGGAAACCATGCCGGATAAAATGATCGCAAAACTCCTTGAGGATAACCCTACGGCATTTGACGGGACCGCATTTTTTTCCACTACCCGTCCGAACCTTTCCAGTTCAGGGGCAATTAATAACGTTGTAACCGGAACCGGAACCGCACGAGCGCAATTATCTGCCGACCTTGGTTCTGCAATGGATTTAATGCGGACTTTCCGAAACGCAAACGGAGACCCCTATAATCCGACCCTAAAATTTGCCGTGATGATTCCGAGCCAGTTTGAGCGGGATTTTAGAGCGATTCAGACCAGCGAATATTTGGCGGGCGTTGTGGCTCAGAGCAACGAATTTAAGGGGATGTTTGACATTATCGTGAATCCCTATCTTTCTACTGCCGCCGGACGGAAGAACGATTGGTACCTAATTAACAGCGCAACGCCGTATAAATTTGCTGTTGCACAGACCGATATTAACAATCCACCGCGTTGGGACATGGAAGACATTTCCAGTCAGCGTGAAATTAAATATTTCACTACAGGCCGAATGGGGTTTGGACTGATTAACCCGCTGGCTATCGTGAAAATTAACAATGCCTAATAGGGGGTAATATGTATCGGGTGTCATTGGTAGATAAGACCAGACACCCGGTCATTTTTGGCCGGGCGTTCTGCGATGGTGATATTATCGAAAAATTAGAAAATCTTGCGCCGGGGCAGTCTGAAAAAGAGATTTTGAAACGGCTCAATAATTTTCCGAATGTGAAATTAGTTGAAATGACCCGGAGTGAAATTCCTCACGGGAATAGGAGGAAATAATGCCATTCTGCGTGCTGGAAGATGTAGAATTGCTGTTGCAGGTGAAATTTGCGATCGATTCAGACCCTACCAGCACGGCAGTTGAGGGCATTATTTCTCAGATTGATGCACGAATCCGGCAGGCATTGGCAGGGGGCGGGATTTCCGTCCCCGCTGATGCTGAACGGTTGGCTGTGCTGAAAAACATTAATGCCATGGGAGCCGCCGGGCTGACTGGAATGATCTATGGACGGAATTTCGAGAATGTGAATTCCGGACAGGCTCAATGGTATTACGGTCAATTTCTGGACGAGTTGAAAAATTTCGTTTCTGGATATTCTCAGAGCGGATTCAATCCAGCCAGCACAGCGACATTTTCAGCGGTTGGCGGTGCTATGCCGTGGAAAAATAATGAGGTGAAATGGTGAGCGATGAAAATCAGAGAGAAATCCAAAAAATCAATAAGATAGCTGGTGCTATTGAGGATTTGTCTCCTATTTTCGGCGTGTTTCTGGAAAAATATCGTTCACTGATTGGAAGGAATTTCGAGACTGAAGGGCAATATTTCGGAGAGCCTTTCAAGCCGCTTAAGCCGGCATATCGGCGATGGAAAGAGAAAAAATATCCGGGCAGGAAAATTCTTCAACTTGAACGGCGCATGATTACTGCGGCACGGGGGATTGGTTCGAACGCCTACCAAAAAATCACTCCTGACAGTCTGGAATTTGGTATCAGGGGTGGCGAATCTGGTTTGCCCTATGCGAAACGACAGCAGAAATCCCGGCCTTTTTTCTACCGTTCCAATGGGACATTGCCTATTCAGGGGTTACGGGTGTTGCGTGAGGGGTTAGAGGATTATGTGCGGCGGGTGGTGGAAATAGCGAAACAACGGGGCGCATTGTGAGATTATATGCGAAGCAGATCAGAAAAAATATCATTGATTTTCTGAAAAACAATCTGGATGCGAAACTTCAGGCCATCGATGCGGGTTTTCTCATCTGGCCGAAAAACAAGGTTCAGACCTATTCAGGCTATGCCGTTTCCCGCATGTTTCCTGAGTGCGTCGTATTGGTATCTCAGGGGCAGAACGGTGAACAGAATTTAAACTCTATTGAATTTAGTCAAGAAAATTATACGGTTAACATTGAAATATCACTAAAAGAAGCAGACCAAGAAAAATTAAATCTTATTCTGGATTCATACGAACAGGGGATTAAGGAATTGCTTCATGGTGCTGATATCGGGGCGACATTTTGTTATTATCAGGATTTTAGGCGGGGTGCGCTGGTGGATGAGCGGAACGGGGCAATTTTTGACGGATTAATTTTTACATTTATCGTTAGAACTAACTGAAAAACAATAACATAAGGGGGAATAAATGGCGAGAATATCTACTGGACTATACGGCGCATGGATTAGGGGTGAGGTGAATTGGGGGGTGAAAAACCCTGATTTCGACACCAAAGCGGAACGGCTATATATTACCACACCGGGCGGGATTCAAACTCAATATACGAAAGAGCAAGATCCGGCGTTTCTGGGGAATAGTTTTCCGTCTGCGTTCGAGACGGTGAACCAGCTCATTCAGGGGGCGTTTTCATTTTCTGGGCACCCTGAAATGATGGGGACTATTCTCTATCATCATCTGGGAAAACAAAAAACTGTCGGGACTGCCCCTGCAGGATCATTGTGTATTTTTTATTCTGGAACTGCTCAATCCTGTCTTCTGGACATTACCGCCGGGGTGCTGACTGCTGAGGTTGGGGTAGAGGGGTCTGAAATTGCAGATGTGAATTTCAATACTACCGGCTCAATTACACTCGGTGCGACTGGATTCACGACTATCGATGAACTGGTGGCGGCTATCAATGGATATACCGGTTATCGGGCTTTCAAAATCGGGTTGGGGTCTGCCCTTGCGGTGAATATTGCTAATATTGCTCAGTTTCAGGTGAAGGGGACTGGATTTTCAAGCCGAACTGCAAAATTTGACAGTGTTCCTTCGGGCGTGCTGGCGAAAAAAATTACCCTCTCGTCAATGATTATTGGAGAATCGGCGCAATCATACACCGTAACCGACACTCTGGGAACTACTACTGGCCGGGATTTTCTCGGGCTGAAAGGCGGCCAGATTACGCTGGATATGCCGAACGGCGGACTGATGACAGGGACTGCCAACATTCTCGGAAAAAATGAGGGAGTTGCGCTCACTCTGCCTGCGGTGAATTTCGAGGGGACACGGCCTATGGTTTCCGGAAATGTAGCGATGTATATCAATGGCCGGAAATTGGGCTATAATCAGGTGAATATTGACTACAACCCGAACCTGTTCACCGAGGTCGAGGGGAACAGCTTTTTTCAGGCAGAGGCGCAAAACGGAAAATCGGTTAATTGCTCAATTTCACCGGCGTTCCACTATAATACTGATACTGCAACAGATATTTACGAAAAATTCAAAAACGGTGAAACTGTTGAGGTTATTATCGTTTTTGAGACTTTCGACAAGGCTGAGGCCGGGATTCCGTATAGTTTTTTCTGGCGGTTCACCCGATGCCAGATTACCGAGGCGAATATTGACGGTGGCGGGGAGGTTTTCAATCTACCCTCAAAACTCGATGTTCTTCAGCCGTCCGATAATGTTTTCCGGCCTGTGGAATGCGAGGTTATTACGAAGAAAACCACATTTGTAGTTTCATAAGGGGGTTTTGTGAATATTGTTAATTTTAGGCAGATTATCGAGCAGGAATTTGAAACTGAAAAACGGATTGATTTTCATATTGCCGGGCGTGAGGCATTCTGCACGGTGAAAAAAATTAATTTTTCCGTGCGGGGGCGCATTGAGCGGCTGAACCAAATCGGAATAGATGGAACCTACAACTACAACGCCGACGGGAAACTGATTCAGAGCCGGACAACGATTCAGGAATCATGGGCAGATATGCAGGAAAAAATTCTCGACCTTCTACTGGCCAACGGATTGGATGCGACGAAGCATAATTTGCAGGCCGGAGCAATGAGCGTTCGGGATTGGCGGGAATTGGCGACATATTTTCCTGATGAGTTTCAGAAAATCCTCGATGCCGTGAAAGATTTCAATGGGCTATCAGGAAAAAACTGAGCACCGGGGACAGCCCCGGAGAATGGGAACAGGAAGCAAAAAAAATACGATATGTGATTGACTGGTTTCTGAATCCGAAAAAAGACATTCCGCCAGCCCTACATG
>Ga0302242_1001456_pt1 | contig 17660 bp, 14 predicted proteins | sample AAG_UR_Lys_MG_FD_193510 | JGI IMG/M metagenome (GOLD analysis project Ga0302242, IMG submission 193510) | Enriched activated sludge microbial communities from anaerobic digester in WTTP, New Holstein, Wisconsin, United States - AAG_UR_Lys | ecosystem: Engineered > Bioreactor > Anaerobic >... | reverse complement strand
GAGAAGGGCAGGATCGTAAGGGATGACCGTGGGGGCGCTTACGGCGCATATGAAGAAGAGGATCCGCTGACAGTTCTTCTTCGCGGAGGAGGAGTATTCGGATCAAATGATATTTAGAGGTATGGGACATGCCATCAAGCAGGCATGCAAACAAATATTCAGAAACAGGGCCATGACATTTGCCTCTTTCTTTTCCATCACAGCGATGCTTTTGATTTTGGGCTTGTTTTTCATTGTCATTGTCAATGTGAACATGGTTGCCGAAGATGCAAAAAGGCAGTTTGATACCATTCAGATCTATCTTCTTGAAGAAACCTCTGAAGATGCCGTAAAGGATATGCTGGTGGAATTCCGGGAGATGAGAGAGGTGGCAAAAGCCCAGTATCTTTCCAAGGAAGATGCCTTGAAGGAGTTCAAGGTCAAATGGGGAGACAAGGCGTATTTGCTGGATGGACTTTCCAAAAACCCCCTGCCCAACTCTTTGCGTGTCAAAGTGAAGGACATTCGTGAAGCAGATGCGGTGGTAGAAAAAGCCAAAGGTCTCGAGGGCGTGGAAGATATCAGGTACTACCAAAGCACTGTGGATAAGCTGATTCGCATTACGGATCTGATCAAGATCGGGGCCACGGTGGTCATCGTTTTTCTTGTGGTGATTTCCGTAGTCATTGTTTCCAATACGGTCAAGCTTACCGTTCTTGCCCGGGAACGGGAGATCAGCATCATGAAATATGTGGGGGCAACGAACTGGTTCATTCGGGGACCTTTTCTTGTAGAAGGTATGATCATCGGCTTTTTTTCGGCAGGCCTGGCCGTGGGTCTTGTGAGTCTGCTGTATCACAAAATGGTAGTGCTTTTCAGTCAGGATGCTTTTCTGATGTTCAGAACGACCATGGTTCCGGAGCCGTTTTTGATCCGCAATCTGGTATATATTTTTGTAGCACTTGGAGTCAGCATCGGAGCCATTGGCAGTATTATCTCGATGCGACGTTTCCTGGATACATAAAGAGAAGGGGGCGTAAAGGGAACTATGAAATTTAAAAAGAGTCTTTGTGCCAGTCTGGCTGTAATGCTGGTGGCGGTGCTGGTCAGCTCCAACTTCGGGTATGCGGGCAATGACAGTCAGCAGAAGCTCAATGAGCTGAATTCCCAGATCAAAAAGCTGCAAAGCCAGCTCAAAGAGGGAAAAACAAAAGAAAAAACATTGAGTACCCAGATCAGCAAGTTGGACAAGATGATCACTGCGGCAGAAGAAGAAATCGGTAGGCTTTCCGGCAAAATTTCCAGTACTTCTGAAAAAATCGATGAAGTGCAGGCGGAAAAAGAGAAAAAGCAAAAGGAAATCAACAAACAAAACGAGAATATGAATCTCCGCCTTCGCGCCATGTATAAAAACGGCGATTCGGGGATCCTGGAGATCTTGCTGGGTTCCGAGAGCATCACGGATTTTATGACAAATCTGGACATGGCGCAGCGTATTTTTGACAATGACGTGGAAGTGCTGGAGTCTCTTGAGGCGCAGCATAAGGTCCTTGCAGGCTATGAGACGCAACTCACCACTTTGCAGAATGAACTGTCTTCCCAAAAACAACAAAAAGCCAGTCAGCAGGATGAACTGGAAGGCAGCAGAGGCGATGTGGCTGCACTGAAAGCCGGGGTGGCAAAGGACAACAAAGCTCTGGAGGCCCAGGTGGATGCCCTGAATGAAGAGGCCAATGCACTGGTTTCAGAAATCCTTAAATTACAGGGTGGCGGTGATTACATCGGCGGCGAAATGGCCTGGCCGGCGCCGGCGTCCAAACGGATCACTTCCCCCTTCGGGTACAGGCTGCACCCGCTTTTGGGGATCAAAAAACTGCATACAGGAATAGATATCGGGGTGGCTTCCGGCAATAAAGTGGTGGCAGCCAATGCGGGGAAGGTCATCAAAGCAGCCTGGAACAACAGTTATGGCTATATGGTCATGGTGGATCACGGCGGTGGGATCGTTACCCTTTATGCGCATAACAGCGTGCTGAAAGTCAGCACCGGCGATACTGTGACCAGAGGACAGACCATCGCCCTTTCCGGGAGTACGGGAATGTCTACGGGTCCGCATCTTCATTTTGAGGTGCGTGTCAACGGGGAATACAAGAACCCGAGCAATTATCTTTAGTGCAAAGAAGGGAGGCCCGGGGCCTCCCTTTTACTGTAAATCGAGGACGAAATGAAGAAAAAATGGATGTTTCCCGATGAAAAGAATATGGATGGCGATATCCTTTTGAGGCTTCTCCGTTCCCGTGGAATGGAGGAAGAGGAGGTTATTGCGGATTTCCTGGCAGACAGGCCGAAGCTGACTTATGACCCTTTTCTTTTAAAGGACGGAGAGGAAAGCGCCAGGTGTATCCTTGAGGCTGTTGCTGCTCAAAAAAAAATATGCATTTACGGAGATTATGATGCGGATGGCATCTGTTCAGTCACTCTAATGCTTGAGATTTTAGAAAAGCTGGGGGCAAAGGTTTCCTACTACATCCCTTCCCGCTTTGAGGAAGGGTATGGTTTGAACATGGAGGCCATTGAGAGCATTGCCGGGGAGGGCACCGGGCTCATCGTTACGGTGGACTGCGGCAGCGTTTCGGCGAAAGAAGTGGAATATGCCAAAGATCTGGGACTTACCGTTATCGTAACGGACCATCATAAACTCAACGACGACCCTGCTCGCTGCCTGCTGGTCAATCCCAGACAGGATTCCTGCTCTTATCCGGACAAAGAACTCTGTGGCTGCGGGGTGGCATTCAAGTTGGCGCAGATCCTTTCCCGCCTTTCGGGAGAATATGCCGGAGACATGGGGAAGACCCTCCAAAAGTCTGATCTTTCTGCCGTACTTGATTTGGTAGCCATTGCCACCGTCGGTGATGTGGTGTCTCTTTTAGGCGAAAACCGAAGCCTGGTAAAGTATGGGTTGAAGACCATCAACAGTGGCAAGAGGAAAGGCCTTGTGGAATTGATACGGCGCATTGAACTGCCGGAAGGGGAGATACGCTCGGAACATCTTGCATACGGCATCGTTCCTCATCTCAATGCAGGGGGTAGGATCAACACGGCGAAGACTGGAGTCACTCTTTTGCGAGGGACGGAGGAAGGAGAAATCAGGGAAGCGGCAAAAATTCTGACAGAGAACAACCGCGAACGGCGAAAGCTTCAGGAGGAAGCCTTTGAGGAGGCGGCACGAATCGTGGAAAGCAGGCTGGAGGAGGAACCCGTCCTTGTGGTGGATTCTCCGGGGACGCATGAAGGCATTGCCGGGATCGTTGCAGGGAAAATAAAGGAAAAATACTGGAAGCCCACTCTTCTTTTGACGGGTGCCGGGGACGGCCACTGGAAAGGAACGGGGAGAAGTATCGAAGGTATTGATCTGTATGCGATGCTTTCCACCGGAAAGGATCTTTTTGATAAATTCGGAGGGCATAAAGGGGCCTGCGGATTTTTGATGAAAAAGGAAAACCTTTCGGCCCTGAGAGATCGGCTGAGAGACTATGCAGAGGGTATTTTGGCGGAGGATCCGGAGGCCTTTCTGCCCAGAATCAACATAGACCAAATCCTTTCCGCTGAAGACCTTTCTTTGGAAACAGTACGACGCTTTGCGGCGTTGGAGCCTTTTGGGCAGAATAATCCCAAGCCTCTTTTTTGCCTTCAGGACCTTGTGCCCGGCAATATAGGATACATGGGGGACAAAGGGCAGCATGTCCGGTTTACCGCCGGGGACCTGTCCTGCGTGCTCTTTGGGAGAGCAGGAGAGTACGGGGAGCTTTTAGAGGGCGGGGAGCCCCTGGAATTTTTGGGATATGCGGGAATAAACCGCTGGAACGGGAGAGAAAAAATTCAATTTGTGGTGGCTGATATGCGGTGCTATAATGTAGAAAATGGAAGATAAAATAAACGAAAATGAAATAAGGACAAATCAACAATGATAATGATAAAAAAGAAAAATTTTCTTTTCCTCGGCGCTGTTGCCGTTTTGGTCGGTGCGCTGTTGTCTGGAACCCTGTTTGCGGGGTATTTTTTGTGGACAGATCAGATTTTCGTGTCCTCTGCGGAATATGCCGCATATAAGAAAAACGAAAAAACATACGGGGAGCTGGCCGAATTGCAGACCCTTATTTCCGAAAAGTATTACGTTCCCGTTGACAGTGAAAAGCTTCGGGAAAGCATGTACAAGGGCCTGTTTGCCGGATTGGAGGATCCCTATTCCACCTACCTGTCTAAATCAGAATATGAGCAGCTGATGATATCCACCACCGGGGAATATCAGGGGGTGGGAGTTACCATTGAACCCGACGCCAACGGCTATATCAATGTTGTGGCGCCTATGTCCGGTTCGCCGGCGGAGAAGGCGGGAGTCAAAGCGGGCGACAAGATCCTTGAGGTCGATGCCGTAAAATATACCGGAGAGAGCATTGATGCAGCGGCCAGCGCCATGAGGGGAGAAGAGGGGACAAAGGTGACCCTGCTGATCCTTCGCGGGGAAAAGAACATGGAGTTCAAGATCACAAGGGCGAAAATAGAAATGAAGACGGTCTCGTCCAAAAAACTGGATGGGAAGATAGGATATATCCGTATCAGTTCTTTTGAGGAGAAAACAGGAGTTGATTTTGAAAAAGCCCTCCATGCCATGGAGGTCCAGCAGATGAAAGGTCTGGTCATCGACTTGCGCGGAAACCCGGGAGGCGTGGTCAGCGCCGGAGTTACTGTGGCAGACGCTCTTTTGCCGGAAGGCATCATTGCGTATACCGAAAACCAGAAAAAGGAAAAGCAGTATTTCCGTTCGGAAAGTGGAGCAACCGACATTCCCTTTGTGGTGTTGGTGGATCAGGGATCGGCAAGTACCACAGAAATCGTGGCGGCAGCCATTAAAGACCACAAAAAAGGCCGCCTTGTGGGAACTACGACCTATGGAAAAGGAATTATTCAGGAAATTGCGGCTTTTGAAGGGGGAGGAGCTACCAAACTTACGGTGATGCAGTACTTTTCCCCTGAGGGAAAAACCATTCACAAAGTAGGGGTCGAGCCGGACCATGTGATCACCTTGGAAGAAGGGGACTATGTGGATGGAAAACTTCCCGAAGAAAACGACAGACAGCTACAGAAGGCATTAGAGCTCCTTCGCTGATTCCTGCTTGATCCTTTCGATTTGTGTCCGGTAACCTTCCGCCCCGTACATCAGGCAGCGATTGACTCTGCTGATGGTAGCAGTGCTTGCTCCCGTGATTTCTTCGATCTCAGTGTAAGTTTTCTTTTGGTCCAAAAGGGTGGCCACCTGAAATCTCTGGGAGATGGCCTGTAATTCTTTGATGGTGCAGAGGTCCTCGAAAAAACGATAGCATTCTTCTTCGTTCTGCAGGAGCAGGATGGCATGGAACAGGTCATCGGTTTCTTTATTTTTCAACTTGGAATCATAACTCATGGCAGATCCTCCTGTTGTGCACCCCTCTGATAAGCCATCGGAGGAATGACGCATACTTTAATGCTTTACAGTGTTATTGTAAACATTATAATACGCCTATTTTTCCTTGACAAGTCATTTTTTTCTCTTTAAAATAGGTTCCATGCAAAGGGAGTAGTTTATTAGCTCATAGTCAACAATTCCGGCACAGGTTGCCTGGTTATGAGCCCGCCAGCGGAAACAAGACTGCAGCATGCTTGACTTGTCATGGAGAGTATGTGGGCGGTTTTTTTATCGTAAACACGAAATTCGGAGGTAATGCGCATGTTTGAACAGCGAACAACAGAAGAAGCTCTTCGGGAGCTTGGTGTAGACAGACAAAACGGCCTTGGTGCGGAAGAGGCTCAAAAACGCCTGGAACAATATGGGCCGAATGTATTTGAAGAAAAGAAACCAAAGACCAAACTGCAAATGTTTCTTTCTCAATTGAAGGATTCTATGATATACATCCTTTTTGGCGCCATGGCTGTTTCTTTGGCGTTGGGGGAATATGCGGATGCCGTGATCATTTTGGCAGTTATTCTTTTGAATGCTACCATCGGCATGATTCAGGAAGCCAAGGCTGAAAAATCTCTGGAAGCTCTCAAAAAGCTTTCCAGCCCTACCGCTTTGGTCCGGCGTGGTGGAAAGGCGATAGAAATTCCTGCGGCAGAACTGGTCCCGGGAGACATTGTGGTTTTGGAAGCAGGACGCATCGTTCCTGCGGACCTCCGACTCCTTTCCAGCATCAATCTCAAGATCGAGGAATCTTCTCTTACCGGAGAATCAGTACCCGTAGATAAGAATGCGGATTTTGTGGCCGAGGGAGAAGTGACCCTGGGCGACAGGCTCAACATGGCATACCTTTCCACCAGCGTAGCTTACGGAAGAGGAGAGGGTTTGGTGGCCAAAACCGGCATGGACACTGAAATTGGAAAGATCGCAAAGATGATCAATGATGCCGGAGATGAGATGACCCCCCTGCAAAAAAGACTGGGAGACCTGGGAAAGGTACTGGGGATCCTGGCTATTTTCCTTTGCGTAGCGCTGTTTGTGGTGGCTCTTGTACAAGGCCGTGATCTCATCGAGATGCTCCTTACCGCCATTTCCCTGGCGGTGGCAGCCATTCCGGAGGGACTTCCTGCTGTGGTAACCATTGTTCTGGCTCTTGGCGTCACAAGAATGGTCAAGGTGAACACCATCGTCAGAAGGATCCCGGCGGTAGAGACCCTGGGTTCTGTAAGCATCGTCTGTTCCGACAAAACAGGAACACTGACCCAAAACAAGATGACGGTAACCAAAACCTATGTCAATGGGGAACTAACCTCTCTTGACCAGCTGGATCCTGTGGCTGCCTCTGAATTCCTCAGAGGATTTGTTCTTTGCACCGATGCCACCGTTAAGGAAGGGCAAAGACTGGGTGATCCCACCGAACTGGCGCTGGTGGACATGGGTCTCCGTTTTGGAATCACAAAAGAGGAATTGGAGGCAAAAGCTCCCCGCATCAATGAGCAGCCCTTTGATTCTGTGAGAAAGATGATGACCACCGTACATCGCCATGAAGAAGGTCCGGTGGTGGGTTATACCAAGGGCGCCATGGATCAGATCGTGGAGCGTTGCCATTTTATTAAGCACGGAAATGCTGAGAGACCCATCACGGAAGAAGATAAAAACCAGATCCACGGCGCAGCTAAAGAAATGGCCGAAATGGCTCTTCGTGTGCTGGCCCTGGCCATAAGAAAAGACAATCACGACGCAGCGGAAGAGGAACTGGTCTTTGTGGGCCTTGTGGGAATGATCGACCCTCCTCGCCCGGAAGCGGCAGCGGCAGTAGAGATTTTCAAGGAAGCCTCCGTCACTACCATCATGATCACCGGAGACCATATCGATACGGCTTTTGCCATCGCCAAAGAACTGGGGATTGCAGAGGATAAGGAACAGTGTATCACTGGTTCGCAGTTAAACAACATGGATCAGGAACAGCTGAACGCTGCTGTGCCAGACCTACGTGTATTTGCCAGAGTATCTCCGGAAAATAAGGTGATGATCGTCAACGCCTTCCGTTCTCACGGGCACATCGTGTCCATGACAGGGGATGGTGTCAACGATGCGCCTTCCCTCAAGTCGGCGGATATCGGCGTGGCTATGGGCATCACCGGGACCGACGTGGCCAAGGGCGCTGCGGACATGGTTCTTACCGATGATAATTTTGCTACTATTCAAAAGGCCATCGAAGAAGGCCGAAATATTTACAACAACATCAAGAAGTCTGTCCTATTCCTGTTGTCTTCTAATCTGGGAGAAGTCCTGACCATGTTTGTGGCCATCATTGCAGGTTTGGCATCTCCCCTCAAAGCCATTCACATTTTGTGGGTCAATCTGATCACCGACTCTCTCCCGGGCCTGGCCCTGGGTGTGGACAGTGGAGATCCGGATATTATGAAGCAAAGCCCCAGAGACCCCAAGGAGAGCCTTTTTGCCAGAGGTGGCATGGCCATCACCGTATTCTTCGGGTCGGTCATCGGTACCATCACCCTGGCGGCATATTTGTTCTCTCCCATCACATTCCTTTCCGCATCCGGGCAGGATGTGACCTTTGCGGCCATCAAAGCGTGTTATAGTGATCCTTATATGTACGCCCATGCACAGACCTATGCGTTTACCGTCCTGGGGATTTCCCAGCTTTTTAACGCCATGGGAATGCGCAACCTGAATAAATCGATTTTCAAATTCAATCATTTTGAGAACAGACTCATGATCGTGGCCTTTGTGGTGGCCTTTGGACTGCAGATAGGCGTCACCGAGATCCCGTTCCTGATCGATTCTTTTGGGACGACCCAACTGGCAGTGAAGGAGTGGCTTGCTCTTACAGGGCTTTCTACTGCTCCTCTTTGGTTCCATGAGCTCTTTGTTTTTGTCAGATTCATGAAGAAAAAGAGTGGAGCCGCTCGTTAGAGCATTTTAAAACAACGGCAAGTTTAAGGCCGCCTTTTCGCCACATTGGCAGAGGGCGGTCTTTCTGTTCCCCTCACGAGGCGACGACACAACCTCGCCGGCACCCCACCCCGCCGCCGTCGCAAAAATGGGTTTCCTGTTTTTTGCAAATGGTGTAAACTGAAAGAAGTAGTCTCACTTCTTAGGAAGGATGCAGGATATGGATATCTATCTGATAGAAAAAGGCAAGGGTGAGAGCGACGGGAAAATCCGAAAATGTCTTACTCATTATCTGCCCCAAAATCCCAATTTCGTTTTTCCACGAATCTCCCCTGGCCCCGAGAATCCCGGAGAGGCAGTTATTCAAAGAACTGCAAAGGGAAAACCGATGTTGAGGGATTACCCGGAGGTCCATTTTTCGGTGAGCCATTCAGAGAAACTATGGGCCTGTGCTTTTTCCCGGGATCCTGTTGGTTTGGATCTGGAAAAGAGGGATTCGGGCATAAGCAAAAGAAAAACGGGCAATACGGAGGAACGGTATCTCCGTATAGCCCGACGCTTTTTTTCGACGGAAGAATTTGACTATGTGAAGGAAAACGGGGCTTTGGGATTTTATCAGATCTGGGTTCGCAAAGAGGCCTACGGAAAATATACGGGGGAGGGGCTTTTCCCTTCCTTTAAAGAATTGGACACGGTGGCGGAGGGAGCACTTCGCCAAGCCATAGGGAATATAAAATTTGAAGGCATTGATTTGGAATTGGTCGGCTATCCCGGGTATGAGGCTGTATGCTGTCTGCCTTCGGAAAGCCGTGAAGAAGTGCGGATCCATACCTGGAACGAGGAGAGGCAGGAACGATGGGAAAGACAGCGATAACAGGAATTTCAAAAAATCCGCCCCACGAGGCCGGCGCCAAAGTCTATATTGCGGCAGTGATCTTTACAGTGATCGTGGGTTTTTCCTTTTTGGGAGTAAAAACATCTTTGTCTTCAGCCACGGCATTGGAGACCCTCACTTACCGTTTTGATTTTGCCTTTTTGGGGGCGATTCTTCCGGTTTTGACAGGTCTGATCAGGCTGGAATTCCGCAACAGGGACAAGCGGGGGCTGCTTCTTTCTGCAGGCTGTTACCTTGGTTTTATGGTGTTTCAGACCATCGGCCTGCTGTTTGCATCTTCTATTGAAAGCGGCATTATTTTTGCTGCCGTCCCCATTCTGGCAAAAATCATTGCTCATTTTGCCCTGGGTGAAAAAGGAACATGGGTGCAGACTGTGTTCGTCGGGATCTCTGTAGCTGCAGTGATGGCTATGTTTATCTTCGGAGCCAAAGATTTTCAGGGCGTGAGTATGCCCGGACTGGCGATTCTTTTTCTTGCCAGTGTGCTTATGGCGGTGAGCAATGTTTCCATGCGTTTTGCCAGAAAAGAATATAAGCCCTATGCTATTTCCTTTGCCATTGCGGGCTTAGGCTGCCTGTTTTTTAATGCGGTGACCCTTGTGGCAGGTTTTTTCTCGGAAGAGGGGCTGCACTATTTGGCTCCTTTGCAGAATCCGGAATTTGTTTTGGCCACCGCTTTTTTGGGGATCCCGTCTACTTTGATCTCTGCCCTTCTCATGGCCTACATGCTGGCTCACATGGAAGCGGTGAAGGCAACGGTGTTCGGCAATCTTGCCACCGCCATTTCCATTGCTGTGGGAGTGCTTATTCTTGGGGAACCCCTTTTCGCCTATCATGTGGTTTGCACCGCACTGATTATTATGGGGGTTGTCGGCACCACCATGACAGGAAAAGGAAGGAAGACCCGCCCATGAAAGAAGAAATGGAAAACAAGGCAAAAGAAATAGCTTTGCGTTATCTGTCCTTTCGTGACCGCAGTATGGGGGAGATTCGCAAATACCTGAAAGAAAAGGGCGTCGGTCCGGAAAAAATCCAGGAGACCCTGGAGGATCTTGCGGAGGCAGGGCTTCTCAATGACCCTTTGTACTGCATCAATTATATCCGGTATGCAGCAGGGAAAGGAAGAGGTCCTCTTCGGATAGAAAAGGAACTCCGTGAAAAAGGCATCGACCCCCAGACCATAAAAGTGGAGATGGAGGCCTTCTTTGAAGAAACGGATGAGAGGGCACAGGCTCTGGCCCTTGTGCAGAAGGCACTGTTTCATGGCAAAAACCCTGAAGGCGAGGATCACGGGTGGACTCCGGGAGAAAAGGATCTGGCCCGGGTCGCCAGAAGACTGGCTTCTCAGGGTTTTCGAAGCAGTGTGATTTATGAAGTGCTTTCTCTTATAAAAAAGGGATGATACTGTTGAAAAAAAGCCCGGGTAATTGACTTTCTGCGGATTGACATTGCCGATAATAACCTATAATATTATTCTGATATGGCATAAAAAGCAGAGTGCTTTGGAGGAGTTTTCATGGATATCTTTTTTCTTATATTTCTGGTGGTCTCATTTGGGTCGATCATTGGCGGCTTTTTGATAGAAGGCGGTTCTCCGGGTATGCTGGTAGGCATTTCTCCCATCATCATTGTACTGGGAGGCACCTTTGGCGCCTGTGGCGTGTCCTTTCCCAAAGATATACTTTTTCAGATCCCCAAAGTTTTCGGGGTCCTGCTCAAGGATCAAAAACATGATGTGGAGGAGCTGATCGATGCCCTGAAGGAGATGTGCATTCAGGTGAGGCGTAACGGCCTCCTTTGCCTGGAAAGCCAGATCGCAGAAGAACCGGACAGCATTATGAGAAAAGGGATGCGTCTCCTCGTAGACGGAGCCAATTCTGACGTGACCCGCGAGTCTCTGGAGCTCGCAGTAGAAATGATGTCGGAGCGACATAAAGAAAAGGCGGCGTTTTTTGAAGCCGCAGGCGGCTTTTGCCCCACCATGGGTATCACCGGTACGGTTATGGGTCTGGTGTTGGTTCTCAGCGATATGTCGGATATCGATTCTCTGGGGCATAAGATATCCGTTGCCTTTATTGCTACGCTATATGGTGTAGGGATTGCCAACCTCTTTTTCATGCCTATTGCCAGCCGGCTGAAGGTAAAAAACAAAGAAGAAGTAATTTATAAATCTGTCATCATCGAAGGGCTTTTGATGATCCAGGAGGGGGCTGCCGTCAATGCCCTGGAGGAGAGACTGGTCAGTTTCCTTTCCGATAAAAAGCTGACGGAACGAGATCTTTAATTCCGGGGGCTTCTGCGCAGCAGTTGGTCCGCCAATGGAAGGCAAATATGAAAAAACACCAGGAACACGAAAAAGAAAATGGAGAACGCTGGCTGCTGACCTACTCGGATCTGATCACGCTGCTGATGGTATTCTTTGTTATCATGTATGCTATGAGTAATGTGGATGCTGAAAAATATCAAAGGCTGTCCACTTCTTTGAGTAGCGCTTTTTTGTCGGAAGAACAGCTGGCAGAAGTGCTGTCAAAGGCCGAAGCCAACAGCGATAAGCAAACAGAGAGTGAAACTCCTTCGGACGCAGCAGATGATGAGCAGGGTAACAGTGATGCGCAGGATCTGGAAGCTGTCGCTTCAAAAGTAAACAATATGCTGCAGGAAAAGCAGCTTCAGTCGGACGTTTCGGTGAGCATTGCTGAGAGAGGTGTTGTCATCAGCTTGACCAACACGGTTGTGTTTGAGTCAGGGAAGGCGGACATCAAGCCGGATTTCCGGGCGCTCCTTATCCAATTGGGCGCTACCATCAAAAATGTAGATAATTATATTCGTATTGAAGGAAACACGGATAATGTGCCCATGAGCAGCGAACAATTTGCCAGCAACTGGGAATTATCGGTGGAAAGGGCGACTCAGGTGGTTCGCCTCCTGATTGCGGAAAGCGGGGTCAATCCCCAAAAGATCAGTGCCATCGGTTACGGGGAATACCGCCCGAAAGTCCCTAATGATACCCCTGAGCACAGGGCCCAAAATCGTCGGGTGGATATTGTTCTTCTCAGAGACACCTATGATATTGGAGAGTCAGAAATGTTGGAGCAGGCAAAGGGCAGTGCATCCAGCACCAAGTCCGGAAAAACATCGGAGCAGTCCGGGGAGGACGCAGCTCCCAAGGAAGAAGCAGCAGAGCATTGACGGAAGTCGGCACAGTAAATACAGTCCCGGATTCTAAGGAGTCCGGGGGCTTTTTATAAAAAAGGAGTGTAGGAAAAAGATGTTTGAAAACCTGTCGGAAAAACCTATCGCACAAGTGCAAAACGAGCAGGCCGATCTTTGGGATCAGGAACGCTTGCTGGAAAAATGTGTAACAACAAGAGAAGGGAAACCCACCTTCCTGTTTTATGAGGGCCCGCCCACTGCCAACGGGAATCCCGGGATACATCATGTCATTGCAAGAACACTGAAAGATTCTGTCCTTCGCCATAAGACCATGCAGGGTTATGCCGTCAACCGGAAAGCCGGCTGGGACACCCATGGACTGCCTGTAGAGATCGAAGTGGAAAAACAGCTTGCCATGAGTGGAAAGCAGGACATCGAGAAATACGGCATCAAAGAATTCAACAGCAAGTGCCGGGAGTCTGTTTTTACCTACGAAAGGCAGTGGCGTGAAATGACCCGTAAAATGGGTTATCTCATAGACCTGGATGACCCCTATATCACTTTGGACAATGACTACATCGAGACTGGCTGGTGGATCCTGAAAGAGTTTTTCAAGGCAGGGTTGATTTACGAAGGGCATAAGATCCTTCCTTATTGTCCCCGTTGCGGCACAGGCCTGGCCTCCCACGAAGTGGCCCTTGGATACAAGGAAGTAAAGACCACCACCATCACCGCAAAATTCAAGAAAAAAGATGCCGAGGAATATTTCCTGGCCTGGACCACCACTCCCTGGACCCTGGCGTCCAATGTGGCCCTTACGGTAGGGGCAAATCTGGACTACCTCAAGGTGGAGCAGGACGGAACGGTTTATTATGTGGGGAAAGCCCTGGCGGACAAGGTCCTTGGCGCCGACAAATACACCGTCCTTGCCGAAATGAAGGGCAAGGATCTGGAATACATGGAATATGAACAGCTGATGCCCTTTGTCAAGGTAGAGGGCAAGGCTTTCTTTGTGACCTGCGGAGATTATGTCACCACTGAAGATGGTACCGGTATCGTTCACACTGCCCCGGCCTTTGGAGAAGACGATTACAATACCGGAAGAAGATATGGCCTTCCTGTTCCCAATCCTGTAGATGAAGAGGGAAAATACACCGAAACTCCCTGGGCAGGGCGCTTTGTCATGGAAGACGGGCTGGATGTTGATATCATCAAGTGGCTGGCTGCCGAAAACAAGATCTATGCCAAGGAAAAGATCGAGCACAATTATCCTCACTGCTGGAGATGCGGGACGCCTTTGATCTATTACGCCAAGCCCAGCTGGTATATCGAAATGACCAAACTGAAGGACCAGCTTGTAGAGAACAACAGTAAGGTCAACTGGTATCCCGATTTCATCGGCGAAAAGCGTTTTGGAAACTGGCTGGAAAATGTCAACGACTGGGCGATTTCCAGAAATCGTTACTGGGGGACTCCCATCAACATCTGGCGCTGTGAATGCGGGCACCTGGAGTCCATCGGTTCCAGAGCGGAGCTTGCAGAGAAAGCCATCGAAGACATCGACGAAACCGTAGAACTTCACCGTCCTTACGTGGACGAAATCCATATTGCCTGCCCGGAATGCGGAAAGACCATGAGCCGCATCCCCGAAGTCATGGACTGCTGGTTTGACAGCGGGGCCATGCCCTTTGCCCAAAGGCACTATCCGTTTGAAAACAAGGAAAATTTCAAGAAGGATTTTTTCCCGGCAGATTTTATTTGCGAGGGCATTGACCAGACCAGAGGATGGTTCTATTCTCTCCTGGCTATTTCCACATTTATTATGGGAGAGGCCCCCTATCGCAACGTTCTTGTCAACGACCTGATCCTTGACAAAGAAGGAAAGAAGATGTCAAAGTCCAAGGGGAATACCGTAAATCCCTTTGAACTCTTTGAAAAATATGGGGCAGACGCTACCCGCTGGTATCTCCTTGCGGTTTCTCCCGCCTGGTCCCCCACCAAATTTGACGAGGATGGACTCATCGAGGTGGTGAGCAAGTTCTTCGGGACTCTTCGCAACGTATATAACTTCTTTGTCCTGTACTCCAATACAGACAACATCGATCCCAGAACCTTCGATGTGCCTTATGAAAACCGGGCAGAGCTGGATCGCTGGATCCTCTCCAAGTACAACCGGCTCATCAAAGAGGTTATGGAAGAAATGGATCGTTACGACCACATGAAGACGGTGAGAAAGATCCAGAACTTTGTGGCGGAGGACCTTTCTAACTGGTACATTCGCCGGGCCAGAAGACGCTTTTGGGGAGAAGAACTGACGGAGGACAAAAAATCCGTTTATCTGACCACCTATGAGATTCTGGTAGGAGTGGCGCAGCTTTCCGCACCTTACGCACCTTTCCTTACGGATGAGATCTACTGCAAGCTGACAGGAAAAGAGTCGGTACACCTGTCCTATTATCCCGTGGCCAATGAAACACTCATTGACGAAAATGTAGAAGCCAGAATGGATCTGGTCAGAGACATGGTCGCTTTGGGAAGAGGGGTCAGAGAAAAAGAACGGATCAAAGTTCGCCAGTCTCTGAACGAGATCCTGGTAGATGGAAAATATCAGGACCTTATCGGCGATATGACAGACCTTATCAAGGAAGAATTGAATGTCAAGAATGTGGTTTTTGAAAAAGAACTGGATCGTTACATGAACCTCTCCCTGAAACCGGACTTCAAAGCGGCAGGGCCTGTATTGGGAAGTCGCATCAAGGCCTTTGGCGCCGCCCTTTCCAAAGCCGACCCAAAAGCTACGGTGGCAGCTCTGGAAAAAGACGGGCAGGTCATGATGGATCTGGACGGCGAGCAGGTGGCTGTGACCAAAGACCTTGTAGATGTGCGCATCAGCGCCAAAGAGGGCTTTGCTGTGGCTATGGAAAACAATGTGTTTGTAATCCTGGATACCACCATTACTCCGGAACTCCTTTCCGAAGGCCTTGCCAGAGAGATGGTATCCAAAGTCCAGCAGATGCGAAAGCAAAAGGACTTTGAGATGACGGATCGCATCCGGATCTCCTGCCTGTGCGATGAAGAAGTGGCAAAAGCCATGGAAGAGCATCGGGAATATATTATGAAAGAAACCCTGGCGGTGGAGATCCTTCCGGGAGTTGCGGATCTTGCTGAGTATGATCTGAACGGCCACAAAACAGGTATTTCAGTGGAAAGAGTATAGGGAGGCTGCTATGAGAGCTGTTATTTCGGTTGTAGGAAAAGATAAAGTGGGCATCCTTGCCATGGTCAGCAATATTTGCGCCGAGGTGAATGCCAATGTCATCGAAGTCACCCAGTCTGTTTTGCAGGAATTCTTCGTCATGATGATGGTCATCGACATTTCGGAGATGACCTGCGAACTTTCCGACCTGCGAGAAAAGCTGACAGACAATATCATGGGAATGAAGATCCATGTCATGCATGAGGACATCTTTAATTCCATGCATCGTATATAAGGAGTAAAGGATGCTGAACACAAGTGACATCATGGAAACCATAACCATGATACAGGAAGAGAATCTGGATATCAGGACCATCACCATGGGGATATCCCTTTTGGATTGCTGTGACAGTGATATCCAGAAATCCTGCGAAAAGGTTTACAATAAAATTTATCGTTGCGCCAAGGATTTGGTAAAAACAGGAAACGATATTGAACAGAAATATGGTATCCCCATTATTAACAAGCGGGTAGCGGTCACTCCCATTGCCATGCTTTGCGGGGCTTCCGGCGGTGACCCCATCGAATACGCCAAAACCCTTGACCGGGTGGCCAAGGATATCGGAATTAACTTTATTGGAGGATATTCGGCCCTGGTCCATAAAGGCTTTTCGCCCGGGGACCGGGAGCTCATCGCATCCATCCCTCAGGCTCTGGCTGTCACGGAGTTCGTATGTTCTTCCGTAAATGTGGGAACCACAAAATCCGGAATCAATATGGATGCGGTGAGAACCATGGGGAAGGTCGTTCGTGAAGCGGCAGAACTCACCGCTGACAGGCAGTGCATCGGACCGGCCAAGCTGGTGGTTTTCTGCAATGCCCCGGAGGACAATCCCTTTATGGCGGGAGCCTTCCATGGCCCGGGAGAGCCGGATTGCGTGATCAATGTTGGAGTTTCGGGACCGGGTGTGGTTCGCGCTGCCCTTGCCAAAGCGGGAAAGGATCTGGATCTTACCGCTGTTGCTGAAATCATCAAAAAGACGGCGTTCAAAATTACCCGAATGGGTCAATTGGTAGGGGTGGAAGCATCCGAAAGACTGGGGGTCCCTTTTGGGATCGTGGATCTTTCTCTGGCCCCTACGCCGGCAGTGGGAGATTCGGTAGCCTATATTCTCGAAGAAATCGGCCTGGAAAGCTGCGGGGCCTGCGGGACTACGGCGGCTTTGGCCATGCTCAACGATGCGGTTAAAAAAGGCGGCGTCATGGCGTCTTCCAGCGTAGGCGGCCTTTCCGGCGCCTTTATCCCTGTATCCGAAGATGCGGGAATGATCGCAGCGGCAAAGAGCGGTGCCCTTACCATCGAAAAATTGGAAGCCATGACGGCGGTGTGTTCGGTAGGCCTGGACATGATCGTGATTCCCGGTGAAACCCCGGCAGAGGTGATCTCGGGGATCATTGCAGATGAAGCCGCCATCGGGATGGTAAATTCCAAGACCACGGCGGTCCGGGTGATTCCAGCCATTGGCAAAGCAGAAGGAGAACTTTTGGAATTCGGAGGACTTCTGGGGAGCGGACCGGTGATGAAGGTGAACACGAACTCCCCGGCGGTGATGATCTCCAGGGGCGGACGGATCCCGGCGCCGTTGCAAAGCCTAAAAAATTAGGGAGTTCCATGAAAACCGATATCAAGAGCATGACTCTGAAAGAACTGGGGATTTTTCTGGAATCTCTGGGAGAAAAAAAATATCGCGCCGGCCAGGTTTTTTCCTGGCTGTCAAAAGGGGTGGAGGAATTTGATCAAATGACCAACCTCCCCTTTTCTTTGCGGGAAAAACTCAAAGAAAGTGCCTTTATCGAGACTCTGACCATAGAAAAGCTTCAGATTTCGCAAAAGGATGGCACGCGAAAGTATCTTTTTGGACTGAAAAGCGGCAACGCCATCGAAAGTGTTTTTATGAAATACAGGCATGGGAATACTGTCTGTATTTCTTCCCAGGCCGGATGCCGTATGAACTGCGCTTTTT
>Ga0302242_1001454_pt1 | contig 17690 bp, 24 predicted proteins | sample AAG_UR_Lys_MG_FD_193510 | JGI IMG/M metagenome (GOLD analysis project Ga0302242, IMG submission 193510) | Enriched activated sludge microbial communities from anaerobic digester in WTTP, New Holstein, Wisconsin, United States - AAG_UR_Lys | ecosystem: Engineered > Bioreactor > Anaerobic >... | reverse complement strand
GGGTCATTACTCTGAAATAGAGGGAGCCGAGAGGGCGGTGTTAAGTATGACTACTCCGCACTTTGATTGGGTTGTCAATCAAGAGGTGGAAAAGCGGATAAAAGAGAGGATGCCGAGCGAGGAAGAGTGGATTGACATAAAGGACAGAATGCCAGAAAGTGGACAATGCGTATTGATTTAAGGTAACAAGAGTGGTCTTAGGCAGATGGTTGCAATAGTAGTTGACTTTCCCAACTACAGCTTAAGATTTAATATGAAAGACGCCATTAATAGATGTTTTTTCTCTCTTCGGTATTAGATGCCAAGGGCATGGTGAGGAAACTCTAGTACAGAAGAGAGAAATTGCCTAATTTTTAAATAAATTTTTCGAAAAAAGTTGCTAATATTTGCAATAACTATTAAAAACGAAAACTTTTCACTTAATATATAATAAAATACAAGAAACTTAAAATAGTATGGTACGCGTGGCGAAACATATGATTAACGTAAATTGGAATGCCAATGATAAAGGCATTAGAGGACAGGTTACGCCCGTAAAACCAGAAAAGAATGAACAATATTGAGGTTAATAATATGTTTCTTTTTAAAAGCGGGCAACCTAAAAAGTTTCCCGCTTTTTTATTTTAAAATATATAACGTTCTTTAAAGTAGTAAAAATCGCAGGTACGCACTGCAACTCACAGTTCTCTCCAAAGGAACACCGAGTACCACCGAGGGTCCAAAAGATACCCAAGAGCAATATCGGTTAGCAGTGCGCTACTTTAAGAAAACTCGATCTTTGACATGTTGATAATTTGCACCTGTGGCGCAACTGGACAAGCGCTACTCCCCTTTAAGGAGAAGGTTGTGGGTTCGAGTCCCACTAGGTGCACAAATGGGGAGAAAGTAAAAATGCTCTTTTTAACTTTCTCAGTAATGTAGTGATTAAAAGAGTTACATCGTAAACAATTCTGATACAATTGATAGGTTGGTGAAACTCCAGCTCTCCCCACCAGATCTCTTAGCTCAGTTGGCAGAGCACAACACTTTTAATGTTGGGGTCCTGGGTTCGACCCCCAGAGGGATCACGACTCAGTTCGCACTATACTCTCGCGTAGGAAGTGCAATTGCAGGTGTAGCACAAAGGCTAGTGCTCCAGCCTTCCAAGCTGGAGATGAGGGTTCGATTCCCTTCACCTGCTCAAAGTAGTAGTGATGGATAAGGGTTACTTCGCGTTGAGTGGTTCAACATTAGACTTCTAATCTGACTTCGCGGTTCAAATCCGCCTGTTCCCTACCGTTTTTCTCTACTTATGCGACTATAGCACAATGGCCAGTGCATCGGATTGCCAGTCCGAGGATGAGGGTTCGATTCCCTTTAGTTGCTCAAATAACAAGGCTAAGTACATTAGTTCAAATTTTTTATGAATATATAAATTAAAACAATGGTATATTTTTGCGAAAATTGTGGAATAGAACATAAAGGTTCTTATGGCAGTGGAAGATTTTGTTCATCTAAATGCGCAAGAGGATTTAGCACAAAACAAAAGCGAAAAGAAATTAACGCTAAAGTAAGTAAAAAATTAAAAAAATCCAAGGAACCGTACAGAAAAATTTGTCCTGTGTGTAAAAAACAATTTATAGCAAATAAAAAACGTCAAATTTGTTGTTCGCGAAGCTGTAGTTCTCGAAATATGAGTTTAGAAACAAAAAACAAAATACGTCAAAAAATGATAGGAGTTAATGCCGGCGATAAAAATGGAATGTATGGCAAAAGTCCTAAAAACACAAAAAACATTGAAGTATATTCAGAAAAACATTTGTATCAAAAACATTTAAAGGTTAGATCTACATTTGAAAAAAGATTTATAGATGAATTAGATAACGATATTAAAGTTATAAATTTTATTTATGAGCCTAAGAAATTTAAAGTTAAATACATTGATGAAAAGGGAGTTAAACGAACATATCAACCCGATTTTTTAGTAAATGAAAATAAGATTGTCGAAATTAAAAATAAATGGAATGTAACGTTAGAAGAAACAAGAATTAAAGAAGATGCTTTTCGAAAATCTTTTAATGTTGATTACGAAATAAAAACATATTAAATTGGTCTCAGGAGCTGCTTGGCGTGGCTGCCGGCCTGTCACGCCGGAACCGAAAGGACAGACGGGTTCGAATCCCGTTGGGACCGCAAACGCAGATAATAGTTTAACAGCAAAAACAGCTCTACAAAAAGTCGACTCATTGTAGAGAAGATACCGGTTAAAGTCCGGCTAATGCTCCAATAAGTCCTACGCCGGGTGGACGGACTATAATAAAACTCGGCATTTTAGGTCGTTAGCCTCAATGGTAAGGCACCGGTCTCCAAAACCGAGGTTGGAGTATTCCATGGGAGTTCGAATCTTCCACGACCTGCTAATCAAAACTTTATATTAGAGTTCAAAAACTTTTATCCTGCTTGAATATATAAAATAAAAAATGGATAGCGTTTGTATAATTTGTGGTTCGAAAAATTTTAAAATTAAAAGTAATAGATTTTGTTCTCAAGAATGTATTCATCAGTATGGAACACAAAAGATGAATGAAAAAATTAAATGTAGAATTTGCGATAAAGAAATTTCTAAAGCCAATTATAATAAGCATCTAAAAACTCATGAAATTAAAAAACATCACTATTTTTGTGAAAATTGTGGCAAAGAAGTTTATGAAAAATATGGTTCAGGAAGATTTTGCTCTTCTAAATGTGCCAGAGGATTTAGTACAAAAAATAAAAGAGAGCAGATAAATAAAAAAGTTAGTGAAAAAATAAAACAAAAAATATCTAACGGAGAAAAAATAGGTTTTTGTACTTCAGGTAGATTAGTTAAATTAGAAAATAAAGTTTGCCCTATTTGTGGAAATAATTTTAAAGCTGATGAAAAATTTGGTAAAAAAACTTGTTCAAAAGAATGTTCTCATAAGGCTACTGCTTTAAACAATAAAGGAAAAAAACACAATATCAAAGATACTTCAAGAATGGGAGGTCTTAGACCTGGAGGTGGAAAGTCAAAACAAATTTCTTATACAAATTGGTTAGGATATAAAATGTCTTTGAATAAAGAAGAAATTGAAGTAGCTAAAGTACTTGATGAAAAAAAATTAAACTGGAATAGAAATAGAAAAGGTTTTCCATATTTAACACGGGACGGTAAACAAAGAAAATATTACCCGGATTTTGTAATAAATGATAATGAATACATTGAATATAAAGGGTGGGTAACTTCCGAAATGGAATGGAAAATGGAAAATGCAAAAGCAAATAATAATCTTAATTTAATTATAATAGTTGGAAACGATAAAAGATATAAAGAGTTTGGAATATCTTTGCACGAATATTTAGATAGTAAATTTTTTCTATAGGAGACTCTTAAAATGGAAAGATACCGCGCATAGAGACGGCGGTTAATGCCTATAGGAAATTCGGGCTGTTAGCTCAGTTGCCTAGAGCGCCTGATTTGCACTCAGGAGGTCAAGGGTTGGAATCCCTTACGGTCCACTATACTGGTTTTTGATACTGCTTTACCGTTAGGATGCTCAACGCTGAACAGAATACAAGGGAAGTATGACAGGTGTGGAGAGACACACAAAATGCCAATGATCTAACGAATAACTTGGTTAGTCTGGGACGTCGAGAATCTCCATTGGCTCCATTCCTCTTTGGCGCAACTGGACAAGCGCTACTCCCTCTTAAGGAGAAGGTTATGGGTTCGAGTCCCATAAGAGGAACAAAGGGCGATACGTGGTGGTTGGTTGCCGGCCCCATCCAGTTGGTTATCATGGGTTCGATTCCCATATCGTCCACAAATGGTGCGTTGGTGAAGTTGGTTATCATGCCGCCCTGTCACGGCGGAGTTCACGGGTTCGAGTCCCGTACGTACCGCAAACAAAGTAAAGTAATTGCTTGAACTTCATGTGCCACTCCGGCTGACTAAACACGGAGGAACAGACATGAAATAGATAAAATACTTTGGGTGTATTATTCCTCTAGCCGGCTCTGATACACTAAAATGTTCCGGTTGCCTTAGTTGGTCGAAAGGTCCTGGCCGTTAACCAGACGCAGAAATGCCACCGTGGGTTCGAATCCTACCCGGAACGCAAATACTAAACTATCCGAGCTTCTCGTGACTGGGCTTACTGTACTAAACGTAGTTACGAAGAGGTGTAAGACCAATATGAATGAGTACACATTTATTTTTGGCAGATAGGAAGTTTAGTATTATGGGGAGATGGTGAAATGGTTATCACTTCAGACTGTTAATCTGCGTTTCCGAGTTCGAGTCTCGGTCTCCCCGCAATTTAAGAATAGGCAGTGGCTTATATATCGGAATTGTTAGTTCGGCGGAATTGACGAATCCGGGATATAACGACTCTTTAGTGGATTCCGCCGATGAATCTAAAGAGTTCTGGCAAATGAAGTCCAGCCTGCGGGTATTAATAGAATCCCTTTAGGTGAGTAACTGGTGTGGCCCCGTTACTGGCGAGAATACCTGGGATAGTGTACGGGGCTCAACGGCAGATATCCAGCGTGTCTGATACACACGACCAAGGTAACTGGTTGAAAATGTGGGTTCGACTCCCACTCTGCCGACTGTGACCATTTATGATAACTTTTATATATATAAATTGGCGTTTTATAGTGTCATAAATATATATATAAAAAACATATGAAAATCGTATCGGAATCATTAAAATCATTTAATAAAAAATATTCTCTTAATGAATATATTTTTAATACAGGCTTGTCTGGAAATAAATATTCCAGTGATATTATTCCAGAGTTTAAAAATGAAGTACTTAACTATTTAGATAAAGGTACCTGGAAAAAAACTCCCGAAATTAAACAAATGTTTACTGCCGCTGAAAGAAAATTAAAAATGTGGTCTGAAAAAAATCCTAAAGATTGGCCGGGATGGTTTAAACATTTTAAAAGAAACGAAGACGGAACGTTATCAATATATAATTTCACCAATCCAAGCGCAATTTCATATATATTTCTTAAAGAAACTATAGGAGAACACGGTGCAATATCTATCAAGCCTTCAAAAAATTGGAGGACTGAATGTTTTTTTCAATCTATAGAATATAAAAGGGAACACCCTGAAGTTAATATTGTAGGGGGAATAATTATTAAAAATGATGATAAAAAAAATATTTCTCTTGAAAATTTAGTTGTTCATGCATTTAATGAAAAAAATAGAAAATTTTATGATCCAACATTTTCTCAACAACTCGTTGAACGGTTAACATATTTTCCTTTATTTTTATATGAAGGAGATTCTGAAGATGAATTAGCAAAAATCTGTTGGAAATATGCTAATTCAATTGAAGCTGCTATAGAAGAAAAGGGTTTATATATAGCAATATAAGTTTATAGGCATCCTTAGCTCAATTGGAAGAGCGCTTCCGCGACATGGAAGAGGTCGTAGATTCGAATTCTACCGAGAACACAATAATATCGGAAGGTATTATTTAATGCACTAAATAATTACGTAATAAAGAGTGTATTAGCGACTTAGCTCAGAGAAAGAGTGCCCCCGCGCAAGGGAGGAGGTCGTCGGTTAAAGTCCGGCAGTCGCAACCAGGGTCTATAGTGTAATTGGATAAACATCCCACTCTTACAAAGTGGAGACGAGAAGTGTAATCCCGGTTCGAGTCCGGGTAGACCCACAAATCCTTCTGTAGTTTAATAAGGCAAAACACAGTGACGATTGTTCCGTTCCTTTTCCGCATGCTAGCAGCGGTGAGTTCAATCCGAGTAAGTGGGATCGTACCCCACTGGGAGGGCAAATTTGATATATAAAATAAACATTTGTATATCAATGAAAAAACTTTTAACGATAATTCTATTTTTGTTTTTAAGTTCTTTAGCATTGGCTCAAGATATTGTATATGATTCAATACGAGGAGACAGGAATTATTGGTTTAGAGCTAAAGGAGGAGAAAATGAACAATTTACATTAGCGTTGATGTATGAAAATCAAGGAATGTTAACTCAATCTAAAGTTATTTCAGGCGCTGGAATACTTAATGGATTAATCCCCAATAGAGATTTCAAAGATTACTCGTTTAATTACGATACGTTAACATACGAAATTAAAACAAAGGACTCAATAAACGTAATAGTTTATCGTTTTTTCTATAATGATACAACATTTCAATATTTTGTAGCATTAAGAAAAGCACCTTTAGGAGCTTCAATTTTTGAAGGACAATATTATTTTGTTACTCCGCTTGTTTCATTAAATTCTATCGTAAGAGTGTACGACGGCATAGGTACAAATAGAAGATTAGTAGTAACCTTAGTCGCAAATCAAATGGACGAGTTTGACATTCAAGAATATGAATTAACTAATCAAGCCACAGTAAAAGGCGTCAAAGTTAGTAAAGTTTTACGTTCTTCAAAAACACAAACTTTTATTGGCGAAGATGATGATATTGATTTTGCAGATTATGTCAAAATATGGCCTAATCCTGTAGCAGATATTTTACATATTAAAATGATACAACATGATGGCGTAATTATTCACTTATTTAGTGCAAAGCCGATGTTAGTTTATCAAAAAACAGTTTTACAGGATTATCATGAAATTGATGTTACTTCATTTTCTTCAGGACCATATGTATTATTGATTACCGATACAAATGGAATTGTTTTATATACAACAAAAATAATAATTATATAAATATTGCGGGGTGGAGCAGAGGAAGCTCGAAAGGCTCATAACCTTTAGGTCGGGGGTTCGAATCCCTCTCCCGCCACAAAATACCGACGTGCCAGAGTGGACAATCGGAGAGGGCTCATATCCCTTGGCATTTATGTCTCGCAGGTTCGAATCCTGTCGTCGGTACTTTTTTACATAAATATTTTTATTTGTCAAATTTTTTGATTATAATTGAAATATAAATAATGTATGGCAGAACTTAAATTACAAGATAAAGTGAAAGCGGCCGTTGAGATTAATGGTGAAGTAATTATCAACATGGACAATAGTTTAGTCTATGAAAACATAGGCAATGAAGAAGCGTTCTTTTATATAAAATCGAATGATGGAAAGGAAGTCAAAATTCGATTTATGAAAATGCAATAAATGGTGGTAGTAGCTCAATTGGTTAGAGCACTGGACTGTGGATCCAGTGGTTGGCGGTTCGAATCCGCTCTTCCACCCTTCTACGCTTGTAGCATAACTGAATAATGCACATGACTACGAATCATGAGACTGTGGGTTTGAATCCCGCCAGGCGTACTAATGGCTCGGTAGCTTAAATGGAAAAGCAGTAGACTTCTAATCTACCGAGTGTGGGTTCGAATCCCGCCCGAGTCACCATTTTTAATTATGTAATTTTTAACATATGAAAAAGGAAAAGGATTACAACAAAAAAAGAAGAGACGTAAAAAATCAAAAACGAGAAAATAAAAATTTTAACACTTCAGATGAACGTAAACGTTTTGTAGAAGGCCTAAAAAGAGAATATCGTGCTATAAAACGAAGTGAAAAACAAGCTATAAGAAAAGAGATTAACGATAAAGTATGGGGATTAGATGATGAACAATTTGATCCTAATGAAGATAAAATACTAGATTAACATGTCAGATAATTGGTACTTAAATATAGAAGAACCTATAAGAGAAATAGTTAAGACTCTTCGTGACAATGGAATAAATACGTTTTGTAGTTGTGGTCATGGAATGTGGGTCCAATGTGAAACATATGATCCAAGTGATGAACTAAAAACTATATATAACGTAATGCATGAAATAGGTATAAATAAGTATCGAGTAATCTTAGTTGATGATGTTGTAGAAGGATTTCGATATAAGCATATAGAAATTCAGTTTCCAGACAGTAAAGGTGAGTACTATTTTAGATTTAGTGATAATGAAGACTATGAACAAAGGAAAATAGATAAAACGATTTAAAACTTTGTTACTTTAAAAAATATAAATATATATAAAAATGGTTTGTTCATAACGTACTATTGCGGGATTAGCACAACGGTTAGTGCTTCAGCCTTCCAAGCTGAAGATGAGGGTTCGATTCCCTTATCCCGCCCTGAATAATTAAAAGCGCCTAATTGCGCTTTTTTAGTTTAAAAATTTTTATTTGTCAAGAATTATTATTATATTTGTATTGTAAAGCTATATTATGAAATTATCAAGAGAACAATATAAAAGTTTAGAGGAATTTATATACGAATATCCTACTAAACACGATGCAGGTTTTGTTCTTTCGGAACAAAAGGAAGTTATTCAGAAACTTGAAGAAAAATACGGTTCAATTAATGAAGATAAATATTGGGATGCTCAGATGGGCATAACGTGTGTAATGAGTGAAGATGGGCTTGTTATTTATCATTGCGATGTACTTCAATCCGCTATATGCGGAATTGAAAGTAGAGACATGACCGCTGAAGAATGGGACTAATTAAATAATAATATCATGGATAAATCAAAACTTGAATTACTGAGAGCACTTGGATTTGATGAAGAAATAGATAATCTTGAATCGGGCAAATGTCCGTTTTGCGGATCGACTAAAACTACAAGAGCGGATTTTCGCGATGAGATATCGTGGCGCGAATTTAAGATTTCGGCACTTTGCCAGAAATGTCAGGACAAATCATTTACTGAGCCTGAAGAATAATCTTAGTAGAAAATATTTTCCTTTTTTAACATCTTAGTGGAAAATATTTTCTTTTTTGTCTAATTTTAACAGTTTTAATAAAAATAATTTTCCTATATGCGTAAATTGAAATTTGAAGAACTTAAAAAGGGCATGAAAGTAAAAGATGAAGAAGGAAACATCGGAATTATAACATTATGCAAAGACATTTATAGTATTATAGTGAAATATGCAACTAAAGAAGGAGGATATGGGATTTATTGCTTAGATCCTGATTCTAAAGTACCAATATATAATCCATTATTTACTGTTGAATGAGCCCATTTATAATTTTTAACGACATACTCGAGAAATACGTAGGTGATAAACCTCTTATGGAACTTCCTTATCGATGGAGTGAAAAACATCGACATTATCATACAGTTAATCATCTTACACAGGTTCTTGCGGATATTGAAAATGATTATCGTTTTAAAGATCTTTCAGTGAATAAAAAGCATGCTCTTTTACTTGCAGCATTTTTTCATGATATTGTCTATGATCCAAAACGTCAAGATAATGAAGAAAAATCAATCGAGTATTTTATACGTTCTTATAAGGGACACGATCCTCGAATGATTGATACTGTATGTGAAATTATCGAGTGCACAAAATATCGTAAACGTCCTACAAATAAACTTCAACGTATAATGTGGGATGCAGACAACAAAGGATTTACTGAAGGTTATGAAACTCTTTTGAAAAACGAAAAACTTATACGTAAAGAATTTATTCATCTTTCCCATAAAGAATATAAAGAAAAACGAATAACATTTCTTAATTCCTTTAAAGGACTTTTTAATTCATCTGTAGATAAACATTTGGATAAATTAATTGCTTATATTGAAAAAACTTATTAGAATATTTTTTTAATTCAAGAATTTTGATTATATTTATCTAAAAGTTAAATCTGAATATGAAAGGAGAAAAAGGAGTTTGTTCAATAGGCCTGGGTGCTACTCAGGTGAAAAGAACTAAGTTTAACACAAAGAAAAATGCTCAAGAGGCATGCGATTTTCATAAGGCATATTCTCTTGTTAATGAAGATGCAGTTATTTATCATTGCAAAATCTGTGGTATGTGGCATTTTGGAAAACCTGAATGGGCTGAACTTTATTCTAAAATCTAAAAAATAAAAACATTGTGGAAATCTTATTAACAATTTTAGGCGTTCTGTTAATGGCGCTTATGAGTGTAATTTACATGACTTTTTCATGGGGATTTGTTGCATGGAAATTTTGGTATTGGTTTTTAATGCCTATTTTTCCCATGTTGCCTGCGATAACATTTGTTCAGGCTATGGGTGTAATGTTAGTTATAAGTCTTTTTCGTGGATCACAGGCACAAATAATTAGAGATGATTATGTAAACACAGGATTAAGTAATACATTATCAATTATAAGTCCTTGGTTCGTTTTTATAATAGGCTGGCTCGTTAAAATCATATTTTTTTAAGACAAATGGCAAAACAAACTAACATAACAGTTGAAGGTGTTATAACTGAAGCTCTTGGAAATTCAATTTTTAGAGCTGAATTAGATAATGGACATACTGTAGTGGCACATCTTTCGGGAAAAATTCGACTTAATTCGATTCAAATTCTTCCCGGGGATTTTGTTCAAATGGAAATGAGTCCCTATGATCTTTCAAAGGCTCGCATAGTTCGTAGAATAAGTACAAGAACTAAAATAGAGTAGCAAAAAATCTAAGAAGAAAGACAAAATGTCTTGGAGAAATATGCTAATAACAATGGTGATTTGGGCATTAACATTAACTGTCAATGCCCAAGTGTATCATAGCTATATGTTCTATAGACCAACGTATGATTCAGAAGTTGAAGAACTTCATACAACAATATTTATTAATGAAGTTGAAAACAAAATAGTTTTTCACAATGCAACATATGAAGGAGAAGTAACAAATCTTCAAATAGATTCAATTAAAATTAAACATTGGTTTTTTGAAATTGCTTCCGTTAAAACATATTTTTGTACTGATATAGATGAATGGCGAGCTAAAGTATACGTTATAGATTTAAGTGAAAATTATAATTTAATAAAACTAATATATCGTTGGGACGAAATTTCAATCGAAGAATATTTCTATTTAGTGAAAGGGTAAGAATTACATTTAGTTTTAAAAAACTTTATTTTTATTTTGATATATAAAATATATGAAAAACGTAGTTCGCATATCAATATCCATATCAACCAGTTCAACAACCGGTACGGAATAGATATGCTCTCGTATATAGAATAAACTGAAGGGAGCTTTGAGCTCCCTTTTTCGTTATAAGTTCTTTGAAATTATTTATATAAAAATTTTTATTTGTCAAGAATTTTGATTATATTTGTTATAGAAAAATAAAATTTTGAATATGTCAACACATGCCAGAATTAGAATGATACTTCCTTTCGGAGAAAAATCAAAAGCAATTTATGTTCATTGGGACGGGTATCCCAGCCACATAATGCCTATATTGGAAACTTATTACAATACTCCAGAGAAAGTAGAAGAGTTATTAAAGCTTGGAAATTTAAGTTTTTTGGATGAAAGAGTTAAGCCTGAGTTAGGAGAAAAACATTCATTTAAACATCGTGCGCCTGGCGTAACTTTGGCTTATCATAGAGATAGAGGAGATGAACTTTGTTTTACAGGTACTCCACAACAATATAATTACATTTTTGATGGTGAAACATGGAAAATTGAATGAGATATGAGAACAACTATTGATGAACTGAAAACTCTTCTTAGAGAAGGAACTGTTAATTTTCAATACACGAAAAGAGACGGTACAGAACGTGTTGCCCGTGGAACTTTGAAAGTTGATCATATTCCCGAGGGAATGAGACCTTTAGACGGTTCTACATATAAGGCAAATAATTTGAGGTATTTCGATTTGGATAAAAGTGCCTGGAGATCCATTTCTGGAGACACTAAAGATGTTAAAGTTCTTTGATATATAACACCTTAATTAAAGAAAATCCATCGCTGGAGTAAAATCTGGAGGAAGTTCGCAACACTACTGCTAGACACAGGAGACTTAACAGTCGCTTTTACTGTGGAGAGTGCAACTCAAACAGACTTAGGAGGAAAGCAGTCCAATGATAGTCGGGTTAGAGGCTTAGATAAATGATGGATGAGATACAGAATTGCGGCTATTATCTTTAGTTAAAGTGTATGCGTCCATAGTTTAAGGAGGGAAAAGAGGCAGACGTCACCTCTCGTGAGAAAATCCCTTGTAGAACGCTGTCAATCGTAAAGACAGAAGTCTGGGTTCAAATCCTGGGGGACGCTCCGGGCCCTTAGCTCAGTGGTAGAGCAGGACACTCATAATGTCAAGGTCATCGGTTCAATCCCGGTAGGGCCCACAAATTAAAAATATAAAATATGATGTATCCGAAAGAAGTAGAACAAATTTCGCAAAAGGTTTATAACTGTTATAAAGAAGGCCTTATTGAAGAATTTGATACAAAAGATGTAGAGTGGTTAAAAAACACCGCATTAAAAGCGATAAATGATTTTTTTCTTAAGAAATTTTTAGATGATGGAGAATTGATTCTTAAAGACGAAAAAGAAGCATATGAATTAACAAAATATTTGTATGCTCATGTTTCAATAGAGTCTTTAAAACTGAAAGGTTTAGTAGATACAATTGAAGATGAGAATGGTGAAGAAATTATTTTCTTGACACGATTAGGAAAAGAATATAGTGAAATACTCTTCAATAAGTAGGCACTTATAGTTTAGTAGGAAAAACGTATCTTTGGTATGGATGTGTCACCAGTTCGAATCTGGTTAAGTGCTCAAAGGACATAAATTTATAAGCCTCCTTAGTTCTAATGGTAAAACAACTGACTTGTAATCAGTAGTTCTCAGTTCGATTCTGGGAGGGGGCTCCAACAAGGAGAGTTACCATCAATGGTAATGGCCTGGTCTTGAAAACCAAGAGTAGCGATTAAATTGCTATGGGGGTTCGAATCCCTCACTCTCCGCTTTTGGAGGTATGCATGCAAGGTGCATAACAGGTCTCGAAAGCCTGGCCAGCGTTTAAATGCTGAAGCTTCGATTGCTTATACCTCCGCGTTCTAGAGGGTTACCCAAGTGGTGACGGGGACGGTTTGCTAAACCGTTAGGTCAGTGAAACGGCGCGTGGGTTCGAATCCCACACCCTCTGCAAACTAAAAACAAATAATTATGAACAAAAGGGAAAATCTTATTAATGAGCTTGAGAATACTATAGAGATGATAAAAGTTTCTAAAGAAAGAATGGACGTTCTTGAGGAAACAATTTTAACTCTTAGGGAAATAATTAAGCTTAAAGATGAAAGAATAGCAATTCTTGAAGACCATATTGAGAAATTGAATCAGCTTCTTAATAATGCCAATACTAAAGACTAAAGTAAGCTTGTATCGTTCAGAAGGCATAGGATAGTGCATTCGTACTGCACAGAAATCAGTTCGATCCTGATTACGAGCTCTCCGGAGAGTTGACAGAGTGGAAATGTAGCAGCCTGGAAAGCTGTGGTCGCTAAATGTGGCCCATAGGTTCGAATCCTATACTCTCCGCATACAAATATATAAAAATAAAAATAGCATGTTTGATGATTTCAAAGGCTTGTTTAAAGGATGCTCCTGTGCAGGATGTTTAATCATGATATTTGCGTTAATTGGAGCAGCTGTAGTGATAGCATTATTAACTGGAATTATAGTGATAGGCTAAAAATAAAAGAATAATATGAACGATGAAGGTGGTGAACAAACACAAGCAAAATCTAGCGATTATTGCCTTGATGATAGCAACATTCCTAAACCCACTAGGATACGACGTTCTATTCAAGATGATACTCGACTTAGTAGGTTCCTATTGGACTACAATTGGAATTTTCTACCTTGGGTCGGCATTATTCTTTGGGCTTTATTTTTGGCTTTCTGGTAAGAAGCCTATAAAATATCTTGTGAATATAATACGTTCAAAACTCGATAAAATCAAGAAAAATGGGAAATAACAATGGATGTGGTGGTTGTGGCTGTGGTTGCGTTTCAATTTTAGCAGCAATAGGCGTAATCACGTTGATTTTATATGCCCTAGGAAAGATAATCTTTATATAAAACAAGAACTTAAAGACTTTATTTCAATATAAATTAAAAAGATTTTTATGAAACGAAGAGAATTATTTAAAAAGCTTTTTGGTGGAATGGCTGCCATAGCTGCAGTTACGATAATGCCGCTATCAAGCTTTAAAGATTCTACTATTGAATCTGATGATGATCAATTGGATCGTTTAGTAGAAGCAGGTGAATTTATACAGAATAAAGCGTTTAAATTAAATCGCTCTCATTATTTTAACGAAAAACCCGTTTACTTTAACCGCTGTATGTTTTATTCAGACAGTGAATCGACTATAACTATTTTTGCTAACCAAGATTCAATAATCACTAAAAATGTTTTTGATGGTGTGGGCTTAAAATATGATATGACTCATATTGGAGTGACGACTACATGACAGCATTAAAAAAAATGAAAAAATTATTTTTTATCCTATTTTTATCATTAATTTCAATTAATAGTTGGAGTCAATCTTGTACGATATTATCTAAAGCAAATAATATTACGCCAGATAGATTATGTGCTCCTGTTTCGGTTAATTGGGAAGTTACATATACAGGCGTAAATAATGCCGGAACTCCTGTATCAATCTTTTATGATTGGGATGATGGTAGTACTGAAACTCGCCCGGCAGTGCAGACATCTCCAGGTGTTTTTATGTCTGTTGCATCTCATACTTATATTTCACGCAGATTAGTTTGTAATTATCATCCTCGAGCAACATTAATTGTTAACGGTGTAAGATGCACATCATCAACACAAGAACAAATAGTAACTGTTTGGGATAACGATGATAATAATGGAGGTGAAATGCGCATTAATCCTCCTATTTGGCCTATATGTTTTGGTAATTCAGACAATGCAAGATTTCAGGATTTAACTCAGTTTAACTGTGTTCCGCCCCAAGAACGTGATAATCCTAACGTTAATACTCGTTGGGTTCAATGGATTTATGGGACTGATATTACAATGACAGGAATACCTGTTACTATTAACGGAAGAAGCGAAACGTTTCCTTATATTGGTAATGTAATAACATTGCCAGGCCCTGTGACAGGTTCGGGTGTTTGGTCTGATGTTATTAATGTTGCTAATGATAAATTAGTTGGGCAATATTTTGAGATTACGTTAAGAAACTGGAACTATTGTAACCCCTATGATGACCCTACTATACCAGGGCCTCCAATAGATAGAGTTAATGGTGATCACGCACCAGTAGAAACAACCGCCATAATTTTAATAGTTCCTTATCCCGATGCCACTATAACACAAGTTTCACCTATGTGTGAAAATGAACCGCCCATTGCATTGACAGCAGCTACAATAGGAGGAACTTGGACAGGCGCAGGAATAACAGGCAATATATTTAATCCTTCAATTGCTGGGCCAGGTAATCATATCATAAGATATCAGATAACTGATGCAAATAATTGCAATGATGAAGATACTATATTGATTAGAGTAAAACCCGTGCCTCGCGCTATAATTACGCCTGTACCACTATTATGTGAGCCTGATCCCCCTGTTGCTTTATCTGCTATAGATACAGGTGGGGTATGGATAGGTACGGGAGTTACCGATGGTGTGTTTTATCCCTTGGTTGCTGGTGTAGGAAATCATTTAGTACGTTACGAGATTTCATTAGACGGGTGTAGCAATAGTGATAGCATATACATAACAGTTGCTACACCCGATGCAACTATTAATCCTATTGATACGTTATGCGTAGATGATCCGCCGGTCACATTGACTGCACATGATATGGGTGGAATATGGTCAGGTAATGGGGTTATTGACGATAAGTTTTATCCATTTATTGCTGGTGTAGGAACTCATATGATAACATATTTATTAGTTAATCCTGCATGTTCAGATATAGATACAGCTTTAATCACAGTAATGCCTATCCCAATTATAGACATTGAAAATGTTCCTACGCAATATATTAATAGTTCTCCTGTAACATTAAATGCTACTCCTACGGGTGGAATTTGGTCTGGGCCAGGAATTTCCGGAAATATATTTAATCCTCAAGTAGCAGGATTGGGCAATCATATAATTACTTACTATACTTTACCGGATCGTTGGGGTTGCGATAATTGGGATACACTTCATATAAATGTTATTATGCCGCCTACTCCTATTGCATATTGGGAACCAGATACAAGTGGATGTGCACCTTTAGCAGTTTCATTTAGAAATCTTAGTCTTTATGGAGAAACATACATTTGGGATTTTGGTGATGGTGTTTTTTCTAATGAACAGAATCCTACACATGAGTATTTTACGCCTGGGAGCTATATTGTCAGGTTAACAGTGACTAATATTGTAGGTTCATCGAGTTATCAAGGTGTAATACACGTATATCAGAATTCAATAGCCATATTTAACGGTTATCCTCTTAATGTTATAAATAAAGAACAAATCGTTATATTTGAGAATAATTCTTATTATGCTGAAACATATTTGTGGGATTTTGGAGATGGCACAACTTCAACAGAGAAAAACCCTTGGCATAAATATGAAAATGAAGGCATATATAATGTTATACTTTATACATGGTCTAAAGATAATTGCCCAGATTCAGCTTCATTAGTAACTCCTGTAATTGTTAAATGGGAAGAAGGGCAAATAGCATTTCCTAACGCATTTAAATGGAATGGCGTTGGTCCTACAGGAGGAGTTTGGCATGAAGGCGCATATCCTGAAATGGATTTTGTTTTTAGACCTCATTTTGAAAACGTAATTGAATATAAGTTACAGATATTTAATAGGTGGGGTGTTTTAATATTTGAATCTGAAGATATATATAAAGGCTGGGATGGATATTGGGGGAATGGAAATTTAGCTGTCCAAGGAGTTTATGTATGGAAAGCAACAGGTAGATTTGCAGATGGTAATTATTTTTATAAAGTAGGTGACGTAACATTTTTACATTAGAATATATGAAAAGACACAAAAGAATAATATTAGTTGGCCCATCAGCTGCAGGTAAGAATTACATTAGAGAAACATTTGCTAAAAAGGGATATCGATCAGACATCTCGTATACATCACGTTCTCCCAGAGACAACGAAATTAATGGGTTAGATTATCATTTTATTACAGCGGAAGAATTTCAGGAAAGAATATTTAGCGGCCTATTTTATGAATGGGTTAAATATGATAATAACTATTATGGCACCGGTAGATATGAGTGGGAAAATGCCGATATTTTTATCATGGAAACTAATGGCGTAAAAGCAATTTATCCTGCGGATAGAGATGATTGTTTGATTATCTATGTTAACACATCCTTTGACACTCGATTAAAAAGAATGAGAGAAAGAGGATGGTCTGATGAAAAAATATCGGAAAGAGTAAGAGCAGATCAGGCTAAATTTCGATATTTTAATGATTATGATATACAGATAAGCAGTGAAATACAAGATTAAATACGTTCTTTTATTTTTGACATTTTTAGCGCTCAGTGGGTGCTATGAAACAAAAAAACAGGCATATAGTGAAAGGAGAGGATTAATGATGCTTGAAAAACACGAATACGCCAGCAATCAAGGCGTGTATAAACCTTCTAAAACTAAAAAAATTTTAGCAAGGAAAATTAAAAAAAGAGACAAAAAACAATGATTTATGTGAAAAAGTGTCCTAACTGTGGAAGTAAAGTATCTTTTCTTGATAATGAAGATTCAAAAAAATGTAAAAAATGCGGAGAAAATGTAATTAATGACTATAAAAAACCCAAAAAGACAAGCTAAACCCGAAGTTAACTCCAAATTGGTCCTGTAACTCAGTGAATAGAGTGCAACGCTTCGAACGTTGAAGGCGGGGGTTTGAATCCCTCCAGGATCACAATTGTTAAAATTAACAGAATTTTAACATGTTATCTTTTTATTTTTCATT
>Ga0302242_1001448_pt1 | contig 17728 bp, 8 predicted proteins | sample AAG_UR_Lys_MG_FD_193510 | JGI IMG/M metagenome (GOLD analysis project Ga0302242, IMG submission 193510) | Enriched activated sludge microbial communities from anaerobic digester in WTTP, New Holstein, Wisconsin, United States - AAG_UR_Lys | ecosystem: Engineered > Bioreactor > Anaerobic >... | reverse complement strand
TTATATGCATAGGGGTGAACTATATATGCTCCGTATTCGTTATTATGATTAGTAGAGAAGTTAATGGTAGCTTTCCAGGTTCCTCCACCAAGATTAGTCCCTTCATACCAAACTATATCATCTTGTCCATTAGCAGAAGTCCAGGTAGGAAATCTAACAGCAGTAGCATCTGTTACATTGTAAGCATAAACATCATAAGTAGACCCTTGAACATTACTAACTGCAGTAACTGTACATGAAGGAGTCTTAACTACACTTACCGCAGCGGTCAAGGTATTACCGAACCAGGTTACTCCTTCCTGAAGCATCCTATACTGAGGACTATATGATCCTGCAGTAGCAGGGGCAGTAATAGTAAAGGTGAATGAATAATCCTGATTAGTAGCGACATTAGTACCAGTAGCAATATTCACCCTGGTAACACCGAACTGAGCTGCCACCCCAGAACCATCACCTACTCCTCCTAATCGATAACTATTAGTACTATTCCAAGTGGCTGCACCAGTATTTCTCATTGTTACAGTAACTGAAGCTGACTTCCCTGTTCCCATAGTAGCAGGAATGTTATGAGATACTACGGTAGCCCCTCTATAAGTACATGATTGGCTAGTAGCATAAGGATTGGCTCCTGTACAACCTGAAGGAGAAGAAGTGCATGTCCTTGTCTGAGTATCGTTAGATTGGCAAGCCCCCCAAGCTCCGCAAGTCCAAGTACAAGAAGGAGTGTATTGACACCACTGACTGGTAGTATAAGAACTTACTCCTGAACAAGGAGAATTACTTGCCCAACAAGACCCATATCTTACATTTCCTGGCTGACAAGCTCCCCACCCCCCACAAGAATAAGTACAAGACGGTGTACATGATTGTGAATCAGTATAAGATGAATTACCATTGCAAGGCCAATTACTAGCACTGCATGTCCTGTACTGTACCCTACTTGAAGAACATGCTCCCCATTGCTCACAAGAATACACGCAGGAAGGATTACAAGATTGACTTTCTGTTTTAGTAGTTACACCAGAACAAGGAGTATTATTAGCACTACACGTCCTGTACTGTACCCTACTTGAAGAACATGCTCCCCACTGTCCACAAGAATAAGTACAAGCACGATACTGATAAGCGTAGCACCACTTCCTATGAGAATGTCCCATAGTATAGCCAGGAGTGTTCCAATGAGCAATACACCCCCAGTGATATGTCCCATTACTATCAACATAAGACTGATCAAAGCTTCCATATTTACAAAGATTAGTAGTGGGAATAGTGGTATAAAATGTTCCATGCGCAGACCCACACCAGTCATCAAAAGTATCAAAAGCTAAAACTATACTAAACGGTAAGAAAGAAATAAATAACAAAAATAAATATTTGATATACATAAAGCAATATAAATTTATAGAATCTAATATAATAAAATCGTTATGTATATAATATAACATAATTACCCTAATAAAACCACTTTAAAGGAAAGGTGTAACGGAGGGTGTAAAATATTTTGTTTAAATGGTTTTTAAGTGTGTTCCTTTTTTTAGATAGTTTTTCTATTTCGTAATTCACAATATAAATACTTTTCCTCTTACTGTGAAATAATTCTCATTCAACTCTATTTCTCCAAAAATTATTAACAAAAATACTATTTCTCATATCGCGTTAACTTAAATTATTATACTACTAAATATTACCAATACAAAAACCTATTTATATCTAATTTAACTTAAAAAAGAACTTAACTAAATATTATATAGTTTCTAATTCTACATATCTATTTTAATGCTACCACGATTCCAAACCATAAACAAAGAAAACAAAGTATGCCACAAAAAATACAAATATGATATTATAAAGATATGAAACCAATTATTAAAACAGTCTTCATTATTCTAGCTATCTCCACCCTTTCTACCTACTTCATTAACAAAGATGCCATACAAAGATATGAGAATTTGTCATCGAATAAATTAATAGACAGACATAATGAAATCATATCTCTTAAACCTAACCCTAAAGGATATATCGCTCATTACGAGTCAGAATACCCTCAACACTTCAAAGACCTTCTATTGCAAAAAGAAGATAAATATTTCTACTACCACCCTGGGGTTAATCCGATTAGCATCCTTAACGACCTCTTAGGCAGAATAGGATTATCGCAAAGACACGGATCAAGTACTATTCACCAACAATTAGCCAAAAATCTTCTATCTAATGAAAATGAAAGGGATATTAAAAACAAAATCCTTGAATTAGCTTACGCCATATCAATTAATATCTGGAACAGCAAACAAAAAACACTAGACATGTATCTCAATTCAGCATATTTCGGCAATCAACTACAAGGATTAAATAGTGCTAGTCGAGGATACTTTGATTTATCTCCCAACATGATGACTGATGAACAAAACCTTCAATTAATTTCTTCCTTAAACAGTCCCACTACAGATAACCCCTCTGAAGACAATAATATCAAAAAGACCATTTCCTTATCAGCAAACCTTAAAATCAATATCAATCAATCAAGACTTACTTCTACTCAAACAGCTTCTCAAAACATAATTAAATATAAAGAAATTAAGAACATCCCCCTAGAATTAGAAAAATATATACAAGCAGAAAAAGAAACTGCCCTAACAATCGACAAAGATATCGATAATAAAATAAAAGAATCAATAAAAAGAAATATTGAACTACTCGAAACCCAGAAAGCCAAGAATGCTGCCGTAATCGTAATATCCTTCCCTAATAACGAAATCATCTCCATGACTGGATCTCCAGACCCTACCCTCCAGAAAGAAGGTTACCAGATAAACATGCTTGAAAAACCAAGACAGATTGGCTCCACTATCAAACCATTTATCTATCTTAAAGGATTTGAAAAAGATGTCAGGCCTTATACAATCCTTGAAGATAAAGAATACAAATTCACCCTTGCCGACAACTCCCCCTTTTACCCCAAGAACTATGACTATCAATATCATGGTAATATCACTGCTCACTATGCTCTCAGCAACAGTATTAATGTTCCAGCCCTCCTAGTCCTTAATCATGTTGGAGTCGAAGAATTCGAACGGTTCCTTGAAGATGACCTTGCTTTTGAACCTCATCAAAACATTAAACAATATCAATTAGGGATAGCCATGGGCACCCTAGAAATGACCCCAAAAGAACTAGCTCATATCTTCACCATCTTTCCTAAATCTGGAGAATACCAAAACCTCGCCATTATCAAAGACCAGAACAAAAATCAAAGATTTGAGAAACCAATAAATCAGCAAATCGCTGATATTAAGTACATCCAATTAATCAACAAAATACTAAGCGACAGAAAAACTGGAATCGATCAATTCAGCGCTTCAAGTTCTCTAAATCTTCCAATTAAAAACTATGCTTTAAAAACTGGTACCTCCCACGACTATACCGATAGCTGGATAGTGGGATATACACCTGATTTTCTTGTCGCTGTCTGGGTTGGTAACGCAGACGCCTCCGAAACAGAAGGTCTCTCCGGACAAAAAGGAGCCGGCATAATCTGGAATGAAATTATGCAAATTATGATTAATTCACCCTACCACAAAAATACTCCTTTTGATTTCTCATACATTAAAGAATTCTACCAAGACGGAACCATCTCTTACGGATTACCTGATGATGAATACGAAAAAAATAAGTACCTACTAAAAGAAAGTGAAAAGTTAATTACTTGGCCTCAGAATGGTGATATCTTCAAATATGATCCAGAAAGCTCAATTGCCCTTAAATCAGAACAAGAAGTTGATTGGTACATCAACGATAAGTTCATCTCACATGGTAATAGATATCTCTTCAAAGCAGAAAAAAAAGACCGCTATAAAATAACGGCCTCCTTAGATGATGAATCAGACACCATATTCATCACTGTCGATTAATCTCTGACTTCGAAATATGAACTCCTAGTCCTGCCAAATATCTCAGGAGTATACATTTCAGATACAACAGCTGGAAGATGGAAATAATTTCCTTTTACTAATGGCCTAACAAAATAATCAAACTCATATACTCCTGGATAAAGCATTGTCTTATAAAGCACTGCCCTATCATCCCTTAACTCCTTAAACTCAGGATAAAGAATACGATTATTAACTTCTGTTTCCGTAAACCTCAACGATTTCTGCTCAGTAGCTAAATCCATATCCACAATTTCCATTCCTGCTGGGATATAATCCTCAATTAGAACAAATCTTCTCTCCTTAGGAACAATAATTTCCAAATGAGCCCTAACTACACCCCCTACCACTACAGAACTAAGAGGATTCTTATTCTTAATATCATCTAACGCATAAAAACCTCTTGTAACTGTAAATCCTTCACTTCTAGCATCCACATCCCCTGCCAGATAATACTTAAAAGACATGTCATAATACAGCGAATCCTTAGCAAACGGTCTCTGCTTAGACTTAGTAAACCCTACCACATTATAATCCCCACTCTTTAACTGATTCACTGGTATAGTCGTCTTCAGCTGTTCAAATATATTCTGTGCTCCAAATGAATAACTTTCTACCTTATTCCTATTCAAACTTACATCCAAGTCATATTCCGACTCCGTTTCCTTCTTCCAATTCAAGAAATCTATGAACGCTTCTATTACTGCCAAGTTATTCTGAGTCGAACCCCAAGAACCATCCTTAGACCTAGAATTCAACAACCATCTTATCACTTTGTCGTTATTAGAAGTTTCCCTTTGTCCAGACACTAACGATCTTAAATACAAAGCCGTATTACCAATTGATGTTTCATAATTATACCAGAACCACCTTTCTTGTCTTGGTTCAATAAAAGATCCTCTTCCATCTATATTCAACCTATTATCAAGCAACATATTAATACTATCTGCCTTGGCAGGATCAAAATTACCATTATTCCCCAATATAGCTAATTTTGCCAAAGACTGATTTGTTAGTTCATCCTTCAAAATTTTATCATCATTGACAATTCTCTCAAGAGCCCCCCTAACAACACTATTATCTTTATCTGAAGGCATCTGAAGTAAATTGAAAGCAGCATTAACTATTTCATCATCATCATATTTTTTGCTATCTCTAAAATTACTACTTACATAAGAAACTAATCTCTGTAATCGAGGATCATCATCCCCTATTCTTCCCGATTTATTGAGCTCCACTAAAGCATCTAATACTTTCAAACTTACTGTATAACTTGAAGAATCATTCCCCCATAAACTGAACCCGCCATCCTGATTCTGATTCTTAAAAAGCTTCTTCATTCCTATCTCCACTAACTGATGAATATCATATTCTTCGCCGTCATACCTAACCTTATCAAGCTCTAAACTCTCCTCCACATTTGGGACATTCAAAGCCCGTTCTACCACTGCTAACCCCTTTAAAATACTAGATATCTGCTCAGAACATCCATAAGGATATTGAATGAGATAATTAATTGGATTAGATAAGAACACCGCAAGAGTAGCCGAAGATCTAATTGTCACCTCTCCCTTATCAGCATATAAGTTACTAGGAACATATATCGCCTCTGTCACCGATTCATTAGTTGTATAATTAGAAGTTGCTACTGTTTCATAGGTCGTATTAGACCTTATTACTATCTTTTGCTCCACAGCATCACTCACCCCTTCCCCCTCAGCACTAACAACAAAAGCATGAACCCCACTCGCTACATTATCCGGAGCTTTAACCGGGAAATATACTTGTTTAGACTCCCCCTTCTCCATGTCAATCACATTACTTTGATTCCCGCCTTGAAATACTAAACTACCACTAGAGAATGACACCCTAACTTTTTGTTTCTTGTCACTCTGATTGAATATCTTCGCTCCAATAGTAAAGGAATCTCCTGGTATGATAAATCGTGGCTTCAATGGCACCACCATCAATTCCTTCCTCGTAACAAAATCAGTATAAGCTACTCCTAGCTTTGTATCTGCTGTTATCCCCACTGCCTCTACCTGCCACCTTGTCAAATTATCAGGAAGCTTAAAAGATATTTCCGCTACACCGTCTTCATTAGTCAACACATCACCCTTCCAAAAAGCTGTATCTTTAAACTCACCCCTTGGAGTATTCTTTCCAGAATCTTCAGAACCTCCTCCCGAACCACCCTTAGTACTGGTTTTCTCTTTCTTAACAATTATATTCCTAACATTTGAAGCAGTAGAAACTGTCAAAGGAAAACCATCATAAAAGAAAGCCATTGGATCTTTCTTAGGATTACCCATTAAAGCTAGAACACTTGCATCTACTACAGCGAATGACACCTCAGCTTTAACTCCCCTAGAATCACTATCTTTAGTAGTTACTTTCATTTTAACCTCTTCCCCAGGAGAATAATTCTTCTTATCTAAAGAAATCTCCATATTAATCTTATTAGCTTCACTATCAATAGAAAAACTCTTAGAAGCAAATCTCACTTGCGGATCAGGCGAATGCAATAAAACACTGATATAAACATTCGGAGCGTATTTCTTATCTGCCCTAAACTTATAACTATATATCCCCCCAATAACATCAACCACTTCATATTCAAATACTCTTCCTCTTTCAATAGTAATCAATGCCTTAGCCTTAGGATAAGGAGACTCAATAATGATTTCCCCTGTTTCCCCCTCCTTAAGTTTATCCTTAACCGATCTTATCTCAAGATTTGTGTCATCATTGTGTCGTACCCTCACCACGCCACTACCATGAACATACATAAAAGAATTTGAATAGACAGTATTCCCTTTACTATCAGTTGCAGATACCTGCACCTCATATGAACCCTCTTTATCAAGCTTCAATCCTTCATTAGAATAGTTTCCATCATTATCCGTTGAACCAGTCAAAGTCTTTGCCAGTTCCAACTTTTGCTCCCAATTATAATCATAACTTCCAAAAGAATTCTGCCTCTTAGAATACTCCCATTCCACCCTATATATCCTAATATTCAAATTATCCACTTTCTTATTCTTCCCATTAACATCTACTGACTTCACTTTCAAATTAAATCCTTTGTCCTTCTGGACAAAATAAGGACTAACTGAAGAACCTAGATAAAACTCTCCTGCATGCAATATAATTGATTTTTGATATGAGACATTTTGTCCAAATGAATTCTTTACATTAATATCAAAAACAATTATCTTACTTGATTTAGAATTCTTGAATAACTTATCTAAATCCATCTTTTCAACTATAGAACCCTTTCCATTACCATCTAACGTAGTCTTACCTCTAAAGAGATACCTATCTCCGTAATAATAATCATCGCTATAATAATAATCCTGATCATAGTAATCAAAGTTATAACTCCAATCATCTACTCTATCGAAATAATAATTCTGAGAACTAACCACATACTCTACTTCTGCATTATCAACTGGAACTCCAAAATAATAATTAGCATCTATATCAATCTTTACATCCTCCTTTGATACGAAATCATCCTTACTAGTCGAAGCCTTAACTTCAAAAGCTGCTGGAACATATTCTAATATATTAAAATAACTACAATCATAATCATTAGTACAAATAGAATAAGAACCCAGAGGAGCATCACTTCCAATATCATAAGAAGTAAGGAAAGTACCAAATTCATTCAAGGAAACCTCCTGCTCAAAAACATTCTCCCATCTCGGGCTCTTAATTACTACCTTAGCTGTCTTATCACTTGTCTGATAATTCCCATCGTACCCAATTCTTAATATTCCTTTAATATTCACTTTATCACCAGGCCTATAAATAGGTCGATCAGTATATATATACGACTTCTTAACTGAATAAACTCCTGAAGCATAATTAAGATCATCTCCATACTCCCTAATTACCGTACTATCATTCCCATACTTTACCAAAACTGCATCAATACTAGGAATAGGTTCAATCAAAGCTAAACCCTTCTCATCTGTAACACCCTCAGATTCCTCCTTCCCATTATATGCCACAACCCTAGCTCCTACTATTGGTTCTTGAGTAGACATATCAGTCACCCAATAAATATTCTTCAAATCACCAAACAAAGACTTATCACCAATATTCTCGCCCCTCAATTCCACGTTCTTCTGACCAACAGCCAGATTGGTTACATTGACAAAAGAAAATATATCGATTACTTCCTCATCATATCTTTTGTAGTCAGGATGCGAAACCTTGATAATATAATTACCCATCACATCACCAAAATACTTCCTCAAATCAATGTCAAAATAATTATTCTTCCAATACTTCTTCGGAAGCTGAATCTCATATTCATCTAGTCTTAAACAATCTGGAAAACTATATCTTTCATCCCAATAAGAAGAGCTATATCTATCATATGCCTTATAAAAATCAGCTATGTCTGCCATCTTACATATCTCGACATTAACATAATCAATATTCTTCGCCCCAAAAGAAAGTATCACTTCGTCAGGAGATGTCACACTATAATCCTGCTGCATCTTAAATATCGAAATATCCCTATCCTCGATTACGCCTGTTTTAAAATCTAGCCCCTTCACTATCGACTGCCCAAAAACATCAGTCAAAGAAAGAATCGTTTCATAATTCTCTTCTGGCATCAACCCTACATCAATCAAAGTAGCGAATGATCCATCACTACAATACCTTCGAGTCCCATCTTCCTTCACATAAGTATCCTTAAAAGAGGTGTTCCAATAAAATACCTCGTAATCAAGATTTGCCTTAATCCTCTCTTTAAAATCTTTTTCTTCAGGTACGCTCAATGGATTATTTGAACATAATACCAATTGAGTCGTATTATTCCTATAATCATTCTTTCCCAACCTAACCTCCAACGCCCTATAAGTCTGTAAGTTATCCACCCTCTCGTCAATATTTATCTTTTGCCCAAGAGAGTTATACACCTCTTTCGCTTTCGTCTCGATAACACTACCTACCGAAACTCTCTCATAGTCAAAAGTTACAATTAAAATCTTCCTATCAGGAACCTTCTCACAAGCACTACTGTCAATACTAAGATTATCATCACTACACTTCTCCCCATATGCTATAGTCTTAATAGGAGCAGAGGCACTTATCCTAGTCTTATCCAAATCCACTTCCTCATAAAAAGAATATATAAGTGATCCTTGGGGATCAAACATCTCCTTTGAAGAATCTCTTGTTCTCTCTGACGAGACATATATACTTTCATATATATCTGTCGTGCTAATTCTAATAGTCTTAGGACTATCAAGAATTATATCTCCATTCAAAGGATAAGCCTTCTTAATAGAAAGTAGATACTCTGATTTTAAATTCCAGAAATCATTTCTCCCGGCTTGATCCACCTTATTATAAACCATTATCACCGACGTATCTGTCTCTGCATCAATTACATCATCTATCAACCCAGCTCCTTCTAACTTAGGCACATCTAAAGAAATTGGATTAATAGAATCCACAGTCGAGTTAAAGAAATTACCAAACGCATCTAATCCAAATTCCTCCTTTGATGCAACAATAGCAGCCTTCTGCTTCTTCCCATAAGACACATGAAAAGAAGTCTTCTCTCCCCCAAGAAGTAATTCAATTTCTTCCGCCGTCTTCCTTAAATCTACCGGCTGATTAAAATGTATCTTTACTGGCTCATTATAGATAGCAGTCTTACTATCATCTTCTCGTGAGTTCAAATATCGCAAATTCCTTGTCATAAAATGAAACTCTCCCCCAGAAATACTCACTCCATCTAATGAAATAAATCCATCCTTCACTTTAACAGTATAATTAGCTGAAGGAATCAGCTCTTCATCAGGCTGAAACTGTAAAGTATTAGTACTAATCCACCTATACTTCCCCTTAGTTGCAGGAGTTATCTCAATGGGAATAGCCTGCCCCTCCAAAGCATCAATAGTGGTTAACGGGACAATCGGCCTACTAAAGACCACTGTTATTTTCGAATCCTCTGGAGCTTCTTCTTCTCCATTCGGAAAAACAGCTTCTATAACCGGATCCTCAACTGCTAAGAAATCTGCCTTTATGCTATTTCCCTCGGCAATATCCAGATATACATTATAATACCTATTCACTGCTAATTGATTAGATGGCTTAAATTCAATTGATTCATTCTCCTTCTCAGAAGCAAAAACCACCCCCCAAGCACTAACAGTCTTCTCCTCAATCCAATTCCCTTCAATAGCTGGATCAAATCTTACTGATTGCATTGCCTGAGCTACATCCGTACCAGCAGGAAGAGATATCTTTATCGTTGCTGACTTAGAAACCTTTTCAGGCACTAATCGATATTGAGTAGCAAAACTATTCTCAACCGTTCTCCAGGAAGAAACATATGCTGCACACGATATTATTAAAACCAAAACCAAACACAACCCAATCTTCTTTAAAATAGGCTTTTTAAATAACTCTTTAATCATACTAATCATGTTCTTTTTCTCCGAAGGCTGCTGCCCTTCCGAGGGTTTTAGTTCTTGAAGATTGTTTTCCATATTATTATTTATCTAAATATTTCGCCTTATTAATTAGATGCTCTCCATAAGTCTTGCTGAAGATAGTCCTGCCATCAGAACTACTCAGATAGAACCAATAATCACTTTCCTGAAACCTAATAATAGACTCTATTGTTTCCAAAGAAGGATTGGATATTGGTCCTTTTGGCAAGCCTCTATACCTATAAGTATTATACGCCGAATCCACATTTTTGTCATTCACATCAGGATATTCTGAAGTTAAAAAATACAATAAAGTACTATCTACCTCCAACGGGTATCCACTATCGAATCTCTTCCATAACAATCCAGCTACTATTTTCTTATCTTCTAAAGAAATAACCTCCTTTTCAACCATCGAAGCCATGATTACTATTTCATGCATATTTTTTCCCTTTTTCCCCATATCTATATCACTTACTTTATTCTTAAAATTATCAAGCATCATTTCAATCACCTTAATCGAATCAACCCCTTTATCTATCATATAAGTATCAGGGAAAAGATATCCTTCTATATTACTGCCCAAAGGTATGTCTTTTAAGAAATCATAATGTTCCTGCAATGCCCTCCATTTTCCTTCGTCATTAGCAACTTCCATAAACTCTTTCGCCTTACATACACCAGCCCTCTCCAAAACCCGCCCTATCTCTTTAATAGAATACCCTGGAGCCACTGTAAATTCTACTGGAATATTACCACTCTTCATCAAAATCCGTAATATCTCTTCATTACTTGCTCCAGAAACTAATTCATACCTTCCAGCTTTTATCTTCTTAAATCTCTCTTCATTAAAACTTGATAAAATGAATAGTATTTTACTCTGTATATATCCATCAGCCTTCAAACCAGAAGAAACCTTTAAGATATTATCTCCTCTATTTACAACAAAAACATCCCTATCTTCTGAAGAAGGATTACTAACCACTTCGAAAAGAATCAATCCCGAGATTAATACCAATAATATAATTGATAACAATATTCTCCACTTCATAATATTTCCTTACCCTATTATGACTTTTATTACCTTAATTGACCAGCTACATATCCAGTACTCCAACAGGCCTGCAAATTATACCCACCAGTTTTTCCAATAATATCAATCACTTCACCAGCAAAATACAAGTTCTTCACCAGCTTTGATTTCATTGTCTTAGAATCAATTTCTTTTAAAGAAACACCACCTCCGGTAACCATTGCTTGATCAAACCCCATCACCCCTTCTATTAATATTGACATTGACTTCATTTCAGCAACGATTCGTCCCATCTCTTGCTTCCCTATCTGATTAACCTTCTTCTCTTTATCAATTAATAATCGATCAAGTAAAAAAAATACCAACCTCTCAGGAAGTAGATTATTAAGTGCATTCTTTATTACCCTATTTCTCCCCTCTTCAAATAACGACTTCATAACCTCTTCAGTAGACTTAGCTGGAAAAAGATCCAAACATATACTTACTGAACCTCTCTTTAAATCATACCCTAATTCATTGCTCATATCTAATATCACTGGACCAGTAATACCAAAATGAGTAAATAATACATCCCCCTTACCCTTAACCAATATCTTTTTATCTCTATATAAAGATACTAAAATATTACTTAAAGATATTCCCATTAAACTAGATAAATCACTAGACTTTAAAGGAGATAGCCCAGGATAAAGAGAATTAATCGAATGTCCTAACTTTTCAATAACAATATAGAAATTCCCATCCGACCCTGTCTGAGGAAACGATTTACCACCAGTAGTAATAATTACATTATCACATTTTAACCGCCTTCCATCTATTAAAACAACTTCCTTTATCATTTCCTGCTCAAGCAAAATATCATCTACTACACTATTAAAAATAACCTCCACCTTATTTTCTTTCAAAAGCTTAACCAAAATATCTAATACCGTTTGTGCCTTATTACTCTTCGGAAAACATCTTCCATTTTCATCTACTATCACCTCTAGCCCTTGCTTCTTAAAAAATGATATAGTCTGAAGTGGTCCAAATATAGAAAATGGAGACAATAAGAAGTCTCCATTTCTTCCAAAATTAGTAACAAAATCCTTTTCATTAACAATCTTATGAGAAAGATTACATCTCCCATTTCCTGTCAGTAAAAGCTTCTTTCCTAAAACACTATTCCTCTCAATCAAGACAACTCTCTTCCCAGAAATACCAGCAGAAATCGCTGCCATCATTCCAGCAGGACCTCCTCCTATTACTATACAATCAACCTTAGTCATATTACTTACCGCTCTTAATCTCTATCACATCGCCATCATTAACTAGATATTCTTTCCCCTCTGTCCTAATCATTCCCTTTTCTCTAGCTCCAGCAAATCCATTACAATCAATCAAATCTTTCCAATTAATTACTTCAGCCCGGATAAAGAACTCCTCAAAATCACTATGAATCGCCCCTCCAGCTTGTGGAGCCCTATCCCCTTCCTTGATTGTCCAAGCCCTCGTCTCATCACTGCCTGTCGTAAAGAAAGTTATCAACTTAAGCAACTTATACGCAGACCTTATCAAATCACCCAAACTAAGCTCTTTTGGTAATCCAAACTCCTCTCTTTCATCCTCATCTAATTCAGAAGCTTCTGATTCGTTCAAGATATTCATAATCAAAAATTCCCATCCATTCTTCTTAAAGATATCCCTAATATCATCTCCAATATCTTCCGGATTACCATTCAATAAGAATAATCTAGGCTTAGATGATAATAATTGATAACTCCTGATTATCTTCTCTTCCTCTTCCCCCCATTCCAATCCAAATAGTATTCTACCATCCTTGAGATATTCATACGCTTTTTGTAATACCTCATTCTCTTGTACCGCCTTCTTATCTCCAGACTTCATCTCTCTCTGTAATGTTCCAAGCCTTTTCTCAACAGTTTCCATATCCTTAAGTATCATTTCTGTGTCCAATATTTCCTTATCCTTAAGAATATCAATACCTGGCCTAACGTTTACAATATTCTCATTCTTAAAAGCTCTAAGAACATAGACAATTGCATCTACCTCTCTAATATTAGCCAAAAACTTATTACCCAAACCCTCTCCCTGACTAGCTCCTTCTACTAATCCCGCTATATCTACGAACTCAATCGTGGTATATATTTTCTTAGCCGAATTAGTTAATGTAGCTAACTGCTCCACTCTTTCATCTGGAACAGCCACTACTCCAATATTCGGATCAATAGTACAAAAAGGATAGTTTGCCCTATCCACCTGTTTTTTAGTTATCGCTTGGAATAAAGTAGACTTCCCGACATTAGGAAGCCCTACTATGCCTATATGAAGTGACATATCTTTTTTTATTTACTTTCTAACAATACCTTCGCTTCCTTATACAATGATTCAATCTGCCTTGCTGGTATCTTAGCGGTTTCTGAGAATTTTGCAATATCCTGTATATCCAACACATCCTTAGCTAGCATCATCTCTTTCTCAGCAAAATAATCCATCAAATGATTCTTAAATGAAGGTAATATTGTTATAGGATAAAGACCTCTCTCATCGATTATTTTCTCTAGTCCTCCATCTAAAGGATATCTCCATCCAAGGAGATATATCCCCTCACACTCTGCATACTTAATTGCTTGATCAGTAAACTTAGTATTGGTAATTATTAAACTCTGAACAGAGTTAATGGAAGCATCTTTGGAAAAATGACCACCATTCCTAACATCGTTTAATAATGCAAACTCCTTCAAACAAACATTTACATCAACCTTATCCCCCTGACTATTACGATATTTACACTCTCCTAAATACAATACCCCATCTTTCTTTGCCAAAACATCCATTTCATAATCCACACACCTACCTTTCACTATCTGATTTATTTTTACCCTATACCCACACTCTCGAAACACGTCAGCTATATATTTCTCAAAAATAAACCCAGCTGGCCCTAACAACCTCATACCCTCCTTTAGGTTAAAACGAATAGAAGTCTGAAGTTCTGCTCCCTTAAGCAAAGTCCTTACCATCTTAAAAAGCTCTGCCGTAGTCATATCTGGCAACAAACCCTCCTTAACCTGACTCAATACCTTATTCGCTACCTCATTAGAAGCGCCTGATCGCTTCATTGCAGAAAAAACCTTTTTCTCAGAAAAAGGCTCTCTTATTCCTATTGAATTAACTATATACATCTTACTAGTATCCATACTTTATCCGAAAAACTTATTCTTGATGTCTTCCTTCATTTTAATATAGTTCCTTTCGATATTCTTTACTTTTATAGCTGCATAGATTACTATTCCTCCAATAATCAAAGAGAAAAAACCAATCACATAAGCAAGAAATACAACACTTTGTGAAGGAAAAGCAATGAAAATGACCCCTAATAATATAATCAATAATCCAGTAAAGAGTATATCCCACCAATTAGAACTTATTTCTTTGATATAATTATCGAATATCGAAATAACAAAGTTTTCTTCTATTTTTTTCTGCATATTTTTATAATATTATCTATTATCTCCACTACCATGCAAGGCATTCCTCTCCTGCCTTGATTTAAGTTTCTCCAAATTCTTAATAGCTACATCCTCTAAAGAAATTCCCAATTCTTTGGATAGATTAGCAATATACCATAAAACATCTCCTAATTCCTTAGTAATCTCAGTCCTCTTTTCATCGGTTATGACATAATTATCATCACGAATTACTTTCTTTATCTTTTCCGCTATTTCCCCCGCTTCTCCAACTAACCCTAGTGCAGGATAAATATAATTATTATCCATATTAGGATATATAGCTGTCTTCCTTGCTTCTTCTTGATATTCTTGAAATGTCATGTTTTTATTCTTGATTAATTATATTCTAGGGAAATACATCTTATCATCCCTTGATATAAGTATTATATCATAGCTTTATTTATAATACTATTGCTCATAACAATTTATAACAAATTACTATCAATATTCCATCTTATATCATTTAAAAATTACTAGACATCCAATATCAACTCAAAAATAAGCACGACAATCTCAATCTTATAATACCTCTAGATACAAATAATAAATCATAATACTTCTTACTCCCCCACACCTCCGACACCCCCACCACTATTTCCTCGTACACCCTTCTAATATTCATTTATAAAATGATACACCTTGTGTTGTGAAACCTATACTTCATTTTAGCTTACTGTGGAATAAAAGAACCAGTTGGACTTGAAGGAGATACATATTGAGTCGATGTTTCCTTATATCTCTGAGTAAACAAATAACTATTGCCTGATTTCAACCCACTAAATGTCGTAGTTGTTTGCCAAGGACGAGGCCCACTTGCCCAGGTAATTCCATTTAACGCTCCCGTATTGCCTTGTCCACTAAAATCAGTTAGTACTGTCCCTGAACCATCACTCATTGACCAGTAACCAATAAGTCCACTTGTTATATTTTGCCCATTATACAGATTCGCTATTTCACTCGCTGAGAGAGCTCTATTATAAATACGAATTCCACTCAACCCCCCACTAAAAGCCCCAGAACCTTGAGTTCCTCCATAGAAATAGCCAACATTATTTCCAAAAACTGCGTATTTTGTTGAACTATTATATTCCATCTGACTAGCCCCAGAAGATATATATTGCCCATCAAAGTACATCTTTATAGTTCCTGAATCAACTGCTCCATTTTCTAAAGTAAGAGATAAATATTTCCATTCACCGGTATTAAAATTAGCTCCGCTTAAAGTAGTCCATGTCCAATTACTAGTACGATTAGCATTCCAAGATGCAACAGTGATACCCGAAGCATGTGAAGTTATTGCAAATGTAACACTAGGATTTCCTTCAGTATAAATATTATTTCCATTCAATCTATAAACCCAACCAGTCCACGTCCAATTAGGCTTATTATTTAAAGATGCTACTAAACCAATATATGTTCCAGTTGCACCATTGAAAAACACCGATGAATCATTATATGAATACTCTCCATTAGATATAGCATTAAGTGTAATGCTTGAACTTGTTCTGCTAGCCATAGTTGGCGCTGCTGGAGCCGATTGATTTGCTTTATCAGTTAAAAATGAAACACCTAAACTCCCAAGAGATGCATTCTGAGTTAAACTTTCTGCATATCTTTGAGTAAATAAATAACTAACATTTGGACTTAATCCATTAAAAACATTAGAAGATTGCCACGAATTATTACCTAGTCGATATTCTCCGCCAGATATAGTATTAAGTGTAATACTTGAACTTGTTCTGCTAGCCATAGTTGGCGCTCCTGGAGCCGATTGATCTCCTTTTTCTCGCGAAGCTACACAATCAACTTCTAGTCCCCCATTTAATCCTAGACATGTCCACGAAGAAGAAGTTCCTTGAGTCGGAAAAGATGGAGGTGAAGATGAGTTTCCTGCTGAACAATACGTATCTAACCCATACGAGATTTCTGTAGATACATATGTTCTATTTGCAGTTCCACAAACTCCATCAATAGATTTATTGACCGTGCAGGTACTGCTGTTGGTACCACCATTAATACCTTCACATACCCAAGTCCAAGGACCTTCTCCTGATATTGACGAAGGGTTACCACTAATACATGTAGCAGTAGGAATAGTATATGCATTAGTCTCTGCAGGACATTCTCCATTAATAGATTGAAGTGTTGTAGTGCACCCAGTTAAGGCTTCAGTGTATTCAGTATTGTCAGTAGCATACAAGGCATAACAGTACTCGGTGTTATCAGTAAGTCCTGTGTCTATGAAGGCATTACCATTGTCTTCATAGATAGTTGTTCCATCTTCTCTATTTGATGGAATAGAACCTTGTTTCCTTACTATCAGGGTATTAGTAGAACCAGTACCAGGAGTCCAATTAAGAATGATAGAGTTGTAGGCTACTGTTGGGAAAGAGAGGTTAGTTGGCGAAGTCATATTAGATAAGATACCGCAACTAGATAAGTATTCAGTTGAAAGAGAAGCAGTAGTAGGGTTGTATGACCAGATTGAATAGCAATAAGTAGTATTCTTAGTTAAAGTGATGTCTGTATCAGTAAAACTAGAACCAGTAGAGTTGTATACTAGAGTTCCTTGTTCTTGGTTAATAGGAGGAGTATTGATACTTCTTCTGATAACAGTATTAGTAGAACTTCCTTTAGTCCAATTTAGATTAAAGGAATTAGTAGTACTAGTCATAGTTAAATTACTAGGACTACTAGGAGGAACACCGCTGCAGGCAAGGACAAAGCCATTAGAGTAGGTATTAGTCCTCTCATCATAAGCCCAGGCAGAATAGCAGTAGATATAGTCTTCAGATA
>Ga0302242_1001447_pt1 | contig 17730 bp, 20 predicted proteins | sample AAG_UR_Lys_MG_FD_193510 | JGI IMG/M metagenome (GOLD analysis project Ga0302242, IMG submission 193510) | Enriched activated sludge microbial communities from anaerobic digester in WTTP, New Holstein, Wisconsin, United States - AAG_UR_Lys | ecosystem: Engineered > Bioreactor > Anaerobic >... | reverse complement strand
AAAAAGCAAAAGAACTTCCTTGTGTTTTCAACAATTGGGGAGCATTATATAAAGGGCAGTTTGAAACTGTGAATCTGCTGGATATTGCTTCTGTAGAGAAGATTCTGAAGTTGAATCCAGCTATCAAAGTTTGAGTATAAGTAATAGGAGAGTGTTTTTTGATCAAATACAACACACTGGAGATTGTAGGCTAACCGGGAGGTTTGCGAACAATCACAACAAACCTCCCGCTGAAAAGCAATTGATATCAACAATATTCAGGAGGAAAAATAAATGAATAAAAATGATTATACCATTCGTCTGGAAAGAAAAGAAGAATACCGTGAGGTTGAAAACCTTGTAAGAGAAGCGTTTTGGAATGTATACCGTCCGGGATGCATGGAGCATTATGTATTAAACCAGCTGAGAACCGATGGTGCTTTTGTTCCGGAACTGGACTTTGTGATGGAGACGGACGGTAAGCTGATGGGGCAGAACATTTTTATGAGAGCGAATATCAAAGCTGATGATGGCAGAAATATTCCCATCATGACAATGGGTCCTGTCTGTATCGCGCCGGAATTTAAAAGGCAGGGGTACGGAAAAATTCTGCTGGACTATTCTCTTGAAAAAGCAAGAGAAATGGGTGCAGGCGCAGTGTTCTTTGAAGGGAATATCGACTTCTATGGCAAGAGCGGATTTACTTTTGCCAGTGAGTTTGGCATTCGCTATCATGGATTGCCTGAGGGTGAAGATGCGTCGTTCTTTCTCTGCAAGGAGCTGATTCCCGGATATCTTGATGGGGTTACCGGAGAATATGCCACACCAAAGGGCTACTTCGTAGACGAAGCAGAAACGGAGGAGTTTGATAAGGCTTTTCCTTACAAGGAAAAATGGAAGCTTCCGGGACAGCTTTTCTGATTTAAACAAACAAATAGCAAGGATAAAAACGCAACGTGTGCCATTGGCATGCCAGAGCCGGTAGGTAGCCCGGCCGTCCTGCATCTGCAGGGTAAGTAACCTGCCCCTCCGGGTTGTCCGTTCTTTGCTCATCAAAATCTTTTAAGGAGGGATTGTCATGAGCAAAGTAAGCGGCAGGCTGACAGTGTATTTTGAGGAACCATTCTGGGTAGGTGTCTTTGAACGAATCGAAGATCATAAGCTATCCGCGGCCAAAGTAACCTTTGGTGCCGAACCAAAGGACTATGAGGTGTATGAGTTCATACAAAATCACCATTGTAGTCTGCCATTCAGTCCGGCTGTGGCAGCTGTTGTAAAGGAAACAAAAAGAAATCCAAAACGAGTGCGGCGAGAGGTAAAAAAGCAATTGCAGGATACCGGAATTGGCACAAAGTCGCAGCAGGCTCTAAAATTACAACAGGAGCAGAACAAGCAGGAACGTAAAGGGAGGAGCCGGGAACAGAAACTGGCCGAAGCTGAGCGTATGTTTGCACTGAAACAGCAAAAGAAAAAAGAGAAGCACAGAGGACATTGATCGGGCTTCTCCCAAAAGGCTCCATCACATCTGGGAAAATCCGGTGAGGTGGAGCCTTGCTTTATGGCTTACAATACATGGCTTTTTCATAGAAAATTGCATTGCGAAAAGAACTATGTTTGCTAAAATATATGTAAGCTCTATTTTAACTTCCCGAATTTGCTGAACCATTTAGTAATTCAAGGATCGGAGGCCAAAAAATTGCCAAAAACGATGAATGTTGAAGCAGAGGGTTACGACTTGATTCAAAAGCTGGAAAGCCTGTTCAGTGAGAACTATTCCAAGCTGTATGCCTGTGCCTATAGAATGCTGGGAAATCATCAGGATGCGGAAGACGCCCTGCAAAGTGCATTTCTTAAAGCCTACAAGAATATAGATAATTTTAAGGGAGAGTCGGAACTATACACTTGGGTGTATCGCATTGTGATCAATGAGAGCAATAGATCCTATGAAATAACAAAGAAGCTGCCGGTGGTCAGGATCGCTGGGGATCTGGGCATGAGTGAGAGGGAGTTTTTTGCAAGCATTGCGTACGTTCCTGACCTTGAAGATGATTTGATCATGGATGAAATGCGGGAAAAGTGTCTTCATGCTTTTTTGAAATGCCTTCCTCAAAATCAAAGAGTATGTTTTCTTCTGAAAACCTGTATGCACCTAAAGAATCAGGAAATAGCGGATATCCTGGAGATGTCCGTTGAAAACGTGAAGGTTACTTTATTCAGAGGAAGGAAAAAGCTGCAGGAGCTGTTTGAAATGCGCTGCAGCTTGATCGATCCCAATAAACCCTGTGAGTGTCATCTATGGATCAAATTCATGAGGGATCGCCATCTGCCCTTGCCGGAAGGCTACCGCCAACCCAAAGTAGAGGAACTGAAAAAAGAGCACTTTAAAAATATGACACTTTTAAGAAAAATAGATTATCTCTATACCGTTGAGGCAAGTATATCGAAAGAAGAATTCATGAAAAAATTAAAAAAAGCATCAGAAGTTTTGTAACCCTTTTGCTGTAGTAAGTATCTAAGTATATGAATAAAAAATACAGGAGGTATTTACTATGAAAAAAATTGTGGCACCCTGCGGTATCGATTGCTTTAATTGTGAGATGTTCGAAGATAACGTAACGGAAGAATTTCAAACAAGACTGTCCGCATCGACTCAAATTCCCAAGGAGGAGATCACATGCAAAGGCTGCATAGATGGTAATATATGTCTGTTTCTTAAGATGCAGGGCAAGACATGCAAGACGTACGACTGCACAAAGGAAAAAGGCGTTGATTATTGCTTCGAGTGCGATTCCTTTCCCTGTGAATTTTTAATGCCTTTAGCCGACGGCGCGAATAAGTTTCCTCAGAATATTAAGCTCTACAACCTATGCCAAATGAAAAAAGATGGAATTGATGAGTGGATCAAAATGGCTGGAGACATCAGGAATACCTATTTCACGAAAAAGATCGAAATAGGGGAAGGCGGAAGCAAAGAATAAGAAAGACAATCGAAAGCAAGGCTCCCCATCATCGGCGAATATCCGGTGATGGGGAGCCTTGCTTTATGGAATTGCAACATGGGGGGCATCATGTTATTGTAAATTTAAAGAAAGAGAGGTGCTGTCAATGAAAAAAAAGATTACCATTCGCTTAAGTCTGTTCCTTGTCATTGTCCTGCTTGCAATATGTATCCCTGCCGGTGCCGTGTATTTTATGCAGCAGCACGCATTTCAAGCAAGCCTGGAAGAGAAAACTTCCGAGGTCGCATCCGAAAAGAGGGTAGCCATACAGGAAAAAGCAGACAGCATCCTTTCTGCCCTAAAAGAGAAAAACATGGCTAAACTCAGTGAATTCGTTCATCCGGAAAAGGGTTTGCGATTCACGCCTTATGCCAATATCGACACCCAAAAGGACCTGGTTTTCTCAGTCGAAGACATCCCGGGCTTATTCGATGAGGACAAGGTTCGTGATTGGGGGATTTATGACGGTTCCGGGGCTCCCATCGATCTGACGTTCAGCGAATATTATGCAAAATTTGTTTATGACCAGGATTTTCTGGCAGCGCCGCAAATGGTGTTTGACCAGATCCTTCAAAGGGGGAATACCCTGAATAATTTCAGTGAGGCATATCCTCTGGGAGTATCCATGGAATATTATTTTCCGGAGTTTGATCCCCAATATGAAGGCATGGACTGGGAAAGCCTAAAACTCGTTTTTGAGCAGGTTGGTACAGATTGGTATCTGGTGGGTATTATCCATGAGCAATGGACAATTTAGAGTAAGGAGGAGAAAGTGCAATACATTCTGCTTTTTTTGGAGGGGATCATCACCTTTATATCACCCTGTTTGCTGCCTTTGTTGCCGTTGTATGTGTCATACTTTGCGGGCGGTGAGGCAGTGGGGCGGCGTAAAGCTCTATTTAATGCTTTGGGCTTTATACTTGGCTTTGCCGTGGTGTTTGTTGTCCTCGGTGCCTTTGCCGGAATCGTTGGTAAAATCTTAAGCCAGCACCAAATGGCGTTGAATCTGATCACCGGCGGCATCGTTGTGCTTTTTGGTCTAAACTATCTCGGCATATTGAAGATCAGTTTGTTAAACCGTACCCAAAAGGGCGAGGCGAACACGAAAAATCTTGGCTTTTTTACATCGGTTGTGTTCGGCATTGTTTTCTCCATCGGCTGGACGCCCTGTGTGGGTGCCTTTTTGGGTTCCGCTTTGATGATAGCCTCGGGGAGCGGTTCCGCCTTGAAAGGTATGGCGATGCTCCTTACCTTTTCGCTGGGACTGGGGCTGCCATTTCTGGCAAGTGCATTGCTGATCGACCGTTTGAAGGGTACTTTCGATTTCATCAAGAGAAACTATAAAGTGATAAATTTCATATCAGGATTGTTTCTTGTAATATTGGGTATCTTGATGATGAGCGGTACGATGGGGTATTTCCTGTCCTTGCTTACCTTTTAGGGGGATGTATGAAAACAAATATAAAAACAGTCATTATGGTATTGGCGTTTGTTTTCCTTCTTGTAGGTGCGGTTTTTGCTTATAATGCCTTGCGTGAAACCATTACGCCGGAACTGCAAACGGAGGATAAAAAGGTTGATACGAAAGATGGCGAAACGGAAACGGAGCTGCAGCAGTCTCCCGATTTTACGGTTGTTGACTACGATGGCAACGAAGTAAAACTGTCGGATTTGTTTGGCAAACCCATTGTGCTGAACTTTTGGGCTTCGTGGTGTCCGCCGTGCAAATCAGAAATGCCGGAGTTTCATAAAGTTTATGAGGAGATGGGCGACGAGGTGACCTTTGTGATGGTCGACCTTGTGGACGGCTCTCGTGAAACGGTGGAAAAAGGCAAAGCGTATGTGGAGGAGCAGGGCTTTCTCTTTCCCGTTTACTTTGATACCGAAGGCGAAGCAGGAGCGGCCTATGGGATCTCCTCCATTCCCACCACGATTTTTATTAACGAGGATGGCTTTATCGTCAACGGAACACAGGGGGCAATGGATGAAGAAGCCTTGCGGCTTGGTATCAGCGGCATCACCGAGGGAGAATAAGAGTATCGTTTTATGTAGGTGTAATTTATGAAAAATTACAGGAACAATCTTCAATAATGCCAAGGCATTCTTCCTCATTTACAATGACGGGATGTCATGGCATTTTATTTTTCGTTGTTTCATTCAGTCATAGTGAGGTGATAAACAATGTTATTTCATGACAGAAAAGATGCGGGAATCCAGTTGGCAGAAGCTTTGAAAAAATACAAAGGGGAGGATGTTGTTGTTTTTGCATTGCCAAGGGGCGGCGTTGTTCTGGGTGTTGAGATTGCCAATAAGCTTCATGCCCCTCTTGACCTTGTCATTACCAAAAAGATAGGTCATCCCACAAATCCTGAATATGCAATCTGTGCAGTCGCCGAAGATGGGGAACCTATTTGCAATGCCTTTGAGGTCAATAAGGTGGATTCAGTCTGGTTTCGGGATGAGGTGACAAGAATACGGGACGAGATCAAAAGACGCAGAAAAGAGTACTGCGGAGAAATAGCAGCCCACAATCTTGAAGGGAAAACGGCTGTCATCGTAGACGATGGCATCGCCACAGGCTTTACCATGATTGCCGCCATTGAGGAAATCAAGAGACGAAAATCCCAAAAAGTAGTGGTTGCCATTCCGGTCACTCCCTATGACACTGCCCAAAAGCTGAAGACCATGGCGGATGATTTGGTTTCCCTCGACATTGATGAGGACTACCTGGGGGCGGTGGGAGCGTACTATGAAGATTTTGGTCAGGTGGAGGATAGCGAGGTGATTTCCCTTTTAAAATCTGTTGGTAAGAAATGAGGTGTTCTCATGGATAAACAGGAAAATATAGTGTACATTCCAGATGGAAATATAGTTCTGACCGGATCGCTGGAAATTCCGGATCGCCCCTTGGGAATCGTTTTGTTCGCTCATGGGAGTGGCAGCAGCAGGCTTAGCCCGCGCAATGTCTATGTGGCAGAGGCACTGAGAAAGCGTGGCTTTGGGACTCTGCTGATGGATCTGCTAACCTTCGAGGAAGACTTGGATCACGAAAGACGTTTTGATATTGAATTACTTTCCCATCGGCTGCTTGTCGCGACAAGATGGCTTCAAAAACAGGACAAAGCAGGCAGCCTTCCCGTGGGGTATTTTGGAGCAAGTACCGGTGCAGCAGCGGCCATACAGGCGGCAGCTTCTCTGGGAGAACAGATCAGAGCTGTGGTTTCGAGAGGAGGGCGTCCGGATTTGGCGTGGGAGTACCTGGAGGAAATCAAATCCCCGACTCTTCTCCTCGTAGGCGGGAATGATGATGTTGTGATAGAGCTGAATCAAAAGGCTTACGAGAGAATAAATGCTGTAAAGAAAATGGAAATCGTAGCGGAGGCGACTCATCTTTTTGAAGAACCCGGCACACTTGAAACCGTCGCGGATCTGGCGGGGGATTGGTTCGAAAAACACCTTCCGCAAACGTTGAAAGAAACCCATGTAGTCACCTGTTTTTTGGAAAATCAGGGCAACGTACTTCTTCTAAAACGAAGCGCAAAGGTGGGGACCTACCAGCAGCGATGGGCGGGGGTAAGCGGTTATATCGAACCCGGAAACACTCCCATGCAGCAAGCCTGGCAGGAGCTGTCGGAGGAAGCCGGGGTGGATTCGTCGCAAGCGACCTTGCTTAAAGAAGGGGACGTGCTGGTGATTACGGATGAGGACTTGGGAAAAAAGTGGATTGTACATCCTTTTCGATTTCTGATCCAAAACAGAGACCGTGTCAAATTAGACTGGGAAAATATGGAATCTATTTGGATCGATCCCGAACAGATGCCTGATTATAAAACAGTTCCTGGTTTATTTTCGACGTGGGAGATGGTAAGATGATGGGGCGGGTGATATCTACGGATGTTTACTATTTTTGAGCCATCGGAGCAAAAATGGCCGATAAAAGTCTGGCTGGAAAATCCAGGCCAAATTGAGGCGGATTGCTTACAGCAGGCCAGGAACCTGGCCAATTTGCCTTTTATTCACCAATGGGTGGCCCTGATGCCTGACACGCACTCAGGTTACGGCATGCCCATCGGTGGTGTGATAGCTGCTAAAGATGTGATCATTCCCAATGCCGTGGGCGTTGATATCGGTTGCGGAATGACTTTTGTCCAGACCAATATCCCCGTCAAACCCCTTGTTGAAATGGAAACGCCCAACGGAAAACTGGCTCAGGCCATCGTCGGGGATATCCTACGGAATTTACCTACCGGCTTTGAACATCATAGGGAGAGGCAGGAATGCGTGGCAATCCGCAGATTTCTCAAGAACCTGACAGCCGAAGAAACGGCAGCCATGCCTCCCGCCTTGATGAAAGAGCTTGAGAATGGTTATTTCCAAATAGGGACTCTCGGCGGTGGCAATCATTTTGTTGAGCTGCAAACCGATGAACGGGGCTTTTTGGGGATCATGGTACATTCCGGAAGCAGAAATTTCGGATACAAGATCTGCCACTTTTTTAATGACCGGGCCAGGGAGGCAAACCGGCTATCGGGTTCCTCGATACCGGAAAAATGGGATCTTGCGTATTTACCCACAGACAGCAAATACGGAAAGTCTTACATCCGCTGGATGAATCTTGCCGCGGAATTTGCGAAAGAAAACCGGGATCGGATGATGGAAATGGCGCTGAACAGGGTCAGGGAATTGGTCGGGAAGCATGCCGGAATCAAAGAGATCCTCTATGACGAGCCTGTTTCATGCCACCACAATTACGCGGCGTTGGAGGAGCATTACGGGGAAAAGGTCTGGGTCCACCGCAAGGGGGCGATCCGGGCCGGGAAAGGGGAAATGGGGATCATTCCGGGAGCCATGGGTTCGACTTCGTTTTTGGTGAAGGGAAGGGGAAACCCGGAAAGCTTTGAATCCTGTTCCCACGGCGCGGGGCGACGGATGAGCCGACACGAAGCCAAGGAGCAGTTTCCCGTGGAAGAAACCATCCGTGATCTGAAAAACCTCGGTGTTTTTCTCGGAAAACAGAAAAAGCATGACGTAGGGGAGGAATCACGATTCGCTTATAAAGACATTGATTTTGTCATTGCCAATGAACTGGATTTGATCGAATCGGTGAAAAAATTACGGACAGTTGCAGTGATTAAGGGGTGAAGTTGGATTTGACTATTCATGATTTCAAAGAAGCTTTGTTAAATATTAACAGACTGAAGGCGGCAGAGATCTTTGCCGAATGCTACGAAAACAGTTATGGCATCAATCAGCTTGAAGACATAACCATTGGCGCACTGGAACAAATCGGAGAAGACTGGGAAAAGGGAACGGTCTCGTTGGCGCAGGTGTATATGAGCGGCGTCATATGTGAAGAGCTGATGGAAAAATATATGCCTCGATTAAGCGCAAATAGAAAAGATGTCCCCAAAATGGCAATCGGGGTGCTGCAGGATCATCATGCCCTGGGAAAAAGGATTGTGTATTCTGTTCTCCGCGCAGGCGGATTTGAAGTAATGGATTTTGGGCAGGGACTAGATGTGGATGAATTGGTTGAAAGAACCATGGAGAACAAAATAGAAATATTACTGATCTCTACTCTGATGCTTCCCTCCGCAATGAAAGTAAAAGAGGTTGTAGATAAATTGAAAAACAGGCAATTTAAAGGAAAAGTCATTGTTGGCGGAGCACCCTTCCGCCTTGATTCCGGCTTATGGGAAAGAGTCGGGGCTGATGCAGATGGTAAAAATGCCTCTGATATTATTAGAATCATTGATTCTTTGTTGGAAGGAGGAAACTGACATGAATTCTTTTGAGCGTACCATGACTGCCATATCACACAGGGAGCCCGACAGAGTCCCTCTGTTTCTTTTGTTATCCCTTTATGGGGCAAAGGAGCTTCAGATTCCCATCAAGGAGTACTTCTCAAAGCCTGAAAATATCGTTTGCGCACAGCTGAAAATGAAAGAAAAATACCGAAATGACTGTATCTACACGTTTTCCTACGCTCCCGCGGAAATTGAGGCTTTTGGGGGCGAGGTTATTTTTACGGAAGACGGTCCCCCGAATTCGGGAGAACCCTTTATCAAATCCTTCGAGCAGATAGCAAAACTGGAAATACCGGATGTGGCACAAGCAAAATGCTTAAAACGGGTACTGGAAGCAACCGAAGCGCTCAAAGGCAAGGTTGGCAGCGAAACTCCCATCATCGGCGTTGTCATGTCGCCCTTCTCTCTTCCTGTTATGCAGATGGGTTTTGAAAAATATATTGAGCTGCTGTATTTCAGAAAAGCCGAATTTGAAAAGCTGATGAAGATCAATGAGGAGTTTTGCGTTGCATGGGCGAATGCACAGCTTGAGGCTGGTGCTACCGCCATCTGCTATTTTGATCCCCTCGCCTCCCCTAATATGATTGAAAGAGAAAAGTACCTGGAGACCGGAAACCTAATAGCAAAACGGACGATTGCAAGAATAAAAGGACCTACTGCCACGCACCTGGCGTCCGGTATTACGCTGCCTGTTTTGGATGATATTGTCAGTACGGGTACGGCGGTGCTGGGCTTCAGTGCGAAGGATGATCTGGTTGAGATAAAAAAGGCGGCGCAAAAAAAAATCTGCCTACTGGGAAATCTGAACGCCGTTGAAATGGTGAACTGGGACTCGCAAAGAGTACAGTCTGAGGTAAAAAACATCATTACCAAAGCCGGTGTCGGCGGCGGACTGATTTTGTCGGATAATCACGGCGAAATTCCCTGGCAGGTACCGGAGGATGTGCTGCTTGAAATAGCGGAAGCGTTGAACACTTTTGGCACATATCCCATCAGGCAGGTGCTGTGATGGATAAATTGAATATTTTCATCTGCGAAAACTTTGCCGCGGAGTTTGTTAAGATCAAACAGCAGGAAGAGTATGATGACGTTATTATAACCCCCTACCCCTGCATATGCGAAAATAAGGCAATGAGGGGGGAGACCCAACAGTTGCTGCAGAATAGTATAAAAAATGGCGACAAAGGCGTTATTCTCTGCAGCAAACACTGTGACATTGTGAAAATGGCAGAAAACGACTCCGCTTTTGAATTGCATTTAGCGAATTATTGTTTCAACCATCTTGCAAATGAACAATTCACTGAATATATCGTGCAAAAGGGCGGATATATTATCGGATCCGGTTGGCTTACCAACTGGAGAGAACGTTTGCAAACCGACGGATTTGACAGAGAAACTGCAAAGCTGTTTTATAGAGAATTCTGTAAAGAGCTGGTTTTTTTCGATACCGGGGTGGACGAGAACACGGAAAAAAACATAAAGGAATTGGCCGCTTATTTGGAATTGCCATTTGTGATCATACCCAATGAATTAGAACCGTTGCGGACAATGATAAAAAGCCTGATCTATGAATGGCGGCTGCGTAAAAAAAGTGAGGAATACGCAAGTTCGATGGCCGAGATTCAAGTCCAATGCTCTGAGTATTCCGCCATTTTTGACCTGATCAGCAAAATCGCTGCCTATACAAGTAAGCGCGATGCCATAGAGAAAATGAAAGAAATCTTTCTCATGGTATTTGGCGCGCAGCGATTTAAATACTGGGATTATTCCTACGAACGCGATAGCTTTCCGGATGATGTGGCAGAGCTCTTTTCTAAAGAAGATACACCGTTTTTCCTTTTCGAAGAGCAGAACAGATTTTGCATTAAATTGCAGCAAAAAAACAAGCTGTTTGGGGCGATAGACGCAAGTGACTTTTTGTTTTCGAAGCATATTGAAAAATATCTTAACTTTGCCATCGAAATTGTAAAGGTGTGCGGCCTGGTACTATCCAATATAGAGCAATACGAAAAAATCATTGATTCAGAAAAAGAACTGCAATATTTGAGCTTCCACGATTCTCTTACCGGGCTGTACAACCGTACCTATCTGAACGAAGTGGTCAATACCGGCAAGAATGGGAGAGGGAAGACTGCATTCGCGTTTGATATTGACCGGCTTAAATATGTCAATGACAATTTTGGACATGCCGAAGGCGACAAGCTGATCACAAGCGCGGCGAATGTTTTAAAAAAATGCTTCCGCGAAGATGATGTGGTTGCCAGAGTCGGCGGAGACGAGTTCCTGGGAATTCTCTCGGATTGTGATATGGAGATGGCGGAAACGATCAAGAGCAGGATCCAGGAAGCAATCATGATGAATAACAAGTCTATTCCACAGCATTTATCGCTCAGTATTTCCATCGGGTACGCTATACCCAAAAGCACTAACGATACCTTGGAAGAGGTTATGAGCAAAGCGGATGAATTAATGTACGAAGATAAAATGAGAAAACGCAGGTGAGAGAAGAACTCCATTACAGAAAAAATTATTGTCTTATGTGTGGGAACATGACCGGAAGACTGGTTTTGCCCCTTGTACCCTTAAAAGGAGGATCAGGATGAAAGTATTTTTGGTGAATGGCAGCCCCCATGAAAAAGGCTGCACATATACAGCGTTGAACGAAGTAGCGAAGACACTGGAAGCAGAAGGGATCGATACTGAAATTTTTTGGATCGGCATCGAACCCCTTGCCGGGTGCATTGCTTGCAGATACTGCCAGACGGAAAAGCGATGCGTTTTTGACGATAAAGTAAATGAGTTCAGGGAGATGGCAAAGGAGGCTGACGGTTTCATTTTTGGGACTCCGGTGCACTATGCGGCTGCCGGCGGAGCCATTACTTCCTTTATGGACCGGTTGTTTTTTTCTGATGCCCTGGCAAACGGCAAGGCTACATTCTATCTAAAGCCCGCGGCTGCGGTGATTTCTGCGAGAAGGGCCGGAACTACGGCTGCTTTCGACCAGATCAATAAGTATTTCACCATTCAGGAAATGCCGGTTATTTCCGCAAGCTATTGGAATATGGTGCACGGAACCAAACCGGAGGAGGTTCTGAAAGACCAGGAGGGACTTTACACCATGCGTGTATTGGCCAAGAACATGGCCTTTTTCCTGAAATGCAAAAAGGCAGGCCTTGAGGCGGGAATTCCCCTCCCGGTGAGAGAAGCTCCTGTGTTTACCAATTTTATCCGTGAGTAAGTGAGGCGGAACGCTCAAGTAGTAAGTCAGCCCATATTTAAAGGAAACCCCGCCAACTTTAAGGGCAGCGGGGTTTTTTACTTTGCTTGGGGGATTGCAAAAACAGGGAGGTTAGGCAGTAAATGCTTTTATTTCCCAGAAGGAATATGGTAAGATTAAAGAGCGTTGAACTTTACTACGGAGGAAACACTTTGAATATACAAATATTTGGAAAACCAAAATGCTTTGACACAAAGAAAGCGGAGAGGCACTTCAAAGAACGGGGAATCAAATACCAGCTCATTGATATCACGCAGAAGGGAATGAGCAAAGGAGAATTCAAAAGCGTCAGGCAAGCATTGGGAGGGTACGAAAATCTCATTGATCAAAACTGTAAGGACAAACAATTGTTAGGCCTGATCAAGTACCTCAGAGAGGAAGACAAAGAAGAAAAGATTCTGGAAAATCCAAAGGTCATAAAGACCCCCGTCGTTCGTGACGGGAATAAGGCAACAGTGGGCTATCAACCAGATGTGTGGAAAAGTTGGGAACAATGAAGAATTATGAACAGGATCTAAGATACGATGTACTGAATGTTTTGCAGATCGTCTCCATGTTTGTAGCGGTACTGGGTACCATCAGTGACATCATTAATAAAAGGCCGTTGTCCGTTGTCATGGAACCGGTTATGGCCCTGGTGGTGCTTGTGGGGATCTGGTTCTATCAGAAGAAAAATCAAAAACGAAGATATATCGCCAAATTGATTTGTATGGGGGTTTTCTGCTGGATCTACCTGCCTTTGGCATGGTATTATTCTCCTGGTGTATCCAGCGCCATCGGTTACTATGCCATATTGATCATTATTCTGGCTGTATTTTTCGTGGAGTACAAATTTGAATTTGTCTTTCCGGTGACAGCTATAGGCATTTCGGTGTTTATGATCCGCTATGAACTGGTGGCACCGGAACATTTTGCTCCCTTCCCGAATAAAGAAATCCAGATCAATGATATCACCATTAATTTTCTCATCGTTGTAATTCTCTTCTCGCTGATCATCACCTACATCAACCGGCATTATGTTCATGAAAAAATCCGGCTTTACCGGGCATCCATTACGGATGAGCTGACAGGAGTGTACAACAGAAGGCACTTATTGAAATGCTTAGAGGACATGGTGAAAGATAATATTGGGAAGAAAAACATCTCCCTGCTATTTATTGATATTAATTGCTTTAAGTGGATCAATGACACCTATGGTCATTTGGAAGGGGATGTGGTGCTGAAAAAATTGGGTGAGATCCTGAAGGACCACTTTCCTGTCTGCGGCAGATTTGGCGGCGATGAATTTGTTGTGATCCTTCCCGATACGGATTTTGCAGAAGCAGAGAAGCAGGCAGAAAAGCTGAAAAGGGAATTTGAAAAGTATGTTCAGGAGGAGAATTACACCCAGCTGTCTCTTTCCATCGGCGCCTTTTCAAGTACAGAGCACAGTGCTCAGGAGATTATCCGCAAAGCGGATGAATATATGTATAACATCAAACACACCGGTCGGTGACTGGATATTCAAGCCATGAATCTGCTAAACTAACATCAAAAAGGAAATGACTATGACCGAAAATCAAACAGCGTTAAAATATCTTCTTATCGGAGCAGGCGGCACTGGCGGCAGCATCGCCGCTTCCATGACCGAGGCAGGAAAGGACGTGGCCGTCATTGCCCGGGGTGAACAACTTTCGGCCATCCGAGAAAATGGCATCACCATGGAAACCACAAGCAGGGGCAATTACACGGTTAAGCCGGTAAAGGCGTTCTCCATGGAGGAGTACCGGCAATCACCGGATGTTATTTTTGTTTGTGTGAAGGGATATTCCCTTGCCGAAACCATTCCTTTTATTCAAAGAATTGCCCACAGCGGCACCATTGTGATCCCCCTGTTGAACCTCTACGGGACCGGCGGAAAACTGCAGGAGCTGCTGCCGGAAATTCTGGTAACCGATGGCTGCATCTACATCGCGGCAGAGATCAAATCTCCCGGCGTACTTCTTCTGAAAGGGGATATTTTTCGGGTGGTATTTGGCGTTCGAAAACCGGAAGAATTTCGCCCGGAGCTATTGCAGATCAAACAGGATCTGGAGGATTCCAGGATCACGGCCATCCTCAGCGATCACATTGCCCGGGACGCACTGCAAAAATTCTCCTATGTATCACCCATGGCGGCCTGCGGCCAGTTTTATGACAGCGACGCAGGGGATGTGCAGAAGCCCGGCGAGGTAAGAGAACTGTTTTGCGCATTAATGCGCGAAATCGAATCCCTTGCGGCGGCAATGGGCATCGTATTTGAGGTGGACATCGTCCAAACAAATCTGGACATTCTGGACCGACTGGATCCGGCTGCTTCTACTTCGATGCAGCGTGATCTTCGGCAGGGCAGGGAGTCCGAACTCGACGGACTGGTATTTGAAGTGGTCCGAATGGGAAAGGCCCTTGGTGTACCGGTGCCGACTTACGAAAAAATTGCAAGGAAATTGGGTTTTGCGTGGTGATGCATGCATATGAAAAAGTAAAATGAGGAGACGAGCAAATGCCCTTTACCATAGTCCGTCAGGACATTACGAAAATGAAGGTTGATGCCATCGTCAACGCCGCAAACACGGACCTCGCCATGGGAGGCGGGGTTTGCGGGGCCATATTCAAAGCGGCGGGGGCATCTGACCTGCAAGCCGCCTGCAAAAAACTGGCGCCGATTCAGACCGGGGATGCAGTCATAACGCCGGGATTCGGTCTGTTTGCAAAATGTATCATACACACGGCGGGACCGGTTTATCGCGGCGGCAAGAACGGGGAAGAGGTGGGGCTGCGCCTTTGTTACACAAACAGCCTCAAACGGGCTGTGGAGAACAAATGCAAGAGCATAGCTTTTCCTCTGATTTCAAGCGGCATCTACGGCTACCCGAAGGACGAGGCTCTGCGCGTTGCCACGGAAGGTATCCGGGACTTTTTGCGGGAACATGACCTGGAAGTATCTCTTGCCGTATATGACAAAGCGGCGTTTGCTGTCAGCGAGAAGCTTCTGGGTGAAGTGGAAAGCTACATTGATGAGAATTATGTCGAAGAACACAAATTCAGACGGTTTGAGCTCCTGGATGTGGAGTGCAAAGCCCTGAACATAAAAGAATTCAGCTGCTATAATATAGCAGCCCCTATGCAGGGTCCGAATGCCGGTGCAGGCATTGATGACCTGATCGACAACCTGGATGAGCCCTTCTCGGCGACGCTCCTGCGGCTGATTGACAGCAAAGGCAAAACGGACGTGGAAGTTTACAAACGTGCCAACCTTGACCGTAAGCTGTTTTCCAAAATAAGAAACGGCAAAGGCTATATGCCGGGCAAGCGCACTGCCATTGCCCTCGCTGTCGCCCTGGAGCTGTCTCTGGGGGAAACCGAAGACCTTTTGGAACGGGCGGGCTATGCCCTGTCTCACAGCCAGAAATTTGACGTGATTGTGGAATATTTTATCGTCAGCGGAAAGTACGATATTTTTGAGATCAACGAAGTGCTGTTCAAATACGACCAGCCTTTGCTGGGAGGGTGAGAAAGACCTCTGTTCATTTGTCGCTTGCAAAGCGACCTCCTGCGGTCACGAAATTGTTATCCTTAAGTCACAATAAAACTTAAGGAGGTAATAACAATGAAAAAAGGATTAACAGAACTGGTTTTTATACTCGACAAGAGCGGATCGATGGGCGGTTTGGAGAGCGACACCATTGGGGGCTACAATGCATTGCTCGAAAAACAGAAGGCGGTTGACGGTGAATGCTACATTACCACCGTGTTGTTCGATAATAACTATGGACTGCTCCACGATCGGATCGACATCAGGGCGGCCAGTCCAATTTCCGAGAGAGAATACGCTGTTGGCGGATCTACGGCACTCCTAGATGCCATTGGGGCGACGATCCACAAAATTGGCAGTGCGCAAAAGCACACGGCTGACCAGTACCGCGCCGAGAAGGTGATGTTTATTATCATAACGGACGGCGAAGAAAACTCCAGCCGCGAGTATTCTGTTGACATGGTCAGGGCGCAGATCGAAAGACAAAAGAAAAATTACGGGTGGGAATTTATCTTTCTCGGTGCAAACATTGATGCCGTGGAAACGGCGGGACGGTTCGGAATTGACGCAGACCGGGCCCAAAACTACCACGCAGACAGTGAGGGCGTAGAACTGAATTTTCGTGTGATGAGCGAAGCCGTCGCCACCTTCCGTGAATGCGCCGCCATGCCGAAAGGATGGAACGACAAGATCCAAAAGGACTATAAAGGAAGAGGTGGCCGCAAATAATGCTGGGAGCAATCGTCGGCGACATCGTAGGCTCTGTCTACGAGTGGCACAACATCAAAACAAAAGAGTTTCCTCTGTTTCGTGAAGACTGTTTTTTCACGGATGATACGGTCATGACAGTGGCGGTGGCGGATGCCATTATGCATGGCAGGCGGGAAACCTTCGGTGCCTCGATGAAACAATGGGGGAGAAGATATCCTGACGCCGGATATGGAGGACGATTTGGGGCCTGGCTGTTTTCTGACAGTCAGGAGCCATACAACAGCTGGGGCAACGGTTCTGCCATGCGGGTTTCTCCTTGTGCCTGGGCATGTGAACAGACCCAGTTCATACATGAGTGTATGGGAGATGTCGAAGCACTGGCCCGGGCCAGCGCCTCGGTTACCCACAATCATCCGGAAGGAATCAAGGGCGCAGTAGAAACCGCAAGGGCGATATGGTTCATGCTCCGGGCACGCAACTATTCCGACTATCCCCATAACATTGAGAAGTGGAAGGGAATGCTGCGCAGCCAATCAGGCTATGATCTGTCCCGGACACTGGATGAAATCCGACCGACATATCGCTTCAACGAGAGTTGTCAGGAGACTGTGCCTCAGGCGATCACCGCCTTCCTCGAAAGTACAGACTTTGAAGATGCCATCCGCAATGCCATCTCTCTTGGGGGTGACAGTGATACCCTTGCCGCCATAACCGGCAGCATCGCCGAAGCAGCCTATGGCATTCCTCAGTGGATAAAGGATAAGGCTTGGACGTATCTGGATGAGCCCCTGCGTGATGTTTGCCGCCGCTGGCATACGTTTACGACAAGGAATTGAATCAAAAGCATGTTTTTCTTTCCAGAATTTTTGCTGATGATTTTCAATGCGTCTTTGAAGAAATTATTGATTGAATTGTTTAGCGTGATGCTATAATCATTGTAGGTTTTCAAGTTTCTGTCTCCCCTAATAGAAATCACGGTTCCGTTTTGTTGTCACGCCTTTATTATAGCATCAATAAGGCAGGAGGGCCAATTTTGAAAGAGATTGAAAGCAGAAGAAGCATCCGCAAGTATCGGGATAAAGCGGTGGAAAAAGAAAAGTTGGAGCGGGTTCTGGAAAGCGCCAGATTGTCACCGTCCGGCAGCAACACCCAGCCATGGGTATTCATTGTAGTGGAATCTCATGACATGAAAAAAAAACTTGCTGTTGCTGACCATAATCAGCTTTGGATGATGTCGGCACCTGTATTTATCGTCTGTGTTGGGGACAGCAGGTGTCGCATTTCAAACGAAAGAAGAGTCATTCTGAATGAGAACAGTCCGCTGCCTGAATTAAAGCAAATTATCAGGGACAGCGCCATTGCCATTGGGTATCTGCTGCTTGAAGCAGAGCATCAAGGGCTAAG
>Ga0302242_1001446_pt1 | contig 17733 bp, 14 predicted proteins | sample AAG_UR_Lys_MG_FD_193510 | JGI IMG/M metagenome (GOLD analysis project Ga0302242, IMG submission 193510) | Enriched activated sludge microbial communities from anaerobic digester in WTTP, New Holstein, Wisconsin, United States - AAG_UR_Lys | ecosystem: Engineered > Bioreactor > Anaerobic >... | reverse complement strand
GCGAAGGCAGCGCTTCTTTCTCTGGAATCCGTTGATTTTTCTTTCGTTCAACAGTTTTATCCAATGGAGACTTTCCGGAATGTCGTCTGGATGGCTGTAGGCCCGCCACCCTGTAGAGCATAGTTCTTCAGGAGTACGGCCAAGGATCTCGGCAAACTTTTTGTTGACCTGATAAGGATTTTTCTGGTCAGCCCCAAAAATGGCAATGCCAATAGGGGCCTCCTGAAAAATGGTGCGAAAGCGTTCTTCACTTTCATTCAGAGCCTGAAGGGCGTTTTTGATATCAGAGATGTCCAGAATGAAACCTTCGCTTTCCGTATATTCTCCGGTTTCATCTTTTACGGGAACAGACTGTTCCCAAACCCATTTCAGCTCTCCTGATTTTGTTATGATAGGATACTCGTCGCTGGCTTTTTCCCCACGGGCTACGTCGTCCTCCCATTTAGGCAGCAATTTTTCTCTGAACTCAGGGCAGATCAGGTCGTTGTAAGTAAGATCGGGATTGCCAACCAGTTCTTCAGGGCGATACCCCGTCAGCTCGTAAGCTCCTTCCGAAAGAAAGGTCATGGTCCAGTTTTCATCATTGTATTGCCGAAAAGCGGCACCAGGCAGATTGGAAATCAGAATGGCTTTGCTCCGTTCGCTTCTCGCAAGGGCTTCTGCCGTTTCTTTGCGGGTGGTGATGTCCCGTGCGTAACCGAAAGTTCCCATGGGTTGCTGAAAATCATCCAGAAGGATCTGCTTGTACTCCTCTTTCCAGTTGCCGTTGATATGGGATTCAAAAAAACGTTGGCTGCCTCCCGCCAGTACGGCGGAATCGCTGGAAACGTAAATGTCAGCTTCTTTCAGAGAAAAAATATCATAGTCAGTCTTGCCAAGGATGTCTTCTTTCGAGTGCTTTGCGTAATTGCAAAAAGAATGGTTCGCATAGAGATAGCGCCCCTGGATGTCTTTCGCCCAAACCAGAAGGGGGAGATTGTCCAGGATCGTAGACGAGAAATTGAAAGGAAGAGGGAAGGTTCCGTCCATAAAATTCTCCTTTTGCTTATCATAATGGATTAATTATAACATAAATTGGTGACATTTCCGGCCTGGAATTGCGTTTTGGCGGATTCTTTTTCCCGGTGGACTTCAAAAATAAAAAAAGAACCGGGCCCTTAAAGGGCCCGGCGTCTTTCTATATCAGTCTTTAAAAATCTTCTTCGTTGTCAAATGGGATCTCTTCTTCAGGGCTGCGAGGCCGATAATCGCCCTGGAACCCACTGTGGCTTTGGGATGCGTGGGCTGTGGCAAAACCGCCCACATGGCTTTTTGCTTTGGGAAGAGCCGCTACGGATTTCATGGCAGCTCTTGGGCTTGCCTTGCTCAGGATCGGGGTGCGCCGGGCTTCTTTGACCGGCTTCCCCTTCATCTGGGCGGAACCGTTGGTCATGACCATAAGCTGGGTCACCACATCGAGAAGATATCCTGCCTGGGAGTTCAGCTCTTCTGCTGCTGCCGCACTTTCTTCTGCTGTGGAAGCATTCTGCTGGGTCACCATTTCCATTTGGTTCATGGCGGTGGAGATCTGGTCGACCCCCAGGGCCTGCTCCTGGCTGGCAGCAGCTACTTCGCTGATCAGTTGGTTAACTTTTTCGATTTTATTGTTGATATCCGTAAGAGAGTCATTGACACGGGATGAGGCATCGGCACCTTTTACCGAAAGCTCTATATTCGACTCGATGATCCCCGCCGTGTCCTTCGCAGCCTGGGCGCTGCGCTGGGCCAGATTACGAACTTCTTCGGCGACTACGGCAAACCCAAGACCTGCTTCTCCCGCTCTGGCGGCTTCCACCGCCGCATTTAAGGCCAGGATATTGGTTTGGAAGGCAATTTCGTCAATGACCTTTATGATTTTAGCGATCTCACTGCTGGATTTCTGGATCTCCGTCATGGATACCATCATGTCGGACATTTCCTGGCTGCCCTTGAGAGAGGCATCGTTGGCCTGGGTGGCCAGACCGGCCGCCTGAATGGCACTGTCGGTGCTCTGCTTGATCATGGAGGCGGATTCCGCAATGGTGGCGGATACCTCCTCGATGGAAGAAGCCTGTTCCGAGCTGCCTTCTGCAAGATTCTGGCTGGCACCTGAAAGTTGACCGGAAGCGGAGACGATCTGGTCCGAAGAGCTGTTCAGATCATCTATGGCCCGGGTCAGGGGTTTTGTAACCGTTCGGGTAAGGAACAGCGAAAGCATCACTGTCATGGCGGCGGCAACGGCCAGCACAGTTCCCACCAGTACGATGATATTTTTCCGCAGATTAGCGTCCGCCGTAGCCTTTTGTGCCGCTATCACCTTGTCCATATCATCCACATAATTGCCGGTGCCGATGGTCCAGTTGAAGTACCTGTCCAGCTTGACATAACCCCGTTTGGGAAGAGCCTCGGTTTCTCCCGGCTTGGGGAAGTTGTAGTTTAAGAACCCTTCGCCGGATGTCTGGGCCAACCTGGAAAATTCTTCGATAAACCGAACGCCGTTGCTGTCTGCTGCGCTTATTCGGCTTTTTCCCTCGATTTCTTTGTTGCCCTGGTTCACAATATTCATTCCATCCAAGGTATCGGCCCAGAAATAGCCATCAGATCCATATACAGCGCTTCGGATAATATCGGCGGCCATGACCTCGCCATGTTGGCGGGTGATGGCACCACTGTCGATTTCTTTCTTGACGTGATTTAAAGAGGCTGAAACGGCTTCTACAGCGGTTTTGATGGAATTGTCATAGTCGGTACGCAGGAGGGTATCCATCTGGGCGATTTGCGCATCGGTGGTTTTTTTCAGGGTAACCGTACTGATTCCTCCGATCAAAAGGGATAATGACAAAATACTTGCTACTACCAGCAGCATGAGTTTGCTTCGAATGCTCTTCACTTGGTATTCCTCCTATTCTTCCTTTGCCAAAAACGGCCTTCGCTACGAAACAAGCTATGATTTTGCCTACACGGCCTGCTCTGCTTCGTGCATCATCAGGATCTCATCATTGTCGATGATCTTGTCGATATTAAGCAGCATAATGACTTTTTCTTTTACTTTGCCCAAACCGCTGATGAAGGTCTGCCTCGGATCGTCGCCATATTGAGGGGGGGGATCAATGACACTGGCATCAATGTCCAGAACTTCAGAAACGCTGTCCACCACCAAACCGTTCAGGCGCGTTCCCAGGTGGGTATCGATTTCTACCACGATGATGCAGGTTCGGTCATCGTAGTCTTTTCCCGAAAAATCGAATTTGGTTCTCAGATCAATGACAGGAATGATCTTGCCTCTCAAATTGATAACGCCTTTTACTGCCTGAGGCATTCTGGGCACATAAGTGATTTTCATCAGCCGAATAATTTCTTTGACCTTCAGGATCTGTATGCCGTAAGGCTCCTCCCCCAAAGAGAAGGTCAGAAATTTATTACTTTTCGCAATCATCTTTTCACCTCCGAATTCTTGCTACAGAAAGCTCAAAATTGACTCTGCAATGTTGTTCAGTGATGTTACTTTCTTTACTCCGCCCAACTCGATGGCCTCCTTGGGCATTCCGAATACGATACAGCTTTTTTCATCCTGCGCAATCGTGACGGCGCCTTCCTGCATCATTTTCAACATTCCTGCTGCACCGTCCCGCCCCATTCCCGTCATGATGACGCCAACGGCATTTTTTCCGGCATAGTTGGCAACGGAGTCAAAGAGAACATCCACTGCCGGACGCTGGTGATGGACCAGGGGGCCATCCGTCAGGACCGTGTAGTAAACCGCTCCGCTTCGCCGGATCTCCAGGTGTCGGTTTCCGGGTGCGATCAGGGCTTTGCCGGGGGCCAGGATCTCGTTTTGCTCGGCTTCCTTGACCTGGATGGCGCAATTTTCATTCAGGCGCTGTGCGAAGGACTTGGTGAAGTGCTCCGGCATGTGCTGCACCACCACGATGGGCGGTGCGTTTGTCGGCATTCTGCAAAGGACTTCCCGGACGGCCTCGGTCCCCCCTGTGGAGGCGCCAATGGCCACGATCTTGTTGGTGGTCCTAAGAAGGGACAGCTTGGGAACATTCCTGGGACTGGTTTGGGCGACTTTTTCCGCCTGCCGTTTCAGCTGGTAGGCCGAAACTTTTGCAACAGCTTTGATCTTCTCCAAAAGCTGTTCCCGCATATCCTTTACCGAGTAGGAAGCACTGGGCTTTGCCAGGACCTCCAGTGCCCCGTATTCCAGGGCCTTTAAAGCCACTTCCCCACCGGATTCGGCCAGTGAGCTCACGACGATCACCCGCACGGGAAAGTACTTCATCAGCTTCCGTAAAAACGTCAGGCCATCCATTCGGGGCATCTCCACGTCCAGTAGAAGCACATCCGGCTTTTGCTGGAGCATCATCTCCCTTGCCATGTAGGGATCCGTGGCAGCCCCGATCACCCTGATCTGGGGGTCTTTCCCCAACTCCTCGGTAAGGACCTTACGAACCATTGCAGAATCATCTACAATCAACACCTTGATCGGATCGATATTTATCACCCCCATACGATGGATCACACTGCTCAGATTCCCTCGTTTTTAAAAATGGCTTCCACGTCCAGAATCAATGCGACTTCACCATCCCCAAGGATCGCTGCGCTGGTAAAGTACTTCGCTGCGGAAAATTCACCGCTGAGAGGTTTGGAAATCAGTTCCTGACGTCCGATGATACGGTCTACGGGGATCGCCAGAAGCCGTTGCTCCACTTCCATGATGACCACTTCTCTGGAAGAGCCGGCTTCTTCTTCCGGAATTTCAAGGATCTTGTGCCCCCAGGTCAGGGGCACGATCTTGTCTCTTACCTTGATAGCCCGTTTATTTCCTTGCATGGCGATCCAGGAATCCTGATCGGCGATAAAAAATTCTTTGATAAAAAGCGTGGGAACGATGTACCTGAGTCCCATGAGTTGAACGATGGTCCCGTTTACCACGGCCAGATTCATGGGAAGCCGTATGGTGAAGGTGCAGCCTTCTCCGGGACGGTTGTCGATGATCACCTTTCCGCCGAGCTTTTTCAATTCCGACTTCACTACATTCATGCCCACGCCCCGACCGGAGATGGTGTTTACCTCTTCCTGAGTAGAAAAACCAGGAAGGAAAATCATGTCCAGGATCTCCTCCTCGCTGTATTCTTTGGTTTCCTCCGCCAGCTTCAGATCCCGTGCTTTTTGAAGGATCTTTTTGGAGTCCATTCCCCGGCCGTCGTCGGCCACATCAATGTAGACACTTCCTTTCTTGTTGTAGGCCCGGATAAACACCCGGCCTTCCGGATCTTTCCCTGTTTTGGCCCGTTCCTCTTTCACCTCTATGCCGTGGGAAACGGCATTGCGAACCAGGTGCATAAGGGGATCAAATATTTTTTCGGAGGCGCTTCTGTCGATTTCGGTGTCGTCTCCTTCAATGGTCACGCTCACTGCTTTATCCAGTTCAGCCGCAGTCTCTCTGACGATTCTGGTCAGCCGGTGGAAGGTAGGTTTGATTTCCACCATGCGCAGGGACATGGATAGGGCCTGGGTTTCCCGGATGATCTTGGAGACCCGGGAGAGCTTGTTGAGAAGTGCGGGATTGCAGTTCACAGAATCACAGATATCGGTATCTATCTGAGAGTTGAGGATCAACAGTTCTCCCAACATATCCATGAGGCTGTCCACTTTGGTCACCGGGACACGAATAAAGCTGTCATCGGTTTTTGCCTCGCTCTTGCGGTCGCAGGGGCCCTTTTCGGCATGCTGGTTCTTCAGTTCGCTGACCGTTTCCCTGACCTGAGAGGCGGAGATAATGTTTTCTTTTACTGCAATCTGGCCAAATTTCAGGTCCTGATAGGTGCTTTTTTGGAGAGCAACGATGGTTTCGATATGCTCTTCGTTCAAAAGTCCTTTTTGGGCCAGAGCTTCTCCGATTTTCATCTGGGGTGTGGAAATTTCCTGATCCCAGCAATCAAAATGGGTATGGATCGAGGAGATGGCATTTGCCTCCAAAGGCCTTCCCGTTTTCAACCATTCGGTGAGCAGACCGCTGATCCGTCCGGCTTCGTGGATGAAATTTCCGGGCAACTCCCGGTGGTTTTGCTGCGCTGTGTTAAAGATGTCCCACAGTTTCCTGCAAATTTGTTGCATAGTGGAAAATCCTTCCGGATATTCCACATTGGCCAGTTGTCCAAATACCGCTGCAACTGCCTGCACTCCGGCATCTTCATGGCTGGGGCAGATGACGCTCAGCATTTCATAATCTGCTTCTTCCAGAAGAGCAAGAAGGGATGCTTTTGCACCTTCTTCCGCAGGGTCTTTTGCGATGCAGGAGAGGGCATAAGAAATATCGTCCATTTCCACCTTTTCGCTGGTGACCTCCAGGATGTCCATTTCATTGCGCAGTGTAGTCAAAAGTTCTTCAATGGCACCCTCGATCAGGAGAAACACCATAATCTGATCCTCTTCAAATTGTCCCGCAGATTCTTTGTAGGCATCTTCCTCCGGGCGGGGGGGCTGAGAAGCTATGTGCACCGCAGCACCGTCTATTTTGTCGTAGATGATCCATTGCCGTACGGATTTCATAGGGCATTCCGGATCGATGCGAATGATCAGCCTGTAGGCTTCCGCTCCACGCTGCAGGTTGCTTCCCATGATTTCCAGGGTCTCTTTGTCGATGATGGAGATTCCCAGGCTTTCAAAACGCATCCGTGCCTTTTTGTTTCCGGAAGCTTTCTTGGCCGGTTCCTTTTTTTCCTTTGCCTTCGCTTCTTTTGGAGAGAGAGCGGCGGCAGGAACGGGGGCTTCTGCCGGAGATTCAAACTGCCTGATTTTTTCCAGCATGGGTTCTATGACGATGGATCCGTCACTTTCCTCATCCGGAAGAATGGCGGCGCAGTCTTCCAAAAAATCATGGCCGGCATACAAAAGATCCAATACCTGTTTGCTGTATTCCAGCTTGCCGCTTCGGAGATTTTGAAGCACATCTTCCAATCGGTGCATGACTTTCTGAATGTTCATGAATTCCATAGTGGCAGAATTGCCTTTAATGGTATGGGCCACTCGGAACAGGCTGTCCATCAGCTCTTTGTCGATTTCCTGAGACTCCAGTTTGATCAGTGATTCATTCAGCGCAATTGTCTGATCCTTCAAATCTTCGAGATAATAGTTCAGAACTTCGTTCATACCTATGACCTCCTACTTTGTGTATATGGATGGTTCTACATATTTAAACTTGTGGTTTTTGCTGAGCAGGCTCTCGGAATGGCCAATAAAAAAATAACCACCTGGCTTCAAGCTGTCATAAAACCGATTGACCAGATCCTCCTGGGTGGCGTGATCGAAATAGATCATCACATTCCGGCAGAGAATAAGGTCAAATTGATGCTTGAACCGGAAGTCGTCCATAAGGTTCAGTTTTCTGTAAAAAATAACGGAAAGGAGTTCGGAGCAAGCCCTGAAGCCGCTGCTCAGGGGCTCGAAATACTTTAGCAGATAAGCTTTGGGAATACTGTTGCACTCTTCGTGAGAATAAACCCCCGCCATGGCTTTTTTTAAAACCTGGCTGTTGATGTCTGTGGACAGGATCTTCAGGTTTCCGTGCTGTAGTTTTTCTTTGGCAAGCATGCCGATAGAAAGAGGCTCCTGCCCTGCGGAACAGCCTGCGCTCCAAATTCGAAGGGTGTGATCTTCTCCCTCTGGATGATGGAGCTTTTGTCGTGACAAAAAATAGTCCTCAAGAAAATGAAAATGCCGTTCTTCCCGAAAAAAGGAAGTGGTATTTGTTGTAATAACGTTGATAAATTCCTGGTAGGCCTTTTCGTCTTGCCTTTTTTCGATCATCTCAAAGTATTCCGCATATGTGGGGATATCTTTTGTCCGCATGAGACGATCCAGCTTGGATTGAAGAATGAGTTTTTTAGATTCCTCGATCTTCATTCCAAAGCGCTGGTTAAGCAATTCGCAAAAATTCTCAAAATCCTGTGTTTTGAACACCGAAGCCGCCTCCCTCTCTGTTTCTAAGGAAAATCAAGCCGGAACACAGCGGGTCTGGAACAACTTTTTCGTTGGGACATGGCAGGAATATACCCCGATAAAATTACTTGAAACGAAATTGGAAATTTCAACCAAAAAATAAACTGTAAAAAAGGGGAAGGAGAAGGAACTTTTCGCAAGCCTTGTGCGTCAAACAAAAGATGTGCAAATATGCGGAAAGCTGGGAAAGACAATGAAACCTTTGATCGAAGTAAAAAATGTAAGAAAAGTATACAGGATGGGGGAAGAAAAAGTGGTGGCTCTGGATAATGTCTCCATTACCATTGAGCGAGGCGAGATCGTTTGCCTTATCGGCACTTCCGGATCCGGAAAATCCACTTTTTTAAACATGCTGGCGGGGTTGGAAAAGCCCACAAAGGGAGAGATCAATATTGGCGGGATCCCGATCCACACCTTGAATGAAGAAAAAATAACTCTTTTTCGGCAAAAGAATATAGGCTTTATATTTCAGGCTTATCACTTGCTTCCCATGCTCACTGCTTCTGAAAATGTCAGTTTGCCCCTGGTTTTCCGGGGAAGTGAAAGAAGGAAAAGGGAAGAATTGGCCAAAGAAGCCCTCCAGAGTGTGGGGCTGATCGGCTATGAAAAAAGAAAACCCAGCCAGATGAGCGGAGGCCAGCAGCAGCGTGTAGGGATCGCCAGAGCGCTGGTGGGCAAACCAAAGATCATTTTTGCGGATGAACCTACGGGAAACCTGGATTCGAACACATCAAAAGAAGTGCTGGAACTGATGACCGCCATGGTTCGTGACCAGAACCAGACTCTGATCCTGGTCACCCATGATCCCGGGGTAGCAAATTATGCGGACCGGGTGGTGACCATCAGAGACGGGAACATTCAAAGTATTGAAGACAAGCGGAACGGCACTGTGGAATGCCGTGAAGCGTGAGAAATACAAAAGAGGGAGCAGACAACATGGATTTTGTGAACAGAAGTTCAAAAGGGGACAAAAAAATGTGGGGGAAAAGAGAGAAAAACTTGTTATTTCGTAGGGTAGGGGCCTTTTTGCTGACTTTGGCCGTGGTGGGAGGAACTCCTTTGACCGGGGGGCCGGGGAACGTGGCTTTTGCAGAGGAACCCCTGGTCAAAATCGAACAGACCGGCGGGTATTTTATGACCCAGGGAGAAAAAAATGTGCCCTTGAAGGTCAAAGTGACCAATGACACAAAAGCAAAAATCACCTTTGAGGCCAAGACGAATCTTTCTGCAACGTCCGGAGACCTGATGGAACCCAGCCCCGGCAAGGGAGAAATTTCACTGGGCGCCGGGGATTCCACAGAGCTGGTATTCACCTTGAATGTGTCCTCTTCCGCAAAGGTGGGGAGCCAAATCGTGACCATTGCGTTGATTGACAAGGCAGTAAATGTAGGGGATATCCTTCGTTCTAAAAAAGTTACCGTTTCTGTGTCTCAAAAATCCGCAACGGCAGGAACCGGCGGAACAGGGGATTCTGTGGCAGCAGCGGATCTGCGCCACAGCCTGTCCGGAGGAGATTCGATCATAGCCGGGCAGGACAATGTCCTGACGCTGACTTTTTCCAATATCGGAAACACGGTTATGAAAGATGCAAAGCTCAGTCTCACACTGCCTGCAGGGATAACCATCAATAACGGGAGCAACACCGCATCTTTGGGGTATGTTTCCATCGGCGACACCAAGGAGACCTCTTTCCACCTGACTTCGGACAAGGAACTGGAAAGCAAAAATTACCCTATCACGGTTTCCCTTGCCTTCAAAGACAAAAACAATGCGGCCCAGACCATTGAGCAGACCCTTTATCTCCCCCTGGAGGGAAGCGGGACTTTGTCTCTTTCCAATGTGGAAATCACGGACATTTCCATCCCTAAACAAGCTGCGGTAGGAGATGAATTTACAATGGCTTTTACTGTGACCAACAAAGGGAAAACCGGCACAGGAAAATTGAAAATCTATGCGGAACCTCCGGAAGGAATCGTGAATAAAACCGCAAGTGTGTTTTCCAATGCCGGAATTCCTGCGGGAGGAAGTTCTAGTTACATGGTGACCTTTTTCAGCAGAGACAGTGCAACGGACCAAAATTATGCCATTAAGCTGGCGGTGGAATCCGGCAGCGGAGACAGTGTGTCTTCTACTACCCAATACGCCGGGATCTATCTGACGAAAGAAGGCGGAAAAGTAAAAACTCCGCAGCTCATAGTGACGAATTACTCTTATGGCGGAAGTTTTGTTCAGGCCGGGGATGAATTTCGCCTTGAACTGGATCTGCTCAACACCAGCAAGACACAAAAACTCCAGAATATAAAAGTCACACTGGATTCCACGGATGGCACATTTGTGCCTGTGGGAAGCAGCAATTCCTTTTATGTAGATGAAATTGATAAAAAGGGTAAGGCGGTCCACAGTCTGTTTATGGCGGCGAAGGCGGCGGCAGAGCAGAAGACCACTCCCATTACGGTGAGCATGGCGTATGAGGACACCTCCGGCAATGCCTTTACTGCGACAGAAGTCATAGCCATTCCTGTGGTGCAGGATACCCGCCTTGTGGTGGATGATCCGGTGGCCCCGCCTGAGCTTTATGCCGGCATGGAGACCAGCGCTCCCATCCAGTTCTACAACATGGGAAAAACCGTGCTGAACAATCTCCGGGTCGCAGTGGAAGGGGATTTTGACACCTATGCGTCTACCAGTGAATATATAGGAAATATGGCGGCGGGAGAAAGTGAGAATTTTGATTTTTCCTTTATTCCCCGGGCGGTGGGTCCCATGAAGGGAAAGGTCCTTTTTACTTATGAAGATGCATCAGGGAAGGAACAGACTCTGGAAAAGGAATTTACCTTCGAAATCATGGAAATGCCTGTTTTTGACGATGAAATGATGCCGGAAGAACCTGCTGCAGAAAAAAAGATTCCCTGGGTCCCTGTTGGGGCAGGGGCGGCCGTTCTGTTAGGGGCGGCAGGGGTGTTTTTCTGGAAACGCCATCGCAAACGCAAGATCCACGAGGAGATGGAAATCGATGAATAGCCGTGATTTAGTCGGATTGGCCCTCCGAAACCTTGTGCGGCGAAAAACAAGGACGCTCCTCGCCGTTATGGGGGTCATCGTCGGCACCTGCGCCATTATTGTCATGCTTTCCATCGGGTTTGGCATGTCTGCAAACTTTCAGGAACAGATCGAGAGTTACGGCAATCTGCATCTGGTCAACGTCATGTCATCCGGGGGGGGCAATATGGTTGGTGTCGGAACCACCCCGGATGGCAAGTTTACAACCATCAATGAAGAGGCGCTGCAGGCCATCGAAAAACTTTCAGGGGTAGAGGCAGTTTCTCCCAAGATCGAGGAGTATCTGACCTTTGGCATCGGAAAGTACGTGGCCCAGGCCAGCGTCATAGGGCTTCGCCCGGAAGTGATGGAAAAATTTAATTACAAACTACAGGATGGCCGACTGTTAAAGAAGACAGACAAGTATCAGGTGGTCTTTGGCAACCAGGTGCCCATCTGGTTCTATAATCCGAAAAAAACCAGTTACAGTGCTTACAACGGAGAACCCCAGGTGGACGTGCTGACGGATGAATTGATCATGACCGGGGATTATGAATACGGCCAGAAAAAAACCAATACAGGAAGCGACGAAAACAAAATAAAGTATAAGCAATATGAAGGGCAGGGCGTGGGCATTCTGGCCAATCCTGACGACGAATCTGCATACTATGTATATATGAATATCGATACCCTGCAAAAGATTTCCAATGACAACAAGAAGGCCCGCGGCGAGGCACCAAAACGCAGCAAGACATACGACCAGGCCATGGTCTATGTGGGTGACATCGAACTGGTTTCAGAGGTCAGCGATGCCATTCGTGACATGGGATTACAGACCAACAGTTTGAATGACTGGCTGGAGTCCATGAAAGAGCAGGCCCGGATGATTCAAGGAGTTTTGGGGGGCATCGGCGCAGTTTCCCTTTTGGTGGCGGCTCTCGGCATAACCAATACCATGGTGATGTCTATTTATGAACGGACAAAAGAAATCGGCATCATGAAAGTCATCGGTGCGAATCTTCCGGATATCAAGCGGCTTTTTCTCATGGAGGCAGGAATGATCGGCTTCCTCGGGGGCTTTGTGGGAGTGGTGATCAGCCTGTTGCTCTCGCTCCTTATGAACACCGTGCTGTTGGAAACCATGAACATGTTCCTGGGATCTATGGGGGGCGGGGGCTCTACGATTTCGGTGATCCCCTGGTGGGTAGCTTTGGGAGCTCTTGCTTTTGCAACCGCCATCGGCGTCATCGCCGGATTTTCACCTGCAAACCGGGCTATGAAACTTTCTGCACTGGAGAGCTTGCGGAACGAATAACTGCGGAACGAAAATCCCATGTGGGCTGAAATCGTTCTTGACTCATTTTGGCGGACATAGTATACTATTCGTGCATTGTGCGCAAAGATCCATTAGCCCCGGATTCTTTTGTGTATCGCAAAGACAGGCCTGGACGGGGTGAAACGTCCCGGCGAGAATATAATAATAAGAGGTATAAAACAATGAAGTCATTTATTGCAAAACCTCATGAGGTGGAAAGAAAATGGTACATCATCGACGCTGAGGGAAAAACCCTGGGCAGACTGAGCACCGAGGTTGCTTCCATCCTGAGAGGTAAGAGAAAACCCATCTATACACCGCATGTTGATACAGGCGACTATGTGATCATCGTCAACGCTGAGAAGATCGAAGTCACCGGCAAAAAGAGAACAAATAAAGTCTATAAGCACCACACCGGTTACCCGGGTGGACTTCGTGAGACCACTTTTGATAAACTCCAGGCCAAAAAACCCGAGGAGATCATCCGTCATGCAGTAAAAGGCATGATGCCCAAGGGCAAGCTGGGAAGAGAAATGTTCACTAAGTTGAAGGTCTACGCAGGCCCCGAGCATAAGCACGGAGCACAGCAGCCGCAGACTTGGGAATTTTAGGAGAGGGGAGGAATTGTAAATGGCAAAAATGCAGTATTACGGAACAGGCAGAAGAAAGTCTTCTGTTGCCAGAGTCAGATTAATCCCCGGCAAAGGCAATGTCACCATTAATAAAAAGCCGTTGGATGACTATTTCGGGATGGAGATCCTGAAAAGAGAAGTCGTAAGACCTTTTGCGGTTGCAGGTGTAGAAGGACAGTATGACATCGTCGCAACAGTAAAAGGCGGCGGTTGCACAGGTCAGGCAGGCGCCCTGAGACACGGCGTGTCCAGAGCACTTTGTGTTGCTGATGCAGAACTCCGTGGAGCTCTCAAAGCAGCAGGCTTCCTCACCAGAGACCCGAGAATGAAGGAAAGAAAGAAATACGGACTGAAGAAAGCCCGTAGAGCTTCCCAGTTCTCCAAGCGTTAATTGGTTTTCCGAAATGGCGTATCAGCCCCAAAAGCAATGCTTTTGGGGCTTTTTTTATGGCTGTGGCGGAAAAAAACACTTGCGTTCTTTTTCCGTATATGGTACAAGTGAATAAAGAATTGCCCAAGAGGGAGAAAACACAGATGACAGTTTCCATGATCCAGAACATCAAAAATTACTTTTACGGCTTTTACTGCAGCTTTTATGGCTACGGTTATTTTTGGTTCGGAAAAGTGAATAGTTTGGATGGACTGTGCTGATGTCAAAGTGGTTTTTATAAAACAAAAACACAAGGTAAGCTTAGAGGAGTTCATTCAAAGAACTCCTCTTTTTTATAGGCCAAAAGAATAAAAATGGTTTAAAAGCAATAAAGAGACATTTGCAAGGATTCAAAGGAAGATTCGGAGGAAGCACAATGAATATTACAGATTTTGAAACCCAGGAAGAAGCCCGATTTACCATAACCGTCATCGGTTTGGGATTGATGGGAGGCTCCCTGGCCATGGCCCTGAGAGGCTTTCGCAATGCCAGGATCGCAGGGATGGACGCAAATCCCAAAACCGTAGAGCAGGCACTGGAGAGAGGCGCTATCGATAAAGCCTTCCTTGATGGAAAAGAAGCCGCCGGGGCTTCGGATCTGATTCTTCTTTGCGTATATCCCCATCATATCATTGAGTTTATGGAGGCGTATGGCGAAACGCTTTCTCCGGGTTGTGTGGTAAGCGATATCTGTGGGGCAAAAGCAAAACTTTATACAGAGATTGAAAAGCGAATTCCGAAAGGAGTAGAATATATTGGGATCCATCCCATGGCAGGCAAGGAGGTTGACGGTTTTCAGAACGCTGAAGCCGGGCTTTTCCGAAACACCGGGCTGATCATCACACCCCTGAGAGCTTCCGGAGAAAACAGCCTGAACCTGATGAAAGAGCTGGGAGAGCACATAGGAGCAAGGACCACAGTTTGCCAGCCGGAACTCCATGATGACATCATCGCCTACACCAGCGATCTGATGCACCTTTCCGCCACCGCCCTCTGCATGGACTTTCATCCGGAGATGAACAGCTACTTTACCGCCGGCGCCTTCCGGGACTGCACCAGGATCGCCAATATCAACCCCGCACTTTGGAGCGAACTGTTCCTGATGAACGACGAATATATCCTGCCCCATCTGAGAAATTACATTGAACGACTGGAAGCCATGGAAAAAGGCATCCGGGAAAAAGATAAAAAGCAATTGTTTTGCCTGTTGGAACGGGCCCGCGACAACAAAAAGGAGATGCTCACCCGATGAGAACGATTCATGTTCCCCCCTCAAAAAGCATGGCACACCGTGCCATCATATGCGCAGGACTGGCCGAAGGCAAAAGCTGCCTTTTCCCCATCGATCTGTCCCAGGATATCGAAGCTACCTGCCGGTGCATGAAGGCGCTGGGGGTGGAGGTGCGTAGCGTGGGGGGCACTGAAAAAATGGAAATAAATGGTGGATTGGAAGCGGCCTTATTGCAAGCCCCTGGCAACGGGCCTGGAACAAACTCTCTCCAAAGGGAAGAGAGCCCTCTCCTTGACTGCGGCGAGTCCGGGTCTACCTTGCGATTCCTTCTTCCTATAGCCCTTCTTTCCCGGAGGAAAGTGCGATTTACAGGCAGCGAAAGACTTATGGAAAGGCCCTTGGAGCCATATTTTCAAGCTTTAAGGCAAGGTGGCGGGCAGATAGAAAAAATCAGGGAGCCTGTGGATGAGGAAAAAGCAGAAAGAACTTTGCTGGAGGTCCAGGGGCCGCTGGCACCAGGACGCTACAGGCTTCCGGGGGATGTGAGTTCCCAATATGTGAGCGGCCTGCTCTTCGCTCTCCCTCTTTTAGCCGGAGACAGCGAGATCCTTCTTGCGGGGCCGCTTGAGTCTGAAGCTTATGTGGAGCTTACTCTGGAAGCAATGAGATCCTTTGGGGTAAAAGTGGAAAAACAGAGTCCTGACAGATATCTTATCCCGGGAGGGCAGCACTATCGGCCTTGTGAGTATGAGATTGAAGCTGATTTTTCCAACGCCGCCTTCTTCCTGACAGCCGGAGCCCTGGGACAGGAGTATGAATGTCTGGGTCTTGATCCCGATTCCCGGCAGGGAGACAAAGAGATTCTTAGCATCCTGAAGGAAGCGGGAGCAGATATAACCTACCATGAGAGGGAAGAAGGCGGCGAAAAAAAACGGACCGCCATTGCTGTGAGACCGGGTAAGTTGAAGGCCCTGACTGTAGATGCCAGACAGATCCCGGATCTGGTGCCCATCCTTGCGGTACTTCTTGCCTTTTGCAAGGGAGAAAGCCGCATCATCAACGCCGGGAGGCTTCGGCTCAAGGAAAGTGACCGGCTCCAGACGATATCCCAGGAGTTGGGAAAACTGGGAGCGAAAATAGAAGAGGGGCCGGACAGCCTGACTATACAGGGAGTGGATTCTCTACGCAGCGGAAGATGCTCTTCCCACAACGATCATCGCATTGCTATGGCACTGGCCGTTGCATCATGTAAAAGCAAGGGAATTGTGGAAATTGAAGGTTCGGACTGCGTGAAAAAATCCTATCCTTCCTTTTGGGAGGATCTCGGGGAAGGGGAAAAGGTGAGAAGACTATGAGCAATGTATGGGGAGAACACATCAAGATCAGCATTTTCGGAGAATCCCATGGCGGAGGTATCGGTGTGGTTATCGGCGGCCTCCCGGCGGGAGAGGATATCGACCTGGCCCTTGTGGAAAAGGAAATGCAGCGGAGGGCTCCCGGACGGCATGAGTACGATACCCCTCGCAAAGAGGCGGACAAGGTGCAGATCCTCAGTGGTCTGCTGAACCATACCACTACAGGTGCACCCTTGTGCGGACTGATCATGAATACAGACGTTCATTCCTGGGACTACGAAAATCTTCACCCCAGACCGGGACATGCCGACCTTACGGCACTGATCAAGTACAAGGGCTTTAATGACCCCCGGGGGGGCGGCCATTTTTCCGGAAGACTGACAGCGCCTCTCACCTTCGCCGGGGCCGTTGCCAAACAGATCCTGCGGCGCAGAGGAGTGGGGATCGGGGCCCATATCCAGGAAATCGCAGGGATCCATGACGGCACTTTTGCAGGTGAAGAAAGGATAGACATAGCTAAATTAGAAAAAGTATCCTCCCTTGACTTTCCGGTGCTGGACCTCAAAATTGTCCGGGCTATGGAAGACGCTATCAAAGCGGCGAAAGAGGACGACGATTCGGTGGGTGGGGTCATCGAATGTGCAGCCTGCGGCCTTCCCGCAGGGCTGGGAGAACCTTTTTTCAGCTCCATGGAAAGCCAGATCGCATCCATGATGTTCTCCATTCCTGCCGTAAAGGGCATCGAGTTTGGCGCAGGCTTTCAGCTTGCAAACATGAGGGGCAGTCAGGCCAATGACCCCATTGCCTTTGAGAATGAGCAGATCTGTACTTTGACAAACCATAACGGAGGGATCAATGGAGGGATCACCAACAGCATGCCCATACTCTTCCGGGTTTGCATCAAGCCTACACCTTCCATCGGAAGACCACAAAGCACTACGGATCTGAAAACCATGGAGCAAACCACCATAGCCATCAAGGGCCGCCATGACCCCTGCATCGTGCCCAGGGCAGTGCCTGTGGTGGAAGCGGGAATGGCTCTCTGCCTCCTGGATGCCTGGTGCAGGGAGGGCCGCCGATGAAATATGCTGTGATTGGAAGCCCCATAGAGCATAGTCTCTCCCCGCAGATGCACCTGCCGGTACTTCGCTCCTTCGATCCAAACGCTTCCTACGAAAAAATACCGGTGAACAAAGGGGAATTGGGGGGCTTTGTAGAAAAAGCCGTAAAGGAAGGCTTTGGAGGATTTAATCTCACCATGCCTCATAAGGAGGATATTCTTCCCTTTTTAAGCGAAATTGAAGAAGATGCAAAACTCTTCGGCTCTGTGAACACCGTGGTGAACCGGCAGGGCAGGCTCTGCGGATACAATACCGATGCCAATGGATTTCTCCTTTCCCTCAAGGAAGCCGGGATGACGCTGAGAGGCCAAAAGGTACTGATTCTGGGAGCTGGAGGAGCGGCGGCTACCATTGCACTGAAGGCGGCTCTGGAAGGGGCTGCGGTGGTGGTCATTCTGGCCAGACGGGCAGAGCAGGCCTCAGCAATTTGTCGGCAGATACAGTCCCTTGGGGCACGGGTCAGAGGAGTGCGCCTGGGATATGGTAAGGACGAACAGAAAAAGTTCTTTGCAGCGGACAGCACTTTGCTGGTCAACGCAACCCCTCGGGGAATGACAGGAACAGAGCAGGAATTTGAAGATGTTT
>Ga0302242_1001445_pt1 | contig 17744 bp, 10 predicted proteins | sample AAG_UR_Lys_MG_FD_193510 | JGI IMG/M metagenome (GOLD analysis project Ga0302242, IMG submission 193510) | Enriched activated sludge microbial communities from anaerobic digester in WTTP, New Holstein, Wisconsin, United States - AAG_UR_Lys | ecosystem: Engineered > Bioreactor > Anaerobic >... | reverse complement strand
GGCTGACACCAACATGCGTGAGTCCATCTCCAAACCGCCTACTTCGGGAGGAGAGAAGAAGAAATAGCCACCTCAATAATTCCCTTGGGGGATACTACTGCTGCAGTTGAGCAATGACTGACAGCGGCTATGGTCATTTATCCGGCCCGGGTTTCCGGGATATGGCTACTGCCGGGCGAGGAATGGCAGCGATAACGATTACTTCTCCTGCCGGTTTTCCGGTATAGGATAACTTCTGGCCGCTAACTGGCAACTGCGGGCTATGAGCTACTCCAGGTAGAAAAGTATCATTTTCTCAAGCGCCTCCTGGCACACTTCACAGAACCCGTCTGCCACGTTGCTCTTCATGCGGCAGTCATATGAGGGCCTGTATATTCCTCTGGCGGAGTAGCCCCCTCCCTCAAAGAGGCCGGTAACACCGATATACCTCTTATCATTTGGCGTTGGTATGGGTACTGACTTGGCTATCAGATCCTTCCATTTGGCATCAAAATTCACCCTTGTGGTAATATTTGGTTCCCAGGGTTCCACATCGAGAGGATAAAACTCTTCATATGCCACCTCTGAGGAGTAATACTCATCTCCCAGTCCGGCAAATCCGTGACCGAACTCGTGCGTCAGCACCATTGGGGTAAGATTGTGATCAGCCGTGACGGCGCTGTAGTAGTTATACACTCCGCCACCGCCGTATCTGGGGCTGTTGATGAGCACTATGATCTGGTCATGCGGGGCTGAAGCGGCGTAGTCATTGAGCCTGTGTATACTCTGTGTGGTCAGGTAGCGGTCAACATCGAAGGTGTAGTAGCTTGAGCTGAGAGCAGTATTGACATAGATTCCTTCTCCCGGCACATCCGTTCCGGATTGCTGAGAGGGAGCTTCAACGGCCCAGATATTTATGCGGTCTTTGTATTTGTCAAAGGGCGCTTCAGCGAAGAGGTACTCCGCCATCCGTTTGACATCGTTCCGGAACTTTTCCATCTCAGCGCTGGTGTAACCTTCGGCAATGAATGCGATGTCAAGTGAGGTATGGGGATCCCCGCTGCCGGCTATACGGGTTGCCAGGGATGCTTCAGGTTTCTCCCTGGTAATGAAATAGCTGGCAGGGTCAATTGCCGTCTCGTACAGTTTGGAGAACTGGCCGTCGCGTCCCCTGATGCTCAGTACGAAATTGACCTTGTTTTTCGGAAAAGGAAAGGTTGCAACCTCCTGGAAAACGCGTTCCATCTGCTTCGCCTCGGCGGTGGTCTGCCACTCCTGGTAAAGGGTGCAGAATCCGCGCGAGTAAATCAGTTTCCCGGTAACGGCATCAAAAATCTCGTACCTGAAGTTGCCGTAATTGAACGGATCAATCAGGTTGACCAGTGAGCCTCCCCAGAAGGGTTCCTCCCTGAAGGAGACAGGAAATACTTTGGTTGTTGTGCTGTTGCCGGCCATTACGAAATCAAACCTCATAGTGCGGTCAGTGAAATAATCATCGAATGCAACCTGGGCCTGAAGTGAAAGTGCCAGAAACAAAAGCGGTAATACAGAGAAAGACTTCATGATTTGGCAGTTTTATGGCGTAAAGGTAGCAAACAGGCCGCCACAAAAAAAGATAATTAGTAAATTCACCCGCGTAAAAAAGTTGAAAATGTTCAAATCATTCGATCCGGTAATGGCAGTCAGGCAGTTCCTTGCCAGTCTGGGGATGCCGGCTTCAGCTGTTTCATGGCTGAGTACGGTCATCCTGGTGGCTGCAGTGGGCCTCCTGGCGTGGCTGTCATATAATTTTACCCGTGTCATCCTGGTCAGGGTATTTACCCGCATCGTAAGGCGTTCGCGGTCAGCGTATGACGACAAGTTCCTCGAGACGAAGATGTTCAAGCGCCTGGCAATGATCGTGCCCGGAGTCATTGTCTATTACCTGGCAAGCTGGATGCTTAGCGCGAATCCCGGATGGCTCATATTTGCCCATAAGACCGCCGCGCTCTATATAGTGATTTACGCTACCCTGACACTGACCGCATTCATCGAGGGATGGCACCAGGTCTGGCTGATGCAGCCCATTTCTACAGGGAGATCAATCAAACCTTACGTGCAGATAGTCAAGGTGCTGGTGGCATTTGCCGGAATTCTGATCATGATTTCCGTTCTCTTCAGGGTGTCTCTTACAAGTGTTTTTGCAGGACTGGGCGTGGCAACAGCCGTACTGGCAGTGGTATTCAAGGATACACTGCTGGGCCTTGTGGCCAGCGTACAGCTCTCAACCAACAATATGGTGAAGCTGGGCGACTGGATAACGATCCCCGGAAGGAACATCGACGGTACGGTTATTGACCTGACACTCTATACGGTTAAGGTCGAAAACTTTGACAAGACGATACTCACGGTGCCTACCTATGCCCTGATATCAGAATCTTTTCAGAACTGGAAGGGGATGCAGGATTCAGGGGTAAGAAGGATCAAACGGGAAATCCGCATTGATGTACGTTCAATTGTCTTTGTGACGCCTGAACTGCTGGACTCCGTCTCTGAGAGGATGAACGTGGCGAAGTGGCTCTCAGAAAACAATGAAGATATAGAGGAACTCAGGAATGGCGGGTCCACCTCACTTACGAACCTCGGGGCATTCAGGGCTTACATGGTTGAATATCTCAAAAATCATCCTCATATTGATCCCATGATGCCTGTGATGCTGCGTGACATGCCTCCCACGGACACAGGCATGCCGGTGGAGATATACTGTTTCAGCAAGATTAATACATGGGTGCCGTTTGAGAGTGTTCAGTCATCAGTGGTCGATTATGCATATGCCATGGTGGGCCAGTTTGGTCTGAAACTCTTCCAGAGTCCCTCCGGGGAAGACCTCGAGGCTCTCAGGAGCGTGACAAATCATAGTGTGAAAAAACAAAATGATAAGATATGAGTAAGAACTATAATGAAAAGCTGACCGCTTTTATCAGGGCCGGTATCGATGACAAACCTGTTACTCCACGATATGATCCCTTCTGGCAGTCGTTGCGCTCAACGGGAACAGAGCTCTGGCTTGACACCGGTGACATGGATGAAGCTGAAGCTAACTGGACTGCCGAGATGACCGCACTTACAACAAACAATACGCTTCTGAACAACGAGATTCAGAAGGGGATATATGATTCGTTCGTGCCGCAGGCGCTGGAGCTGGTCAGTCATCTTACCATTAACGAGCAGGTGAAGGAGATAGCCTTTATTCTGAATGCCCGTCACGGTCTTCGCCTCGCGAAGAAGTTCGGTGGGATGGTAAGTGTTGAACTGCATACTGATACGGCATATGACATTGATGCCATCGTTTCATACGGACTGCGTTACAGGGAGCTCTGTCCGGAGCAGTTCATCGTTAAGGTTCCCTATACCCCTGAAGGACTTATTGGTGCCCGGTTATTGCATGACATGGGAGTGCGGATCAACTTAACCCTTGAGTTCAGCACCCGCCAGAATGTGCTGGTGACCCTGATAGCCAGGCCTGACTACCTGAATGTGTTCCTCGGAAGGATAGGGGCATTCATTGCTGACAACAAGCTGGGTGACGGCAGCGGTGCAGGAGAGAACGCTTTGCTTGCATCACAGTCATGGGTTACGCGGTTATCTGCTGAGACAGGCTCGAAGACCAGGCAGATAGCTGCCAGCCTCAGGAATTACACTCAGCTTGACCTGCTGGCAGGAGCCGATGTCTATACCATCCCGCCGAAGGTGGCAGCTGCCGGCAGGAAATCACTCGGCGGTCTCTTCGAGAGCAGGCTTGCACAGCGCTATGATGTGCCTCTGAACGATGATGCGGCAGGACTGGGAATTGAAAAATTCTGGGAGGTGCCGGATTCGGTTGTTGAGCTGGGCAGACAGCTTGGGAAGGAGGTTCCGGCTTATGGTGAGGAGATTGTTGCAAAGGCGCACGAGGCAGGAGTGGGTGACATGTTCCCGGTGATGGATCCTGAGGAGAAGGAATGCATTGCTGCGGAAGGAAAGATACCGGTTCTTTCTTCATGGAAGGAACGGATTCTCTCAGGAAACCTCTCCCCCGACACCCTGCTGACCCTTGCCGGCCTGGCCTCATTCACTGCTGACCAGAAGCAGTTGGATGACCGGATAAGAGGACTGATAGGCTGATAGAATTGCAGGACTGTCAATAAGCGGTATCTGAATCCTTCACCACCGTAAAGGCCCTGACAGGCGTTAATGAGAACTATCTCAGGTTTTGCTGCCTGACTCCCCTCTGCCTTACAACCTCATAGAGGATGATTCCTGCTGAAACGGATACATTCAGTGACCCGATGGCGCCTGTGATGGGTATGGAAACCTGTGCGTCAGACAACCCCAGCAGTTCGCGGCTGATCCCCTTCTCTTCCGAACCGAGAATCATAACCAGAGGTCCGGTCAGTATGGCAGCGTTTACCGTGCGGTCAGCTTTCTCAGTGGCAGCCACGGCTTTCACTCCTGACTCTTTCAGGTAGGTCAGGCACTTGGTCAGGCTTTTCACCCGGCATACCTGGAAAGTGCTGAGGGCTCCGGCTGATGCCTTGACCGCATCGGCAGAGATCCTTGCAGAGCTTTTTTCAGGGATGATCACCGCGTGTGCTCCGAAACAGAGTGCTGACCGCACGATGGCTCCGAAGTTTCGCACATCACTGACGCCGTCGAGCATCAGCAGGAGCGGTTCGCCGCCCTCTTCAAAAATACCGGGCAGGATATTCTCAATATCCTGGAATTCTATTGCAGAGAGCCATGCTATTACCCCCTGATGGTTCTTGCGGGTTATGGAATCAAGCTTCTCCTGCGGCACCACCTGCCATGGCACGGCAAACTCGTTCACCACCTGCATCAGCTCATGGTACTGCCCGCCACGGAGTCCCTGGCGGACCAGCACACGGTCTATCTGCCTGCCTCCCCTGATGGCTTCCATGACAGGGTGCATTCCGAAAATGAATTCCTTTTCGCTGTGTCTTATCATCCTTCCACTCTGCGCCATCGCTGCAATACACCTGTCATTGCAGTTCCTGCGGGTTATCCAGCCTGAAAACCTTGCCTTCGCGCCACCGCGCAACAGCTATATCCCAATAGCTTACTGGCGTTCCTGCACGGTTGAGAACAAAATCATTGTCTGAAAAAAGGCTCTTCTGCTTGCGGAAATTAAACCATAGGTACTGCTCTTCCATGACGTAGCGTGAGCCCCACCGGTTCTTCACCGGAGGTCTTTTGTAACCCCAGCTCTCACCTTCGGCGTTCTTATAGACCTTGTCAGGCGGACCGTACATTATGTAGACCATGCCCCTGTCAGTGAGCCATCCGGCCTTGTAGGAGGAGAAGTAATGGTTTGCAAAAAGCGTGCGGTTATAGTAAATCCTGATCAGCTCCTTCGATCTCTCGATGCTTCCGGTACGTTCAAGCCAGAAGTTATCGAGCGACAGCTTCGGTTTTTCTGATGTGAGCATTTCATCCATCTCCTGCGGTGTGGCAATATATGCCAGTGGAGGGATCATTGTCTCAGGCCGGGCCATGGTAGGGTGATCAGGACCGAAGTTGCAGAGCACGAGACCCTCACGGATCAGGCTGTCAACAGAGATCAGATAAATGCCCGTATTGGGGAACATGATTGGAAGGGTGTCTGACCAGACCAGTGGAATTATTGCTTCAGGTTCCGGTGCTATTGTCACCTCGGGAAGGATGGTTGACGGGGATGGGGGTATTGCCGTAACAGCCTTGTAATAGAATATCCACAACGTGTCAGGATGTAACGACGGGGCGAGAATGTTGACATATTGGTCAATCTTTACCGTTCGGCTGAATACCTCGTTGTTGGTAAAATGGTCACTTACCCTGTAGTTGAGACCGCTGTACCTGCCTGTACGCTCGAAATCAACGAACAACTGCCGGGTGCGCTGCCTGATGAGGTCAATGATTTTAATTTCAGCAGTATATGAATTGCCATCACGTGCAGACAGGGGGGTCCGGAATGAGTATTCACCGCCAACCTCCTCACGTTTGATGTCATACTTGAAGGTCGATGTATCTGCCAGCACCCCTCCAAAAGTATTGTCATAGAGCCTTACCGAGACCAGCATCGAAGCCATTGGCACACCTTCGGGGTTTGCCTCGCTGAAGTAAAGTTCACCCTTGCGGATGCTGATGTTCAGAACAGATGTCTCTGCATCCTCATTGTAGACGGATATCATGGGGGTGAAAATGCTCCGCGTCGGGTTGTATAAATATGCCATGTCTTTTGTGTCAGTGACGTTCCCGGTCACTGCACATGATGTCATCAGCAGGGCCGTTGTCACAACCGCTGTGAGTACTGCTGACTTATAGATGAGGCGCATTGTCATGGCATAAAGGTAAAAAAGATTTCATTGCCTGTTCTCTTTCCAGCTCATTCTCAGACGACAGAGCTCGGCACCGTCGCTCTCGCGGGTAACAGAGTGTAGGTATGCATTCTCCTCTCCGTCGCAGGGGGCGGTCAGGATATTAATCATCTCATCATGATGCCCTTCGAGGAGGTAGTTCGCCTCGATGGTGTCAGGAGTATGGAGGGAGATGAATTCCGGGTCATAGCAGTTCACAGCCCAGTGCACATACCTTGCGTTATTAACGTGTCTGTTGACGTCGATGTCATCAATCTTGACCTTAAGCCTTGTCAGGCGATGATCACCCGGTGGCAGCGATGGCACTTTTCGTGCGTTGGCATCAAGGGCTCTGGCTTCGGGGAATTGGAGGTTCAGGTTCGAGAGCGCCTTGTCAGGACGCTGAGCCTTGCGTGTGTTGTAATCGACAATCACCCATGACGTTGAGGCGCCGGCGATTCTGTTGCCTGCTTCATCATACATTTCAAGGTCACGCAGGGCGAAAATAGTTTCGGTGCCGCGTGGCCATGTGCGGAGGGTGACCTCGTCCCAGGCTTTCGGGAGACGTTCTATCTTCATCAGGATACGCGAAAGCGCCCAGAAGTAACCTCCCGATGCCATCAGGTCATCACGGCCCCAGCCAATCTCCGCGGCATGACGGCCCGCCAGATCCTCGAAGAAGCTGAAGAGCGCTCCGGGACTGAGCCGTCCGTTGAGGTCGGTATTGAAGATGTTGACCGGGTATTTCCTTTCATACAGTATCATAGTTGTTCATATATTCTGTTTGGAAACTCTCAAGTTCAGTATGCGCCTTTTCCCACTTTTCCATCAGTGCCTCAAGCCTGTTTTTCTTCTCCTCGTATTCGCTGTAGAAGGCAGGGTCACTCATCACTGCCTGGTCTCCCGAGGCGAGGCGTGCATCCATTTCTGCTATTTCGTGTTCCGTGGCCGTTATCTGAGCTTCGACCTCGGTGACCTGTTTCTTAAGCCGGCGGTGTACACGTTCGTTTTCCTTTTTCTCCTGGTACGAAATGCCAGGTTTAGCCTGTGATAACACCTTCGTAAAGCCCTGGTTGTCATTTCCGGCTGACAGCCCGTTTTTCTCAGGTGCCGGGCTTCCGTTCCCTGCTGGTGGCCTGCCTTTCCCTGCCGCAGGTTTTCCCTTTTCAGCTGCTGTGCTGATTTCCCCTGCTGCGGCGCTGTCTTTTCCAGTTGGTGCGTATCCCTTTCCTGCTTCCTTGCTTCCTTTCGCCTGCGCTGTCTTTCCTTTTTCTGCTGCCACGCTACCTTCCCCGGCTGGTTTGTATCCCTTTGCTGCTACTGCGCCATCTTCCCCGGCTGGCGTGTATTCTCTCGCCTTTGCTGCGTAACCTTTTCCGGCAGCCGGGCTCTTTCTTTCCAGTTCCCTGAGCGACTCTATCTTCCTGGCCCTGAGGAACTCAGCGATCCCTCCGAGATGCGTTCTGATTTTCCTGTTACGGAATTCATACACTTTTTCAACCAGCCCATCCAGGAAATCCCTGTCGTGAGAAACCACAATTAATGTGCCATCGAATTTTTTCAGTGCCTGCTTCAGGATCTCCTTTGAGCGGATGTCAAGGTGGTTGGTCGGCTCGTCGAGAAGAAGCAGGTTATATGGCTCCAGCAAAAGTTGTACTATAGCCAGCCTTGACCGTTCTCCGCCGGAGAGTACCTTCACCTTTTTGTCAATGTCCTCACCATGGAAGAGGAATGCTCCGAGGATATCGCGGAGACGCGTCCGGATATCTCCCACGGCAATCCTGTCTACTGTCTCGAAAACCGTCATGTCGTCATCCAGCAGTTCATCCTGGTTCTGGGCGAAGTAACCGATATTGACATTGTGCCCGCTCTTCAGGGTTCCCTGGAAATCTACCTGGCCGAGGATCATCCTTGCGAGTGTCGTTTTCCCTTCGCCGTTCCGGCCCACGAAAGCAACCTTTTCGCCCCGCTCGATCTTCATTGAGACCCTGTCAAGCACCAGGTGGCTGCCGTAGCGTTTCGAGGCTTCATCTGCCTCTACAACCACCGTACCGGATCGCGGGGCAGGTGAGAAGCGGATGTTAATAGCCGAGGTATCCTCCTCTTCTATCTCAATGCGTTCCAGCTTCTTAAGCTGTTTGATCTTGCTCTGCACCTGTATCGCCTTGGTGGGTTTGTACCTGAACCGCTCGATAAATCTCTCGGTGTCGTCAATCATCTTCTGCTGGTTGCGGTAGGCTGCGGTCTGCTGCTCGCGACGCTCGCGGCGAAGCACGGTATATTTTGTATAGGGGACCCGGTAGTCGTAGATTTTTCCGAGGCTTATCTCTATGGTACGATGGGTAACATTATCGAGGAATGTACGGTCATGCGACACCAGCATCACAGCCCCGGGGTAGGTCTCAAGGAATCCCTCAAGCCATATAATTGATTCAATATCAAGGTGGTTGGTAGGCTCGTCAAGAAGTATCAGGTCGGGCTTGCGAAGGAGGATCTTTGCCAGCTCTACCCGCATGCGCCAGCCACCACTGAGTTCACTGGTTGGACGATTAAACTCCTTCGCACTGAAACCAAGTCCGTTGAGCGTTTGTCCGGTCAGCGCAACATAGTCGCTTCCTCCGAGTATGCTGTGTCGTTCGCCGGCTTCATGCATCCGGTCGAGGAGCTGGTGATAGCTGTCGGTCTCGTAGTCAGTCCGTTCGGCTATCTCGCGGGTCATCTCTTCTATATCCTGCTCCAGGCTTCTGAGTTCGGCGAAAGCCGTAAGGGCCTCCTCGAGGACGGTGGTGGTGTCAGAGACCTTCATCTGCTGCTCGAGGTAGCCAACGGTGAGTTCGCGGGGCCGTTCGACGATGCCGGAGGTGGGCTCTTGGAGCCCGGCAATAATCTTCATCAGGGTTGATTTGCCCGCGCCGTTCCTGCCTGTCAGGCCAATGCGCTCCTGCCGGGTGATGAGGAATGAGACCTCATCCAGGAGGACGAAGCTGCCGAAGAGCAGTGATACGTTGTTTACGGAGACCATCTGGACGGGTACATGAAACTGCAAATATATGCAAAATCATCCTGATGGGTGAAGGGTTTTTTGGAGCCAGGCTCTGCAATACTGCAATCCTTTCAGTTCAGCGTAAAGCCGTTTTTTGGCGATCTTGATAGCGCCGGTTATACAATACTGCAACCCCTGAAGGGCAAAGAACATGCGACTGCATCCGCAATGACTGATGAGCTTCACCAATAAACTCTCCGCAGTGGATTAGGATTATGTACTCCTCCATAGATTCTTTGCCAGCAGGGCATCCGGCATCGTATATCCTCAATCCAACCATACTCCCCGCAGAATACTCAGTTTCGCATTTTTCCGTTATAATTGCAGATAATTCTGAAAGTCATGAAAGGCAAACCAACTCTCCAGACACTTCTTCTGCTCGCACTGCCGCTGCTGCTGATGCAGTCGTGCCGCAAAGATGATCCGGTGGACCCCTTCGCAGACAACAAATACCTTGTATCGTGCGATATTGAGCTGGTGCGAACAAAGGAAAACATCATCAATGTATTGACAATTGCTGCAACACAATATCAGGCTGCAGGAGAAATAATCCCCGATGTTATCAGCGGGGTTGATGTTTACTCTGTCACCTACAACACTGAGTTCAGGGGCAAGCCGGTGTTGGCATCCGGCCTGATCTGTGCGCCAATGGCTCATGGTACATACCCGATTCTCTCATTCCAGAACGGCACCAACACCCTCCACTCGGCAGCCCCGACAGTTGATCCGCAAAATCTTGGCTACCAGATGATTGAGTATATTGCGTCAACCGGGTATGTCGTAATCATCCCTGACTACCTCGGTTTTGGTGTATCCAGTGCCATGGTGCACCCGTATCTGCACAAGGAGTCGACCGTGCAGAGCGTGCTTGACATGCTTCGGGCAGTAGCCGAGTTCGATGAGGATGTTGCAAAGAATATCTCGGTAACCACTGACTGCTATCTGCTGGGTTATTCCCAGGGTGGATGGGCAACGATGGCATTGCTCAAAGCAATTGGAGAGGACTATTCGTCGGAGTTTACCGTCAAAGCCGCATCATGCGGTGCCGGGCCATATGACCTGATGCTTTTCAATACGGAAGTGATAAAGTTGACGGAGTTTCCAATGCCGGTTTTCCTGGGGTACATAGCCAACGCCTATACCACCTACAACCTCTATCCAAATGCGCTGACCGACATGTTCAACAGTCAGTATGCATCAGTAATACCTGGTCTCTATGACGGCCTGCACTCATCGGAACAGATAAACGCTCAGCTTACCACCAGCATATCAGAACTGTTCAATGCTGACTATCTCGCCGGAGCCGAGACCGGGCAGAAGTATCAGGGTATTCGTAATGCGCTGCGTGACAATAGCATAAGTGGCTGGGACTGCGATGTGCCGCTACTCATGCTGCATGGCACGGCCGACAGTTATGTTATGCCGGTAATCTCGCAGAGCCACTACAACGCAATGATTGATGCGGGAACGAGTCCGACTACCTGCTCTTATGTGCCACTGGAAGGGCTTGATCATTCGGAGGCTGCGGCACCGGCATTGTTTGCAGGGTATGAGTTTTTTAAGACATACAGGTAGAACAGGGTGGGAAGAAAAAAGGAGCTGCCCGCACTCAGTGGCGTCACGATAACGGATATAGGTTCAGAGGGCAAGGCTATCGCGAAGGTCGATGACATGGTGCTCTTCGTGCCCGGAATGATTCCCGGCGATGTTGTTGACGTCCGCGTTACGAAAAAGAAAAGGAGGTATATGGAAGGGGTAGCGCTGAAGGTTGTTACTCCTTCGCCCTACAGGGTAAAACCGGAGTGCAGACATTTTGGTGTGTGCGGCGGATGCCGGTGGCAACATCTTGCATACGTGAAGCAGCTGTTTTACAAGGCGAAACAGGTGACAGACAACCTGACACGGATAGGACATGTATCAGTGGGGCAGGTTGACCCGATTCTGGGTTCAGAAAAGATTTACGGTTACCGGAACAAGCTTGAATTCACTTTCTCCGAGAGGCGATGGATGACCCGGGAGGAGATCGGGTCAGGGGTGCTTGCACCAGGCCTGGAAACCGGCCCCGGCCTGACCCTTTCCCCAGGCTCCGGTAGTCAGGCGGCTCACAGGCCAGCCCCAACAACTGGCAGTTTCACGCTCCCCGGCCCCGGCCTCGGGTTTCATGTTCCCGGCATCTTCGACAAGGTGCTTGACATCAATGAATGCCTCCTGATGTCAGAGCCGGCCGATGCCATCCGCAACGAGGTCAGACAATATGCACTTGAGAGGAAGCTTCCCTTCTACGATTTCAGGGAACATAAGGGATTCCTCCGCAACATGATCGTAAGAAAATCATCAACCGGAGAGGTAATGGTCGTCCTCGTCACTACCGATGCATTGCCTGAAGAACGTGACCTCCTGCTTAGGTTCCTGACCGAACGGTTCCCTGAAATCACTTCGCTGTATAGCATAATAAACACGAAGAGGAACGACAGCATTTCAGACCTGCAGCCTGTTCATGTTGCCGGGAACATGTTCATCACCGAGATGATGGATGGCCTGCGGTTCAGGATTGGCTCGAAGTCGTTTTACCAGACGAACAGCAGCCAGGCTGTGAGGTTGTACGGGATAGTAAAGGAGTTTGCGCAGCTGACCGGCACAGAGAATGTTTATGATCTCTATACCGGTACCGGCACCATTGCCTGTTACCTGGCATCGCAGGCTGCGGGGGTGACGGGCATAGAGTACATTGCAGAGGCTGTGGCCGATGCCCGGGTCAATTCGGCTGAAAACGGCATTTCAAACACCTTTTTCATAGCGGGAGACATAAAGGATACTCTCACTGATGAGCTTTTCCGCAAGCGCGGGAATCCTGATGTGATCATTACTGATCCGCCGCGGGCAGGCATGCACACCGATGTGGTTAATGCGATGCTAAGGTCAGGTGCACAGAGAATTGTCTATGTAAGCTGCAATCCGGCAACACAGGCCCGGGATATCAAAATACTTTCAGAGCTGTATGACGTGGTGCGCATCGCTCCGGTTGACATGTTTCCCCATACCTTCCACGTGGAGAATGTTGCCCTCCTGGTTAAAAAACCTTCAGGAAACGACCTGATTTAATTGTCTGCCGGCTGCTGACTGACGACTTTAGAAGCGGTCAAGCCACCTGTATTTTTTGTCACTGCTTCCCAGCTTCAGGGCCAGTACAATCTCATGTGACCCGCTTGTAGCCCTTTCTATCTCACTCAGAGTGTAGTCATAGGAATACCCGAAGTACATGTTCCTCCACCGGAACCTGATGGTACCTATGATTGCACCGTAGCCTCCCCGGGAGTAGAGTCCTCCTGTGCGATAGGCTACACCGAACCAGAGAGACTGGTCATGGATTAGAGTAACTCCCAGGTCAACCTGTGGCAGAATCTGCTCTGACATTTTGATCAGCACCGCAGGCTCAATCTCGTAATCCTTCCTTGTCAGGAAACTGTATGACCCGAAAACATAATAGTGCCTCGACATATTGAACCGGTCATAAGCCTTCAGGGTATCAACAACCCCGTCACCTATTCGCGCTACAGCGCCCAGCATAGACTCTGCCGAAAATCCAAGCGAGTACCTGTCATTGAGAAGATACATCCCGAAGTTCACATCAGGAACAAAGATTCCCTTGCGAAGATTGTCATTCAGCCATGGCTCCGAAGCATTGAGGAAACTCTCCTGGTCGGCTTTGATGATATAATGATAGCCGGTGGCAGCCAGTCCAAGCGAGAGCTGGGTGTAGTCCTGCACCCAGATATGATATGAGTATGCTGCCTGGAATCCTGTCCTCTGGATCAGTCCGTTCTGATCGGTGTATATACCCAGACCGATACCTGTCCTTCCTTCCGTCTTTGCCCTGTATCTGGTCTTCCCGAAAAAATTATCGCGCAATGAATACTTCTTCTTGGTGAACCTTGTCTGATAGCTCAGGGAGTAGGTCCTCGGTGCGCCGGCATAGCCGACCCACTGTTCACGGGCTGTGACGTTGAAACTGGTGTAACCCTCGCTACCTGCTACGGACGGATTTATCAGGAACTTGTTGTACATGTACTGGCTGTACAGCGGTACTTGCTGGGCAAACAGCTCCTGTATCCCGGGCGAGATTAACAGTAGGATGATTATGAGTTTTTTAACCTTCACAGTGATCTGATTCTATTATGACTATATAACAGAGTCTCGAAATCTGCAAACCTGATATTCCGTTTCCTGCGAAAGTAAATGCATGCACAGAGGGTTTTAGAGGCATCCCGGTATTGGGCCGGGATACTTCATTGGCCGAAGGGGATTCTATTTGGATTTCAGACTGTCGCATCATCGGTCGTTAGAACTGTAAACAATTGTGATCGTGCCGATTATCGGCTTCGAATTGTTGTTGATTTCAATAGTATAATGGTAAGAGTCGATCGGGAGCCTGACACCATTACTTCTGCCATCCCACGGATGCGGATAGCCATTTTCAGATTCCCAGAGCTTTTGACCCCACCTGTTGAAGATCTTTATCTTCATGTCGGGATATAAGCCGTTGTTTTCTATCTCCCATGTGTCATTATAACCATCTCCGTTAGGCGAGAATGCTTTCGGGATTATGAGGCACATCTCGTTCTTTGGCTTTACTAGGATTGAACCGGATACGGCACATCCGTTATAGTCGGTGACATCCACGGTATAGAGTCCCGGCAGGATGCCAACCAGGTCCTGGGTTGTTTCTCCGTTCGACCACTGGAAAGTATATCCGCCGAGCGGAGAACCGCCTGTGGGAGTCAGTGCAATTTCGCCGTCAGGCATATCAGAACAGTATGTGTGTACCACATTGAATGTCAGTTCAATGGCAGGAGGTTCTGTGAGTTCAAGGGTTGAGTCTGCGCGGCAGTTGTTTGCATCGATGATTGTCAGGTCGTAAATGCCGGCTTTCATGTTGGTTCTCAGACTGTCATGTGTAGTATAATCAAGCCATACGTAATTGACGGCTCCGACATTGTTGACCGGATCTATGGCTGCCCAGCCTGTGCCTGCTCCATGGCAGTTGATATTGAACAGCATGTCATTGCTCTCTGACAGCAGATATGTCATGCTGAGTTTGTCAGGCTCGGTGAGGGTGATTGTATCAATCACATTGCATCCGTGTCTGTCGGTAATTGTAATTATGTAATCTCCGGCATAGAGGTCTGATACATAGCCTGTATCGTTGGTTGCTAAGTATCCGTTGGGGCCTCTCCATGTGTAAGTGAACGGAGCCAGATCAACTGTCGGGGTGAGCCTGATAGAACCATTATGGTAGCCGAAGCAGCTGATGTTATAGCCATTGTAGTCAGACAGTTCTGAGTTATATGTGAGCAGCGGGTGGACTGTCAGGGTGACAGTCACGGTTTCACCCTCGCACTCCTGGCTGCCATCTGGCAGAATGATACGTGGTGTGAAGCTGTAAACGACCTTTCTGTCGCTTGTGGCTGTGTTGAAGAGCCTCTCTGTCAGGTCTGTGGGCGATGTCTGTCTGCTGCTGGCTGAGAAGCCTGATATGCCCGGTTCTGCTTCCACCTGCAGGTCATAGACCCATTTTCCCTTTACATGCGGGTTCATATTGTGGATATTGATGACGGTAGCATCGCCGTAACAGAGTATAGTATCTGCTGAGTTGGCTTCTATCACAGGTGTCGGGTTGACCCGCACGCTGGCTGTGATTTGTTCAAGGTCGCAGGCGCCATAAACCCTGGGGGTGATGTTGTATGTCAGCTGTTGGGCAACCGGGGCAGAATTGAATATTGTCTGGTTAATTGTTGTGAATTGGCCGGAATTGTCATCTGATGTGCCAGTGATACCAGCGGGTGAGTTGACATGCCATGTCCAGGTGGTGGACGGTATCTGACTTGTCAGGGCAAGGTTAATGGTTCCTCCGTTGCAAATCACTGTGTTATCAGGTGTAACTGCCGGATTCGGGTCAACACTATAGTGGACGGTGACGGTGGCTTCGCATGTTGAGCTGTTGCCCGCGGCATCAGTGACGGTAAGTATCACTGCATTGGCGCCGAGGTCTGTGCAGTTGAATTCGGTTCTGCTGACTGACAGTGAGGCGATGGTGCAGTTGTCATAGCTGCCGTTGTCGATGTCTGATGCAGTTATTGTTGCGATGCCGGTGGCAGGATCAAGGTATACATCTATATCTCTGCAGGCGGCTACCGGCGCGGTGTTCTCCTCGACGGTGATGGTGAAGCTGCATGTTGCTGAGAGGCCGAAGGCGTCAGTTACCGTATAAGTCACAGTAGTTATACCCGGATTGAACCTGAAGCTGGTGATGTCATTGATGCCGGTTGCCGGTGAGATTGCTGTGGTGGCGCCGGTCATCTCCCATGTGACGGTTGCAATGTTGTTGTTCGGGTCATCATAGGTTGCGGCAAGGCCACCGGTGATAAGTGTATCACAAGTTGAGGCACTGGTTTCGGTGATGATTGGAGCCGGGCAGGTTATTGTTGGAGGCAGGTTCCTCAGTTGTACAGTGACGGTGTCGCTGATGGCATCTACCGGTGCTGTTGTCGATGAGAATCCTGTTGCCTGAGCGATATTCACAATCGTACCGCTGATTATGTCTGCCATGGTGACGGTATGGATTGCCGAGAATGTCCATGTTTCGTCAGGATCGAGGCGGTTGTCGTTGTCAGTATCGCCGTTTTCGTATTTTACTATGCCTGCGTCTGCGCCCGGATCGATTACAACTATGTTGCCGATGGATACGTTGCCATCGTTGGTAAGTGTAATGGTGTAGTGGAGTATGTCACCGGTGGTTTCGTAGTTCTCTTCCGCTGCTGACTTGGTCATGGACCATCCTGCTGACTGGCTGATGGTTGTAGAGGCCTCGGCCGATTCCGGATCGGTATGGTCAGTATCTGCCACAGCCCTGTTGACCAGAGTGGTACCTGCATCGATGTCGTTTTGTGTTGCATCATAAGTAGCGGTAAATGACCATGTTTCACCAACATCGAGGATGTTGTTGCTGTTGGTGTCACCACTCTGGAGCGATGTGCTCAGTTCGGGACCACCAACGATAGCATCAGTTAGTACCACTCCGGTCAGGCTGATATTTCCAATATTGGATACAGTGATGGTATAAGTCAGAAGGGTAGGAGCATTTATCTCAGTATGATCCACACTCTTTTCTACTGTCATCGCGGCATTGCGATTGATAGTAGTAGCGGCGTTATCTGTTACGGGAGTTGTAATCTCGTTGGTTATCACTGATGCTGTGTTCACCAGGTCAGTGCCCAGGTCAATATCATCCTGAGTAGCGTTGTAGGTAGCAGTATATACCCATACTTCGCCGACATCGAGTATGTTGTTGCTGTTGGTATCACCACTCTGGAGTGATGTGCTCAGTTCAGAACCACCGACGATAGCATCCGTTAGTACCACCCCTGTCAGGCTTACATTGCCTGTGTTGGTTACAGTGATGGTATAAGTCAGCGTAGTGGGTGCAGATATCTCAGTACTATCCACGACCTTTTCTACCGTCATCGCGGCATTGCGATTGATAGTAGTAGTGGCGTTATCTGTTACGGGAGTTGTAATCTCGTTGGTTATCACTGATGCTGTGTTCACCAGGTCAGTGCCCAGGTCAATATCATCCTGAGTAGCGTTGTAGGTAGCCGTATATACCCATGCTTCACCCACTTCGAGGATACCGTCCCCGTCATCACCTGATGTCAGTGTTGCTGCTCCAGCCAGGTCATCCGTTAGTACCATCCCCGGCAGGCTTACATTGCCTGTATTGGTTACGGTTATAGTATAAGTCAGCGTAGTGGGTGCAGATATCTCAGTACTATCCACGACCTTTTCTACTGTCATCGCTGCATTGCGATTGATAGTAGTAGTGGCGTTATCTGTTACGGGAGTTGTAATCTCGTTGGTTATCACCGATGCTGTGTTCACCAGGTCAGTGCCCAGGTCAATATCATCCTGTGTAGCGTTGTAGGTAGCCGTATATACCCATGCTTCACCCACTTCGAGGATACCATCCCCGTCATCACCTGATGTCAGCGTAGCAGCACCTGCCAGGTCATCAGTTAGTACCACCCCCGGCAGGCTTACATTGCCTGTATTGGTTACAGTGATGGTATAAGTCAGCGTACCCGGTGCAGATATCTCAGTACTATCCACGACCTTTTCTACCGTCATCGCGGCATTGCGATTGATGGTAGTAGTGGCGTTATCTGTTACCGGAGTTGTAATCTCGTTGGTTACCACTGATGCTGTGTTCACCAGGTCAGTGCCCAGGTCAATATCATCCTGAGTAGCGTTGTAGGTAGCAGTATATACCCATACTTCGCCGACATCGAGTATGTTGT
>Ga0302242_1001441_pt1 | contig 17762 bp, 11 predicted proteins | sample AAG_UR_Lys_MG_FD_193510 | JGI IMG/M metagenome (GOLD analysis project Ga0302242, IMG submission 193510) | Enriched activated sludge microbial communities from anaerobic digester in WTTP, New Holstein, Wisconsin, United States - AAG_UR_Lys | ecosystem: Engineered > Bioreactor > Anaerobic >... | reverse complement strand
GGGAGTTAATATATTCTTTAGATCTCATTCCGCCACCTAAAAGAGAATTACTGAAAAAACATTATTATACACCTAAAATTCTTACAGGAAGAGGATGTCCCTATAAATGTGCTTTTTGTTCTACTCCTGTATTATGGCATAAGTTTCGTATGTTTTCTAATGATTATATATACAAAGAGTTATTACAAATAGTAGACAGTTCCGGTACCAGAATAGATATAGTTGATGATCTCTTCAGTATTTCAATACAGAAGATAAAAGATTTTAGCAAATTTATAGTATCCAGAGGTATAGAGAAAGAAGTAAGTTTCTATGTTAATATAAGAGCAGACACTTTTAATGAAGAAATGTGTTATTTGTTAAAAAAAATGAATACTACAAAGGTTTTTATTGGTTTTGAATCTGCCTCAGAAAAGATATTAAAATTTTATAATAAAAAACAGACAGTTGCAGATAATCAAAGAGTTATTGATTTGTGTTATACATATGATATACAGATTATAGGTTCTTTTATAATAGGTGCTCCTATAGAAACAAGAAAAGATATAAAGGAAACTTATAATTTTATATATAAAAATTCCGAGAAAATTTATAATTTTGCCTGTTCTTTCCTTTCTCCTGATCCGGGTACAGCTATCTGGGAATATATAAAACCAGTAATGCCAGAAATAAAAACAATCGATGATCTTCTTGAAATAATGTATAGTACAAACTGGTCTGAACATTTAACTACTGAAGAATTAATTAACTATTATAGAAAAATATGTTCTATAGAAACAGCCTGTCATAAACACCTCAATAATCACCTGAAAAGGGTTATTAAATTTTCTACGGATTTAAACAGAGCAGGCTTTCAATCACCACTTGATCTTCTGTGATGATATAACAGGAGTACCACTGGCCAGTTTATCTTTCCATTTTGTAATGATTTTATCTTTTTCAGTAAGACCGGATATTATTTCCGTGTAATCCTTATCTGAAATACCGGTTTTAATTTCTACCTCTTTAGCTTTGCCGTTATCATACAGGAAGACGAAGGTTTTATCACCTTTTTTTACTATTGAAGACGAAGCTATAACAAGGACATGTTCTTTAGAAGAACTTATAAAGTCCAGTTTAATATTCATATAAGGTCTTATGAACTTTTTCAAATTCTCCGGTATATTGAAATTAATGGAGACAGTATTTTTTCCTCCTGATATTGATTCTATTGCAGTGACAGACCCTTTTAAAGCATTTTCTTTACTGATGCCATTACCGTAGATTCTAACCCTCTGTCCTACTGAGATGGAAGTTATATCTTTATCATCTAAGTCTGCCTTTATAATGAGTTTATCTACCTTCCCCACTACCATACAATGGGTACCCTGTGTAACTTCTCCTCCTGTTCTGAGTCTATCTATAAGTATAATTTCACCATCTATGGGGCTTTTTATTTTAGTCTTCAGATAATTTTCCCGGACAAAGAGAAAATTTTTCTTTTCTCGTACGACTTTTTCTTTTGCTATTTCAACATCTTCCGGGCATAATTTATTTGCCAGAGGAAAGAGAGAGATTTTTGCCTTGCATTTTTCAACTCTTTCCATTGCTGCAGAAAGGTCTCTTGTATTAAGTTCTTTATTGATGGCTGCCTGTTTTTTTGTACTTTCTACACGAAATTCCCATTCTTTAAGTTTTAACTCTGCCAGATCTACATCCCTTCTTCTTTTTGTACTTATACTATCAAAATCTTTAACTGATTGATCATAATCCAGGGATGCTTTATTATACTTGTTCTGGGCATCTTCCCACTGTTTTTTCGATATAATCTTTGCATCAAAAAGTTCCTTACTGCGTTTCATTTCCGCTTCTGCTTCTTCTTTTGCTATTTTTTTCTTTTTTAAATCAACTTCTTTTTGAGATACCTGAGATATATCCTTTTCAAGATTATGATAATTATTTTGAGATTCCTTGAGGGCTCTTTCTGCTGCATTTATTTCCTGCTGTGAGTATATTTCACGATTTTCGCAGGTGACAATTGTCTGAGTAAGCTGTTTTTCTGCATCATCCAGGGCTATTTCCAGTTGTATTTCTTCAAGTTTATTTTTTTCTTTTTCTTTTTCGAAATTTTCCTCTACTTTTCTTAGATTTAATTCTGCTTCTTTTAATTTACTCTCTCCTTCCTGATATTTATTTTCTATCTCCGGATTTTTGAGTATAAGAATTTCCTGACCTGCTTTAACTTTATCCCCTTCTTTTACAGGTATTTGATCTACGAATCCTGAAACCTCTGCAAAAATTTCTCTTTTTACTTCGACGTCTACTGTTCCATTTTCTCTTACAGAAAAGATCTCGAAATTTTTTATAACCTCTGGAAAATCTGTAGTTACTTCTTCTGGTTTAATTTTGTATTTATCTGAAATTTTATAGAATATGAATACACCAATAATACATAATAATATTATTGAAATAAATATTTTGATTTTTGTCATTATTCCATTCCTTCATCAACATTATGAGATCTCCAGGGATCTCCTATGGTTCCAAGAACAAGAGATAGTTTTTCTTTTGACAGTTGAAAGTCTATAAGGGATTGAAGGGCATTAACCCTTGCACTTGTAAGGGACTGAGTTGTTGTTGTTACATCCAGGATAGTAGCGAGTCCCATTTTATATTGAAGTTGTGTTGCCTCCAGATTTTGTTCTGCCTGGAGAACTATTTTGTTACGAAGCTCTATTTTGTTTTCATTGGATTTTAGATCCCTGAAAGAATTACGTACTTCCAGTATAATATCTTTTTGTACTTCCTCATAATTTATCTTTGCAATTTCTATATTTGCTTCATAATCTCGAAGGGTATTACTCCTTTTACCTCTGTCATAAAGTGGAAATTCCCAGATACCACTTATGTAGAATTGATATGTTGTGGCGGGAGTAATTCCGTGTTGGCCTCTGTATTTTAAGTTACCTGTAAGAGCTACTTCCGGCAGTATTGTACTTTTTTCCCGGTTATAGATTATCTGAGCCAATTCTACATCAAGGAGAGTACTTTTAATTTCAGGCCTTCTGTTAAAAGCTATATTCAGACAGTCTTCAAGATTAAAGTTAAAAGATACATATTCAATATTTTCTGTTGGTATTATTTCTGCCCCGAAATCCAGTTCCAGATACCTTACCAGACTATCTCTTGCTGTATCTCTTCTTGCCTGTCTTGTGAGAATATCATCCTCAGACTGGGCAACCTGTACCTGTGCTTTTAATACTTCTATTTCTGCAATATCACCTGCTTTGAAGCGGGCCTGGGATATATCAAGTAATTTCTTAGAATCCTCTAGTGATGTCTGGCTTATGATAAGTAATTTATCCTGACCTATGAGATTATAATAATAGGTATCTGCAGTATAGATTACGTTATTTTGCCTTGTTTCATATCTTAATATCTGTTTTTGATAGTTTATAAGAGCCTCTTCCTGGTCATAACCAATAGTGCCTCTATCATAAACAGGCTGTTTCATATTTATGCCGGCTTCATAAACAGGCGATGGCAGTGTTTCCCTGATGGTATAACTATTGGATGATAGAAAATTGAAAACAGGCAATCTTCCAAGATTTTTTTCCTGGAGTCTTCTATAACGAACTTCTAAAGTATTTTTTTCCTGTATAAGGGTAAAATTATTTTTTAAAGCCAGAGTTATACAATCTGCCAGAGACATATTAAGCCCATCCTGCTCCTGAGAGCAGGAGGGACTTATATAAAGAAAAAAAAATATAATTAAAAGAGATTTAATTATTTTTCTTATCATAATTTTTTATTAATTTCAGCATATCTTCTGCAGTAAGAACATGGGCAAAACCAAAGGCCAGATTTTTAAGGCTACTTATATGCATTTCATCATTTGCGGTACAATTACCATCTGCTATAAAAAATACCATAAAATCCCTCTGAAACGCTTCTCTTGCCGTAGTCTCACAGCAAAGATTTGTCATAACACCTGTTATTACAAGATTTTTGATGTCCATACCTCTTAGAACCAGTTCGAGCTCAGTCTGATAAAAAGCATTGTATCTTCTTTTTTTAATTATTCTTTCTTCTGGTAAAGGAGTGAGTTCTTCATAGATTTTAGCATGGTAAGTTCCTTCTTCTATAAAAGATCCCCACCATGTTGAAAGAAGTCCCCCGTCAATCTTCGGATCAATATGTTGATGGGCAGTATAAATTACGGGCAGTTTTTTTTCCCTGAAGTAATGAAGAAGTTTTTTTATGCTGGGCAGTATAAATTTTGTATCAGAAAGATAGGAATTTCCATCAGGAGAAGCAAAATAATTCTCCATATCTATAATGAGAAGAGCTGTTCTGGAAGGTTCCACTTTGCCGGGATTTCTATGGAAAATTTTTACTTCCTTCATCCATTCAGTTAATTTGTCCCTGTACATAATTTCCACCTTTCGTGATGAAAATTAAAAAAGTTATTCAATAAAAAAAGGGAAACTCCTTTTTAATGTTATATTTATTATAGTGAAAAGTGAGAAGAAGTGAAAAATGCAAAGAAGTAAGTGAGAAAAGTGAAAACTAATAACACGTCTCACTTTAAAAGGAGTGTTCTTACTTGATCCAGGTATACACGGGTAATGGTAAAGGAAAAACAACTGCTTCTTTAGGGCTTGCTTTCAGAGCACTGGGGGAGGGGTTGAAAGTTTATATGATTCAGTTTATGAAAGGGTATTCCGTTACAGGAGAGTATAAAATGGCTGAGAAAACAAAGAATTTTACTATGGTTTATAAGGGAAGGAATGCTTTCATAAATAAAACTGAAGTAACAGAGGAAGACAGACGTCTTGCAAGAGAAGGGATGAATAAAGCCAGAGAGGTTATAAGCAGTGGGAAATATGATCTTCTTATTCTGGATGAAATTAATCTGGCTCTTGATTATAAATTGATCCCTTTAGAAGATCTTCTGGAGGTTTTGAGATTGAACCCTGCACCGGAAATTGTTTTAACTGGCAGAAATGTTCCCGAAGAGATTTTAGAGATAGCTGATTTAGTTACAGAGATGAGAGAAATAAAACACTATTATAATAAGGGAGTTAAAGCCAGAAAAGGATTTGAGTATTGATAAATAATGATACGCTATCAGCTATCAACTAAAGCTTATGAATTCTGACTGTGTAAATTTAATCTGAAGACATAGAATTTAATGACATTATGTAATTCCCATAAAATCTGACTGCTGACTGCTGATAGCTGACTGCTTATAAATAATTGACTTTCAGTATGTTTTAAACTAAAATGCATGTAGATAACCCTATTACCGCTCCGGGTAAAAGAGTATCCTAAAAACTTTAAACATATACACCGTAGAAGGTGAGAGAATTGATACCTGAGAAAGATTACGAAGATGAAGAAGTCTTTAGAGAGTTTGCAAATAATGGTAAAATAGCATTTTTACTTGGTGATGTAGATACAGGGAAAACCACTTTTATTAAAAATATGGTTAATTACCTTGCAGATAAAGGGCTTAAAATCGGTATAGTAGATGGTGATATTGGACAGTCCAGTATAGGTCCACCTTCAACTATAGGTTTTTCTCTTATAGAAAATAAAATAAAATCTATAGAAGATATTCAGGTTAAAAGTTTTTATTTTGTAGGTGCCATATCACCGGTAAAACATTTACTTCCCTGTGTAGTGGGCATTAAAAAGATGGTGGATTATGGATTATCTTTATCTGCAGACAGGCTTATAATAGATACTACAGGGTTTGTTCGTGATTCTACAGGGATAGCTCTTAAACAGGCCAAGATAGAATTATTGCGACCTGATTTTATTCTCTCTTTTTCACGGAAAAGCGAGTTGGAACCAATATTATCCTCTTTTAGATACATATCTTACTATAAAATAAGAGATATTAAAATAAGCAATGAGGTAAGTAGAAAATCACCTGACTTTCGCTCGTCAGAAAGGGAAAGGAAGTTTCTGTCCTATTTTAATAAATCCAGAAAGCTCAGATTAAATCTGCAGACTACAGGTCTTTCGGGAGCATTTTTTATGAAGGGTGGAACTCCATTGCATACCAATGATTTGAGATGGATCTCTGGAGTAGTGGATTTCCCTGTATCATATGCAGAAAAAGCAGGAGATAGACTCATTATACAGATGCCTCATCTCTGTGAATTAAAGAATTTGTATGAAATAAAGACCCGTTATGGTGTATCAGATGTGGTAAGTATTGATCCATTACTGCATCTTACAGGATGTATAGGAGAAGATGATGAACATCTTTCTATAGGTGTAATAACAGATTTTCGCCCTAAAAATAATCTTCTGGAGATTCTATCTCCTTTCAGCGGATCTGTTCAATCTATAAAGAGGATACATTTTGGAAGTTATAAATTGCCGGAAGATATATATTCACATATTAATGAGGTAAGGTTATGAAATCCATAAATAAGCCATATGTAGTAAAAGAAGAGTATGTTTTTCCCTTCTCCAGAGGTATATTAACCCAGTCTCTTGTAAGTGCTGGCTTTAATGCGGAAGAATCTTATGAAATTGCCACGGAGATTCAGAATAACCTTATAGGTAAGGGCATAAAAAGGATAGGTTCTGAAAATCTGAAAACAATTGTCTCTGAATATCTCGGAGGGAAATATGGAGAAAATCTAAAGGAAAAATATCTGAAAGCCACTTCTATAAGAATAGGTGTGGTTCGAGGGAAAACTATTTCCCCTTATTCTAAAGGTTTAATGTCACAATCTCTGAAGGCATCCGGTATAGATCCCAGCTTATCCTATGATATAGCTAGAAAAATAGAAAACCATCTTTTTAACCAGGGTAAGAATAATATAACTAATGATGAATTGAGGATAATAACATATAAAATAATAACCAAACAATGCGGAAAAGATTTTGCCGACAGATATCTCCTGTGGAGAAGTATAAAAAAGCTGAATAAACCCTTTATAGTTATGTTTGGAGGAGGAACAGGTGCGGGAAAGTCCACAGTTTCTTTTGAAATAGCTCATAGACTTGGTATTACTGCTGTTCTTTCTACTGATTCTATAAGGGAGATTATGAGATCAATGATCTCTGAAGACCTTATGCCCTGCATTCACAAATCTTCTTTTACTGCCTGGACGTGTTACAGGACTCCTCTTCCTATCGGGGCAGATCCTGTGATAATTGCTTTTCAGGAACAGGTGGCGAAAATCTCAGTAGGACTTATGGCTACAATCGAGAGGGCTATTAAAGAAAATGCGAGCCTTGTGATTAATGGAATTCATATAGTTCCCGGTTTTATAGAAAAACATTATTTTGAGGAAGCTCATATTGCTTTCATGATAGTCAGCCTGAATGACAGAGACTTACATAAAGAACGATTCATACTCAGGGAAAATCAGACTTTAGTAAAAAGAAAGTCGGAAAAATATCTTGATAATTTTGAAAATATTAGAAAATTACAGGATTACATAATTTCCCAGGCAAAGAAGCATACTATACCTATTATAGATAATGTAGATATGGATAGAACTGTTTCAGTAGTTTTAGATTATCTTACAGAATTTATTAAAGATAAGATAAATCCTGATGTAAAAACTTTACTGGGTTAGTATTTATAGAAAGGCAAATTAATTATGGCAATAATATGCAATAATTGCGGTGAGGAAAATTTTGATCTTGCTACACAATGCAGTATCTGCGGAGGACAACTTTACTATACTGATGCTCTTATTGATGGTACTTTATTGCAGGATAGATATAGAATTGAAAAGTTAATTAAGTTCGGTGGTATGGGAGCTATATATTTAGCCTCAGATGATAGATTGAACAGATATTGTGTTGTAAAGGAAATGTTAACTACCTATGGCAGCAGGGATGAGAAGCATTATGCAGAGAAGAGATTTAACATAGAAGCCAGATTACTTTCACAACTTGAACACTATCATTTGCCCACAGTTTATGATTACTTTATAGAAAAAGGTCGTTATTATCTGGTTATGTCTTATATAGAAGGAGTGGATCTTTTTGATGTTCTTCAGCTGGAGGGTAAACCGGGACTTCCTGAAGAAATAGTAATTGAATGGGCATTACAGATACTTGATGTCCTTCATTATCTTCATACTCAGATACCTCCTATCGTTTACAGAGACATTAAACCCAGTAATATTATGCTTCATAAGGATGGAAGAGTGGTTCTTATAGATTTTGGAATAGCAAGGACCATACAGCCAGGGAAAAATCTGAAGTATACAGCTGTCGGTACAGATGGGTATGCGGCAGAAGAACAATTTCGTGGAGAAGTAGAACCAAGAAGTGATCTTTATTCTCTGGGAGCAACCATGCATCATCTTTTAACAGGGAAAACGCCAAGTGCCTTTAATATAAAACCTGTAAGAAATCTGGCTCCCTGGGTTTCACCACAGCTGGAATATGTTATTATGAAAGCACTGGAATTTGAGGCTCCCAGGAGATATGCCAGTGCAATGGAAATGAAGGAAGCTCTTTGTAGTATAATAAATCAAGGGGTAAAGAGCCGTGATGTTCAAAAAAGGATACCTTTTGTCATCAAATCTGTAGTGTCGGGATCTCAGAAAAAAAAGCCCGTACCTTATGATACTATAAAAGACAAAATTCCAGAAGAGGAAAAAGCAGAAATTCTTAAATCTTTAGATCTGGACCCACAGGAGAGAAGAAGTATATTAAAACCTTCCGGATCACTTGAGAATAAAGAGAGCTGGATTTTTGAAAAAAGAGGCAGCCTATTTAAACCACGTAAAACAAAACTGAACAAACAGCCTGTACCTCAGGAAAATAGACCCTCTAAATCTTTATTGACTGATAAAATTAAAGATTATTGTGATTATAAAAACGAAGAACTGGGTAAAAGCAGGTTAACAGAAAGAACAAGAGAGGAGATTATTTCCGAAGAGATCTTAGATAAAGGAGTAGGAGCTGCTTTAACTGAGCTACTAAAAGCCAAATTAAATGGAACCGATGAAAATAACTCCAAACTTCTCAAACTTGATGCCAGACAATCTTCAGGAGAACCCGGTTTAAAGGAAAAATAAATATTTTCCACCTGTAAATTTGTCTGTGATAAAAGCTGAAAAATAGAGACAGGCTCTCCATATGGATATTAACTTACCTGTTGCCGTACCAGGTTAATCTTTAAAGAATTATTTACAGAAAGAATATTTTAACAGTTATTTCTTTTTTCCATCTACTAAAATAACCTCAGGTTCATCTGTTATACTTATATCCATTTCCTTTGCTATCTTTATATAATTTCCCTTATTTTCTCCTTCTAAATTGTATTCGTCTATCAGATCAATCATAGCTATCAGGGCTTCTGCCAGGATTTCTATATCTATGTCTTCCTTCATACTTATAATTTTTTTGTATATCTTTACTCCTTCTGCTAACATATCTGCATTCAGATAGAAATTTGCAAGACGCAACAACCCTGTATGAAAATCAGGATATTCTTTTATAATATTATTATATATATCTAAAGCTTCATCTGTCTTTTCAATAGTTAAAAGATAATCTGCTCTATCTATTCTTGTTATTAAAAGAAGTTCTATTTCTTTTTTATTTTTATAATAGGTCTCCAGTTTTTTTGAAAAAAGTATATATTTATCGTAATAATCATAATTGTCAAGGCAGAACGCTAACAGGTCTTTCAGGATATCTTCTTCCCAGGAAGTGTTATAGACTTTTCTAAGCATTTTTTCTAATTGTAGATAAGCTCTGTCATATTCTTCTACATAAATAAGTTCTTCCAGATCATCATACATATGTTCCATTTCAAGATCAAAATCTTCTTCTTTTTTCTTTTTCTCACTTCTGAATTCATTATATCTTAATTTTCTATCTATATTATATGGACTTTTTTCATTATTTTTAATAGATTTTTTTTCTTCTTCTTTATTTTCTTTTTCTATTATTTCTAATCTTTCCTCTTGCTCATTTTCTATTTTTTCTTCCTCTTCTTCTTCGGTTTCTATTTTTTCTTCCTCTTCTTCTTCATTTTCTATTTTTTCTTCCTCTTCTTCTTCGATTTCTATTTTTTCTTCCTCTTCTTCTTCGATTTCTATTTTTTCTTCCTCTTCCCGGATCAGATACTCTACTGACCCGTTATCTTCATCAATATTTACATCTAATTTTTCCCATATTTCTGATGGCACTTCTTCTTCTAAAGCTGTTACAAACTTTATATCTCTGGATTTTAATTTTTCTATTACTTCTTCAAAGGTATATTCTAATTTTCCAGGTTTACGTTCATCATAATAATCTTCTCTATTATTTTCCCATACAATTCTTCTCATAAGATCCTTTGGAGATGTCATTACTACAACTTCTCCATTTTTTCCGAACAGGTTTTTATAGTCTTTTTCTTTTTCTGTTAATTTACCTACAAGGTCTTTCCATTTAAAAAATTCTTTAGGCACCTTGAAGCCATTTTTTCTGGCATACTCAACTCCTCCAATTATTAACTTTTTGGCTATGGATATGTCTTCTTCAATTATTGGTGAATAAGCATTTGCTTTAATCCTGGGCAGTATATCTCTGTCAAACTTTAACCTGTGGCATTTATTTTCTCCGAATACATCTTTGAGTCCCATACCCCAGGTATCAATAAGGAAAAATGCATAATTTATATAGTGTTCTTTAAATTTACGTGCTATTAGAACTGTGCCAAGGCCGCTTTCTCTTATATCTTTACCTACATAGCAACAATAAATGGGGAGTTCTCTTACATCTGAAGAGAAATCCATACCTTTATTTTTAAGTATACCTATCGTCTTTTTTGCTATATTTCTGACTTCAGAATCTTTATCTTCTCTCAGTCTTAATAGTATGGGGACTACCTGCGGTGATTGAATATGAACAGCTTTTAAAGCGAATTCCCATCTTATTTTAGGGATATTACTCCTGGATAATATATTAAGAAAAGGTATAGAGATTTCTCCTCTGGACTGCAGAACAAAATAAAGAATCAAGATTTTATTTGTAAGAGATAAATCCTGAAAAGTTTGCTCTATAACCCCATAGGAAGCCTTATCTTCCTCAAGACATCTAATCCAATCTCTGGTCTTATCCTGTAAAGTATTTCCATCCTCCAGCAAAACAGGATACTCATCGATATTCATCAGATTTTCCTGGGCGAGAAGAATACAGAAAACTGCTATTTTAATAGAAGAATCTTTCTCGACTGAATTTAAAAAGTTTTTAAACTGCTCTTCCAGTTCAGGTGCTTTTATTTCCATTAAAATTAAGAGAATTTTTTCTCTTTCTTCTCCCTTTACTTCCTGGAGTAAATCTAGAAGTTCTGATTTTACCTGATTACCAAGTTTTTGAAACAATTTTTTTGTTGCCAGTTCAATCTGTCTCTGCGACGGATAAGATGTATTTATGGTGTTAATAATTGCTATTAATTCATCTTTTAACATATCTTTATTTAAAGTTATATCAAGTTTTGTCGGTTTTATTTTCTTTTTTTTCTTTTTTTTACTCACTGTTTTATCTCCTTTCACCTATTTATGGCTTTCAAACCAGTTGAGTATAAATTTTAATCTGATCTTTCTATTTTTCGGAGAACCACACCGTGAAAGTCCGTGAGATTCTTTTTTGAATCTTAAATATTTAACCTCTTTTTTTAGAAACTTCAGAGCGGTAAATAGTTGATCAGCCTGGTCTACAGGGGCTCTGTAATCTTCTTCACTGTGTATTATAAATAAAGGTGTATTTATGTTTTTTACATTATATAAAGGTGAATAGAGGTTATATTTTTCTGGTTCTTCCCACGGTAATGCTTCAACAGCACATTTAAAAGTGTATCCATAGTCAGATACCCCGAAGAGGGTAGTAAGATTTGTAACACTTCTTTCTGCTATGGCTGCCCTGAATTTATCAGTTTTAGATATTAATAGAACTGTCATATACCCACCATAAGAACCTCCTGCCAGATAAAGCCTTTTTTCATCTATAAACCCCTTTGAAATTACATATTCAAGAAACTCCAGTTGATCTTTTGTGTCAGGTGTTCCCCAGTGAGGTCTTATAGCTTCTGCAAATTTTTCTCCATAGCCGTGGCTGCCTCTGGGATTTGTATAAAGGACACAGTAACCTCTGGACGCCAGGTAATACATCTCATGAAAAAATGTATAACCATAGAGAACATGGGGGCCTCCGTGGATTTGCTGAATTAAAGGATATTTATTTGTTTCATTGAAATTGGCAGGTTTTACAATCCATCCGTGAAGATCCACTCCATCACTATTACGGAACCAGATGTCCTCTGGCTCTGTTAGTTCTATTTCTTTTTGTATAAATTCATTGAAATTGGAAAGTTTATTCAACACCCAGTTATTACCGTCTTTTTTGAGATGAAATAATTCATGAGGATGCATCATATCACCCATAATTAGAGCAATATTTTTTCCTGTTTTATCAATATGGAAAGATGCTATTTCTACTTTTCCGCCGAGTATTTTTTTTGGCTTACCACCCTCAAGAGTTACGGAATAAAGTTCACAGGCACCTTTTACTGTTGCAAGAAAAGCAATCTCTTTTCCATTATCAAAAAACTGTGGCAATGATGAAGGTCCCATAGCAAATTCCTGAAGATCCCCTACAATTTTATTGCTTGCAGTAAAGTCAAAATCAAAGGTTAATTTTCTATCCTTACCTCCACAGGCAGGAACTGTAAAAACTCCGAGATTTCTGAGCCATCCAAAACCTATATCTGTATGATTTCCCAGGAAAACAATCTCTTTTCCGCAGGGTGACCAGTTTATTGAGGATTTAACACCTCTTTCAATGGTAATTTGCTTTGTTTCCATTGTATCCAGATTAATTGTAAAGATATCATCATTTTCCGGATCATCTATTATATCCTGGCTTCTGTTGGTACAGAAAGCTATAAATTTACCGTCAGGAGATATTACAGGATTTACATCATGGAAATTACCATCTGTCAATTGTTTTGTTTCTTTTGTTTCTATATTAATTATATGGATATGGTATTTATCAGGCCCTGTAACTCCCTGTCCATCTGATTTAAACTGTATGTCATCTATGAGGAAATAAGAAGGTTCTTTTTTTTCTGGTTTATCACTGGTTTCTTTTTCATCTTCTTCATCAGGATTCTTATATTTTTTCTTAAAGGAATAAATTATATATTTTGAATCAGGAGACCAGGTAAAAAAAGAAAAACTTCCATCTTCTTCTGTTATAGGATATGCCTCTCCGCCACTGGCAGGAATAATCCATATTCTGGTTTTTTCTCCTCTATTTGATATAAAAGCTATATATTTCATATCCGGTGACCATTTGGGACGTCTGTCACTATGTTCTCCACGGGTAAATTGAATAATATTCTTACTTTCCGTATCTGCCATATATATATTGGAAAAATATTTATTTTTCTTTTCATCTATCCATTTAAGTGTAAATACTATTTTTTCCCCATCAGGGCTTATGAAGGGAGAATCTAAAAATTTTATTTTGAATAAATCTTCAATTTCTAAGGATCTTTTATCACTCATTTTATTAAACCTCTATTTCTTTTAAGCTTTCTTAATAGCTAAATGTTGAACGATTACAATATTATCAATAATTTACAATATTTGCAATAGATTTATTTAAGAGATTTTTACTTTACTACTTTTTCTTAACCAAAAAGGATTATAAAGGAGTAATGCAGAATAATATAATCAGTTTTTTATGCTATTATAAATTAGCTGGAGTGAAGAGTAATAATTTTTTTCACTGCTCACTGCTTACTTATTTATAAATTGTTATAAAACTAAATATAATCTGAAATGAAGGAGAGATGATTTATGGTATCTTATAGAGATTTAGGATTTGTAAATACAAGAGAGATGTTTAAGAAAGCTATGGAAGGCGGGTATGCCATCCCTGCTTATAATTTTAATAACATGGAACAGATTCAGGCTATTATAACAGCCTGTGTGGAAACAAAATCTCCTGTAATTCTTCAGGTCAGTAAAGGTGCAAGACAGTATGCAAATGAAACCCTTCTCCGCTATATGGGTCAGGGAGCTGTAGAGATGGCAAAGAAGATGGGAGGAAATATTCCTATTGCTCTCCATCTTGACCACGGTGATAGTTATGAACTGGCAGTATCATGTATAGAACACGGTTTTTCTTCTATTATGATTGACGGTTCTCATCTGCCTTATGAAGAAAACATAGCTCTTTCTAAAAGAGTGGTAGAATATGCTCATAAACATGATGTTACAGTGGAAGGTGAACTTGGAGTTCTTGCCGGTATAGAAGATGAGGTGCAGTCTGAAAGGTCTCATTATACTCAACCTGAAGAGGTAGAAGATTTTGTAAGGAGAACCGGTGTTGATTCTCTTGCTATATCCATAGGGACTTCCCATGGTGCCTATAAATTTAAATTAAAACCGGGAGAAAAACCGCCGGATTTAAGATTTGATATACTGGAAGAAGTTGAAAAGAGAATACCAGGGTTTCCTATAGTACTTCACGGATCTTCTTCAGTTCCTCAGTCTCTGGTAGATGAAATTAATAAATATGGTGGGAAAATGGAAAATACTGCAGGAATTCCTGAAGAACAGCTCAGAAGAGCAGCTCAGTCTGCTGTATGCAAAATAAACATAGATTCAGATGGTAGGCTTGCTATGACTGCTGCCATAAGAAAGACTTTTGTTGAAAAACCTTCTGAATTTGACCCCCGTAAGTATTTAGGGCCTGCAAGAACTGCACTTCTGGAGCTTTATAAACATAAAAATATACATGTTCTGGGTAGTGCTAATAGAGTTTAGTAAAGTGAGAGGTGAGAAGATTAATTACATTACCATACATTTATGATAAATTAATATCTCACTTTTCACTTTTCACTCTTCATTGTAAACAGGTGACTGACTTTGATATATTGCACAAATTGTTCTCATTCAAATATTGATGAAGAAAAAACCTGTGGGAAATGTTCATTATCTCTTGCGAATTGTCCCAGAGATAAACTAACAAAGCTTATAGTATTAAATGACAGGTATAAGTTGATTTCTCCTCTTAAAGCCGGAGGAATGGCCGGTATATATGTGGCAAAGGATCTCAGATTAAATTGTCTCTGTGCTGTGAAGGAATTATTTCTACATCTTTTTGGAGATGACGATAAAAGATACAGTCTTGAAAGATTTAAGACTGAAGCTGAACTTCTTGCAAAATTACGTCATCCCAATCTACCCTGTGTAACAGATTATTTTTTTGAAAAGCATAAGTACTATCTGGTTATGGATTATATAGCAGGAGAAGATTTTTTAGCTATACTGAAAAAAGATGGTAAGCCAGGTTTAAAAGAAAATATGATTATTCACCTGGGAATAATTATATGTGAGGTTCTTGAATACCTTCACAGTCAACAACCTCCTATTATATACAGGGATTTAAAACCTTCAAATATAATGATTCGACATAGAGATAATCATATAATGCTTGTAGATTTTGGTGTCGCAAAGGCACTTGAAACAAAATGTAATCAGACAAGTATTGGTACTCAGGGTTATTCTCCCAGGGAGCAATATAAAGGAAAACCTGAGACCAGAAGTGATATATATTCACTGGGAGCCACAATGCACCATCTTCTTACAGGGATTACTCCTACTCCTTTTAGATTCAAATCTGTTAGAGAAATTAATCCTGATATTTCTGAAAAGCTGGAAAGAGTTATATTTAAGTCTTTACAGAGCAATCCTGAGGATCGTTATAAAACAGCTACTGAGATGAAAAATGATCTTATAGTTGTAAGGGGGGAGGAAAAGGGTGCCTCCATATTTCTGGAGAGATTAAAAAGTGAGCTGGAAATTTCTGAATCTATTCGGAAAGGAGAAGGGTTATATAAATACAAGATAAAAGTTTTTATAGTGGAGGATGATAGTAAATTAAGACTTGCTTTTCAAAAAGTGATAGAACATACCAGAGATATGGAATTAAGCGGATTAGCCGGAACAGGAGAGGAGGCTATAGAAAAAGTTAAAATACTCCTGGAGAAGCCTGATATAATACTAATGGATATAAGTATGCCCGGTATGAATGGGATAGAAACTACTCGGGAGATTAAAAAGGTTTCTCCTCCCTCTAAAGTCATTATCCTGACTGCTCTTTCTCCTGACAGGAAACTTGTATTAGATGCTTTCTATGCCGGAGCATCTGGTTATTTAATAAAGGGAGTTAAACTGACAGAACTGGTTGAATCTATAAGAAAGGCTCATATTGGAGGATCGCCAATAGAACCATCTGTAGCTACATTTTTACTGGATCAATTAGCAAATAAGCCTCAACAGATTAAACATAAGCAGTCTGAGATAGATGAAGGAATCAGGTTTAACCTTGCCGAGATAGATTTCATAGATCTCCTTACAGAACTCTGTTCAAAAAGAGTAAGAGGAAAGATAGCTGTCCATTCTCCTGTAGCAGATGGTGACATATATCTGGACAATGGGAATATTATTCATTGTTCCTATGGAGAAAACCAGGGAACAGAGGCATTTTATGAGATAATAAACTGGACAAGCGGAAAAGCAATATTTTCTCCTGATATTCTGCCTTGTGTTGAAACAATAAGTAGTGATACTGAAAAGCTTCTTGTAAAACTGATTACCAGAAGAAATCAGTTCAAAAAGCTAAAAAAGATTGTAACTTCCTCTGAAGATATTTTTAAACTGGAATTACCGCAAAATTCTGCTATTATAAAACTTTTGCCTGAAGAATTATATATTCTTGCCTATTTAGACGGGACATACAATATAAATGATATAGCAAAGGAAACTAATAAAAGCAATTTTGAAATTTCAAAAGCTATTTATGATTTATCAGTTTCCGGTCTGGTTAAGAAGGTTAATTAGGCTATCAGCATTTATCAATTCGGAATTCAGCTTTTAAATTAACCTATTTGCTGATAATTTTAAAAGAGAGGTGTTCTATATGATGATTTTTGAAAAAAACGAGATTATCTTAACAGAAGAGTTAATAAGAAGGGAATCCCTAAAAGAATGGAGTTTATCCTTTGAACTCGGTACAGCAGGTTACAGAGCTCAGATGGACCCAAAGGATCCTTTTGAGAGTAAAGTGGCTTTTAATGCAATAAAAGTTGCAGTTATAGCAGAAGCCAAGGCCTGTGTTTATGATGAAATGTTTAAAGGTAAAGCAGTAATAGAACGTCACGTAGGAGGCGAGGTAAGACCTTTTACACAGGACTTTATAAGACTTGTTTCCAGAATTTATGCTGCCCACGGCCATAAAGTCCACCTTCGGAGTTCTGTAAAAACAACACCCATATGGTATTCTTCCTTCGGTGTATTCTATAATGAATATACAGACGGTGAAAATTTTACTGCAAGCCACTCTCCCAATTTCAAGGGCGGATGGAAACCCATGAACGGAGATGGCAAACAACTTCTCCGGGAAGCAGAACTCATTAAGGCAAAGGTGAGAGAAATTGTTCGCCCCGGTTATGTAATAAAATTTGCTCCACCTGATTCTTCTCTCATAACAGAAGATTTTGATGTGACAGAAGTATATGCTGAATATCTTAAAACCATTGTTTCAAAAGAGACTCTGAATTTCATAAAAGAAGCAGGAGAAAAAGGTTTTGTAGCCTTTGCCTCCACTATAGGAGGCTCTATGGGTAAAACCTCAAAAGCCATATTTAAACATCTGGGTATTACTACAGGAGAAAAGGGTGTTGTCCATTATATCCACGATGAAGAGGATTCTAACTATCATGGTATTGGAAT
>Ga0302242_1001440_pt1 | contig 17780 bp, 9 predicted proteins | sample AAG_UR_Lys_MG_FD_193510 | JGI IMG/M metagenome (GOLD analysis project Ga0302242, IMG submission 193510) | Enriched activated sludge microbial communities from anaerobic digester in WTTP, New Holstein, Wisconsin, United States - AAG_UR_Lys | ecosystem: Engineered > Bioreactor > Anaerobic >... | reverse complement strand
AAGATCTACCAGGGCGGACAGACTTACCGCTTCCGGGCGAACAACGAATCAGCCGGCAATCTGTGGCACGTCTGCGACATCGACGTCACGCCGCAGGGAGCGACGGTCAAACGGTTGGAACGCTACGAATTCGCCACGGCCGAACAATCGCAGGTGTACGGCAAGTATGCCATGCGCACCTTGGCCAACCGCCAGCAGTGGGTGGGACTGTACGGCGGCACCGCCGATTCGGAATTGGCCGTGCAGCAAGGTTTGAACTGGCTGGCTCGGCATCAGGCCGAGGACGGCCATTGGGACAACGATTGCTTGCGGGCGTGTCCCGGCGGCTGCTGTGAGGAAGGCCCTGCCTGCTCGACTTCTGGCGACTCCCACGCGATGCCCTTTACCGGTTTGGCCCTGTTGGCGTTTCAAGCGGGCGGCCACTATTACTTCAACAATCAGAAGTACTCGGAGGTGGTCCGCCGAGGCGTGGAGTGGCTGGTCGAACAGCAGCGAGAAGACGGCGGACTGTACGGCAGCCCCAACATGTACGAACACGGGATCGCAACCTTTGCCCTGGCAGATGCCTGCGCGACCGCAGTGGCTTCTCAATCGGATGTTGAATCCAGGTATCGCAAGGCCGCCGAAAACGCCGTCCACTTGATCGTCGAATGTCAGAAACCAGACGGCGGCTGGCGCTACTCGCCGGATCGCCGCGGAGACAGCGATACCTCGGTTTCCGGCTGGCAGGTCCTGGCCTTGGAAGCCGCCAAGGAGGCCGAGATCAAGGTCGATCCTGGCTGCCTGCAGAGAGCCGTTGCGTACTTCCAGACCTGTCAGATCGGCGATTCGGGAAGAACGGGCTACCAGGGCAGCCACCAGATCAGCGAGGCAACGAGCGGCGTTGGGATGCTGGTCCACGCCTTCCTGCTCGAGAAGCCTGATGATGATTGGTGCCGCAGGGGGGGCGAGTACCTCGCCCAGTTGGCTGAACAACAATGGGGCAACAACCGGGTCGGCCCCAAGGATTATTACTTGTGGTACAATTGCACCTTAGCCATGTGCCAGCATGGCGGCGAACTCTGGAAACGCTGGAACGATGTCGTCCGGGAGCATGTCCTGCGACTGCAGAACAAGGATGAACAGTCGTGCCTGCGCGGCAGTTGGGATTGGCAAGGCGACTGCTGGGGGAGCCAGGGCGGCCGGATCTACACCACCGCCCTGGCTACGCTGACACTGGAAGTCTACTACCGCTACAGCAGCGACCGAGCCAAGGTCTACGACGAGAAACCCGTATCCGCCCCGCCGGGAGAGAAGTCTGGCGGGCCGGGTCCGAAGCAGTGAATGCCCCATGTTTTACGGCCAAGCGATCAATGACTCGCACAAGGGACTGTTCGTGTTCCTGGTGGACCAGTCCCGGTCGATGTCCGGCGAATTGGAAGGCGGGGCGAAACGCCGGATGCACGTGGCGGCAGCCTTCACGAACGAGTTCATCCACAACCTCTGCATCCAGTCCTCCCAGGCCGACGGCTGCCACGACATCGCGGACGTGGCTGTCTTGGGATACCACACCGGGGCCGGCGGGCAAGTGGTTGTCCAATCCACACTGGCCGGCCCGTTGGCCGAGCGGGAACTGTGGAGCGTCCGTGATCTGGGCCAGCGCCCGTTGCGGATGGACAAGAAACGCCACGTGGTCTTCGACGACGAGACAGGCGAGGAGATCGTGACCTACGCGGACGCCCCGGCATGGATCATGCCGCGTTCCTTGGGCGACGCGCCGCTGAACAGCGCCCTGCAATGCGCCGCCGAAATCGTCCAGCGGTGGATCGCGGAGCATCCGCAGAGTTTTCCGCCGGTGGTCGTGCTGATCACCGGTGGCGAGAACGGTGAGTCCGACTCGCCGCTGCCGCTCGCTCAGCATCTGCGGAGCCTGGCGACCGCAGACGGTCAGACGCTGCTGTTGGTCGAATATATCGCGGAGGGCATCGAACCGCTGCACTTCCCCGGCCACCTCGAAGGTTTGGGCAACGAGACCGCACGCTGGCTGTTTCTCGCCTCCAGTCGGCTGCCGGGCTTGATCCTCAGCCGCGCCCGGAACGAAGGGTTCGACGTGCGTCCCGGTGCGCGGGCGATGACGATCAACGAAAACATCGCTGGCTTTCTGAAATTTCTGGAATGGGGAAAGCGCGGTCGCGAGTTCTCCGAAATCCGCCGCCTGCTCGGTTACCAGCAAGCAATCGGCGTCAATCGGAAAGGCCTGTTCCTGGTCGACCAGTCGGCGGCCATGTCGCAAGAATGGGCCGGCAGCGGGCAGACGCGGATGCAGACCGCCGTCGAGATCACCAACGACTTCATCCAGAATCTGGCGCTGAAGGCCACCCGGGCGGCCGGGATCGCCGACATGCTGGACGTGGCCGTGCTGGGGTACCGGACCACCGCCGGCGGACGAGATGTTCTTGAACCGGTATTTCAGGGAGCCTTGGTAGAACCGACGATCCAGACTATCTGCCAGGTCAGTTTGCAGCCGTTGCGGATGGAGATCCGTACCTATCGGTTCCTCGACGAAGACACCAAGGAAGTGATCGAGAGTCAAGTCGAAGCGCCCGTGTGGATCGAACCGGTCGCCGAGGGCCAGGCGCCGCTGGGCGGCGCCCTGCGGCGGGCTCGAGAGATCGTCGAAGGCTGGATTCAGGAACACCCCCAGAGCTTTCCTCCGATCGTCATCCTGATCACCAGCGGCGAGCACAACGGACCGGTGTGGCCGCTGGCCGATGCCGAGCAGCTGAAAAGCCTGGCGACGGACGACGGCGAAGTGCTGCTGCTGGTCCGGTACCTGGCCGTCGCCAGCGCCGAGCCGCCCATGTTCCCGCACCGCCGCGAAGAAATCACCGACGACGCCGGACAACGACTGTTCCCGATCGCCAGTGCCCTGCCGCCGCTGCTGTATCAGCGAGCCCAGGAGAACGAACTGGCCCCCCAACCAGGCGCCCGAGCGATGATCATCAACGGCGACCTGAAAGAACTCTTCCGCCTCCTGGAATTCGCCTGCGAGTAGCCGCACCGGCCGCTATCTTGCCGGAAGCCGGTGGCGATATTCGCCCTGGTACAGTCCGATGCTCTCAACAGGAATCGCCTCGAACGCCGGCAATTCCTTCCGCAACCGGGCGTCGGGGCGCAACGCGAAGTTGCCCGCGGCCGGGTCCGCGAAACCGAGGTCGACCGGCTCCGGCGCCGTCCCGGCGAGGTTGACAAAGCCTTTGTACTCCACCGCCTTCGCCACACCGCTTGCCGCCCCCCGCGTATTGACCGCCAAGTTCTCCGCGATCTCCAATTTGTCGAGCAGCTTCCTCACGTTCCCGTCATCCGTGCTGTTCGCGTCGTCTGAGGTGCGATCACCAGTTGCCTGTTCTCCGTGGGATGATGAGCGAGTTCCAACGTGACGGTACTCATGGCAAATCTCCACCGTTGGGCGCCCCGCGTTGGCGCCTTCGCCCTGCAGCTTGTCGTAGATCTCCTTCACCGCGCAGCTCATGGAGCGCGGGGCTCCTTCGCTTGGTATCTGGCAGGGTCCTGCAAGCCGTTCTCGGCAAATCCCTTCAGACGCAGTTGGCAGGCGTCGCAGCTTCCGCAGGCCTCGCCCGCTGGGCTCGGGTCGTAGCAGGTACAGGTCAGGCCGTAGTCGACGCCCAGCGACAGCCCTTTCCGGATGATCTCGGCCTTCGTCAGCCGAATGAGCGGCGTGTGGATGGTGACCGGCCGTCGCCCCTCGACCGCGGACCTGGTGGCCAGGTTCGCCATCCGCTGGTAAGCGTCGATGTACTCCGGGCGGCAATCGGGGTAACCGCTGTAGTCGATCGAATTCACGCCGATGAAGATGTCTCCGGTGTCGAGCACCTCGGCCCAGGCCAGCGCAAACGAGAGAAAGACCGTGTTTCTGGCCGGCACGTAGGTCACCGGAATGCCGGGGGACATCTCGTCCAGTTGACGATTCTTCGGAACGGCGATCGGCGCGGTCAGGGCGGAACCGCCGATCGCCCGCAGGTCGATGTTCACCACCAAGTGATTGTCTACCCCCAGAGTCGCGGCGACCCGCCGGGCGGCGTCGATCTCCGCATCGTGCCGTTGCCCGTAGCGAAACGTGATGGCGTGCGGTCGGTAGCCACTGGCCTTCGCGATCGCGAGGGTGGTCGCGGAATCAAGACCGCCGCTCAGGAGTACAACTGCACCGGGCATCGTCCAACTTCTTTGCACAAAAAGCACGCTTGACGACGGGCGTTCGGAGCAACTGCTGCCCGACGTCTCGCTGCGATTCATAGGATTACACCGATTCCTTCGGACGAGTCAAGCCACAGCTGCTAGCACGAAACGGTAATTCAACGGTTTTTCTCGCCGTTTTCCACGTCACGCCCTTGATTGGCACGCGCGGGCCGTTTGGAGCGTGTAGGCCGAAGACACGCCTCGATGCCCCACGACGCTCGTCCCCGGCTGTGCGATCCGTGCTACAATTCGCATCCGGCAGGGTGTTGGACGGCTCTTCCGCAGCCGCAAAAACGCTCCGACAGGGAACGAGCGACAAGGAACGAGGGGTTTCATGAACATTCAGTTGGCCGTCACGCCGTCGGGTCGGATTGTCGCCGTCGAGCCAACCCAAGACGCAGGCGATCTGGCGGGCGTGCCGCCGGATGCGGTTTCCGACCAGCGACTGGAGAAGCGGATCGCTCAGCAGTTTGCATCCAGCCAGGCCGCAGGGCTGTTTGCTTTGGCCACCGAGCGGATGGACAGGCCGCCACACCCGTCCTTCGCCTACTGGCGGGATTTCGCCGCGCGGTACCTGACGCAACTCTGTCATACGCCGGAGGTCATCGGCGCCGCGATCGAAGCGATTCCGCCGCCGGCGCCGGCGGAACTGGGCGCGATGCGCTTGAACGTGCCGCCGTTGCAGGGCGCGGAATATCTCACGGAAACCGTTCTGGCCGACATCTGGACGGACCTGGACGCTTGGGTCCGGCGCGAGGCGGCGGGCCACGCCGGTGGTCTGGCAGGGTTCTTGAAAGAGCGTGCCGCGCTGTGGCACCAGGTGGGGCGCGTGTGCTTTCACCTGGCCGAGAACCGCCGCGATCCGGACTATCCGTTCGCCTTCTTGGCCACCTACGCACCGGGTCTCGCAGCGGGAGCGCGCGTCCAGTACCAGCCGTTGAGCAAAGCGCTGCGCGAGTACGCCGGCGCCAAAGACAAGAAGACGCTCATCAAGCTGCTCTCGCCGGTCCAATTGGCGTCGGAGAAGAGCAAGCTCGCCAAGCAACTGGTCGAATCGGGCGATCTCTACCAGCCGCTGGCCTGGACGCCGCGCGAGGCTTACCGGTTCCTCAAAGATATCCCGGTGTTTGAGGAAAGCGGCGTGCTGGTGCGCATGCCCGACTGGTGGAAGAAGCGGCCCCGGCCGCGCGTGGGCGTGACGATCGGCGACCAGAAGCAGAAGAAGTTCGACGCCAACGCGATGTTGGATTTCCGAGTCCAACTGGCGTTGGGCGACCAGGAACTGACGGAAGCCGAATGGCGCGAACTGATGGCGGCCGACGAGGGGCTGGTGTTGCTGCGAGGGCAGTGGGTCGAGGTGGACCACGACAAGCTGAGCGAGGCGCTGGACCATTGGAAGAAGGTCGAGCGACTGGCCCAGGACGGGCTCTCGTTCGTGCAGGGCATGCGCCTGCTGGCCGGCGCGCCGATGGACCTGTCGGAACACGGCGGCGCCGATATGCAGCAGGAGTGGTCGTTCGTCCACGCGGGCCAATGGCTCGGCCAGGTGCTCGACGACTTGCGCAGCCCGGAACGTCTGGAGGAAGTCCGGCCCGGCGAGGAACTCAAGGCGACGCTGCGTCCGTACCAGGAAACGGGCGTCGGCTGGCTCTGGTTCCTTTCCGGCCTGGGGCTCGGCGCGTGCCTGGCCGACGACATGGGGCTCGGCAAGACGATCCAGGTGTTGGCCTTGCTGGCGGTGCTGAAAAAGAGGCCGGGCGTCAAGCCGTCGCTGCTGGTCGTGCCCGCGTCGCTGCTGGCCAACTGGAAATCCGAAATGCAACGCTTCACCCCGACGCTGCGCGGGGTGTTCGTACACCCTTCCGAGACGCCCAAAGACGAATTGGCGCGCATGGCCGAACAGCCGGACCGGGCACTGCAGGACGCCGACGTCGTGCTGACGACTTACGCCATGCTCCAGCGGCAAACGTGGTTGCTGGACGTCCCCTGGCAATTGGCCGTGATCGACGAGGCCCAGGCGATCAAGAATCCGGGGGCCGGGCAGACGAAAGCGGTCAAACGGCTGCAGGCCGAGGCGCGGATCGCGTTGACGGGCACGCCGGTCGAAAACCGGCTGTCGGACCTCTGGTCGCTGTTCGATTTTCTCTGTCCGGGCCTGCTCGGCTCGCAGAGCAAGTTCAAGGATTTCGTCAAGGTGCTCAACGCCCGCGAGCAGCAGCGCTACGCGCCGCTGCGGCGGCTGGTCCAGCCGTATATTCTGCGGCGTCTGAAGACGGACAAACGGATCATCGCCGATCTGCCCGACAAGACGGAGGTGCGCGCGTTCTGCGGCCTGGGCAAACGCCAGGCGGTGCTGTACGCCAAGCTGGTCGACGAGATGGCCCGCGCTTTGGAAACCCTGGACGGCATACAGCGCCGGGGCCTCGTGCTGGCTTACCTGATGCGGTTCAAGCAACTGTGCAACCACCCCAGCCAACTGTTGGGCGACGGGCAGTACCGCCCGGAGGACAGCGGCAAGTTCGCCCGGCTGGTGGAGATCTGCGAAGAGATCGCTTCGCGGCAGGAGAAAGCCCTGGTGTTCACGCAATTCCGCGAGATGACGGAGCCGCTAGCAGCTTTCCTGGCGGGAGTCTTCGGACGTGCCGGCCTGGTCCTGCACGGAACCACCGCCGTGGCCCGCCGGAAGAAGCTGGTCGACCAGTTCCAGCGAGATGACGGGCCTCCGTTCTTTGTGCTGTCGCTCAAGGCAGGCGGCACGGGACTGAACCTGACCCAGGCCTCGCACGTAATACACTTTGACCGCTGGTGGAACCCGGCGGTCGAGAACCAGGCGACCGACCGGGCGTTCCGGATCGGCCAGCACCGCAACGTGCTGGTCCACAAGTTCGTCTGCCGCGGCACGATCGAAGAGAGAATCGACTCGCTGATCGAAGAAAAAACGCAGCTGGCGACGGACGTCCTGGAGGGCGGGGCGGAAAAGGTGCTGACCGAGATGAGCAACGCGGAGCTGATCCGCCTGATTGCTCTCGACGTGGACCGGGCCTGTGTGTAACAATGGGCGAAAAGTAACCCGGCGCGGCCGGTTGAGTTCAGGCAAGGAGGAGATTTGACATGGCATGGTACGGATACGGCTGGCGGCCTTATGTCCCGGTGTCGACGCGCCGCGCGCAGGCTCGCCGGAAAATGGACGCGCTGCGCAAGAAGGGCGTCGACATCCAGCCCGTGGTGATCGAGGGCCGCAAGATCGCCAAAACGTTCTGGGGCGAAGCCTGGTGCGATCACCTGGAATCGTTCAGCGATTATGCAAACCGTCTGCCGCGCGGCCGCACGTATGTCCGCAACGGCTCGGTCTGCCACCTGGAAATCAAGCAAGGGGAAATCCTGGCCAAGGTGTCCGGGTCGGAACTGTACAACCTGCACATCCAGATCGAGACGCTGCCGGCGAAGAAGTGGAGCGCCATCAAAAAGCGCTGCGCCGGTCAGGTCGGCTCGCTGCTGGAACTGCTGCAGGGCAAGCTGTCCGATCACGTGATGCAGGTCGTCACGGACCGCAACGAGGGCCTGTTTCCGCTGCCCGGCGAGATCTCGCTGAAGTGCAGCTGCCCGGACTGGGCCGTCATGTGCAAGCACGTCGCGGCGGTGCTGTACGGCGTCGGCGCCCGTCTCGATGAAAAACCCGAACTGCTGTTCAAGTTGCGGGGCGTCGATCACGAGGAACTGATTGCCGCCGACGCCGAAGCGGCCGTGTCGGCAGCCACCTCGCGAGGCACGTCCAAGCGGCTTGAGGGCGAAGAACTGTCGGACGTGTTCGGCATCGACTTGGACACGTCCGCGGCCGCGGCGGCCAGCGCACCTGACAAGAAGGGTTCAACAACAGCGACGGAGACGCGCCGGACCAAGGCCGCGAAGAAGACGACAGCCAACGGCCGTGTGAAGAAGCCGGCAAAGCCGGCGAGAAGAAAAACGGCCGTCAAGACGATCGCCAAGTGAGCGCCGGCGGACACGCAGACTGTCAGAAGCCCGGCTTTTTCAAAAAAAGCCGGGCTTCTTCTTGCCGAGGTTTATGGCGAAACCACAGTACCCAGCGGGCGAGCTTTGAAGTACAACAGACAGACACCCGCTCACCCTTCAACATCCAGGAGACCTCCCATGTCCGTCACCCGCCGTCAATTCGTTCGTCAATCGGCCACCCTGGCCGCCGCTGCCATCGGGTTGCCGATGGTCGCCAGTTCGCGCGTTTTGGGGGCCAACGAGGAAATCCGTATGGCCATCGTCGGCTGCGGTGGCCGCGGTGGGGCGCATCGCGACGCCTTCGGCGGACAGCCCGGGGTGCGCATCACGGCGGTTTGCGATCCCGACCGGCAGAGGCTGGCGTCGTTCGCCAAGGGCATCGAGGCGAAGTTCGGCAACCGGCCCGCCGAGGTGGTCGACGTCCGGCAACTGATGGACCGCAAGGACTTCGACGTGATCTCGGTGGCCACGATGCAGTACTGGCACTCGTTGCCCACCATCTGGGCCTGCGAAACCGGCCGCCACGTGTACGTCGAAAAGCCGCTGGCCCATTTCATCTGGGAGGGCCGGCAAATGGTCAACGCGGCCCGCAAGTACAACCGCCTGGTGCAGGTCGGCACACAGGCCCGTTCGCGGGGTACGGACCGGCAGGTGATCGACTACATCCGTTCGGGACAGCTGGGCAAGATCCAGTACATCGTCTGCTTTGCCAACAAGGCGCGGACCCCGATCGGCAAACGCAGCGAACCGCTGCCGATCCCCGAAACGCTGGATTACGAATTGTGGTGCGGTCCGGCCCGCAAGGAGCCGATCTACCGCGATCGCATCCAGTACGATTGCAGCTTCACCTGGAACATGGGCGACGGCGAATCGTGCAACCAAGGCGTCCACGAGGTGGATGTCGCCCGCTGGCTGCTGGGCGAAACGACCTTACCGCGGCGCGTGATGAGCGTGGGTGGCCGCTTCGTGTTCAACGATGCGGGCGACGTGCCGAACACGCAGATCATGTACTACGACTACCCGTCGGCGCCGATCCTGTACGAAGTACACAACATGCGGGCCGGCAAGGACACCAAGACCATGCCGTCGTACCGTGGCCGAGGCGTGGACACCTGTGTACAATGCGAAGGCGGCTACGTCATGATGCACGCCGGCCTGGTCTACGACAACCAAGGCAAAGAGATCAAGAAGTTCAGCGGCGGGGAGGACCACTTCGGCAACTTCATCCGCGCGTTGCGCAGCGGCAAACGCGAGGACCTGAATGCCGAGGTGCTGGAGGGCCACCTGTCCACCAACATCTGCCACGCGGGCAATATCTCCTACCGTCTGGGCCAGCGAGCCTCGGCCGCCGACATCCGCGCCCAGATCGGCGACCTGCCGGTGTTCCAGGAGATGTTCGACCGCTATCTGGTGCACCTCAAAGCGCACGACGTCGATCCGGGCGAATCGACCCTCGGCCCCTGGCTCCAGTGCGACACGGCCAACGAGTGCATCCAGGACAATGCGCAGGCCAACGAGTTGGTCAAAGGGTTCTACCGCAAGCCGTTCGAGGTGCCGGAGGTCAAGGTCTAGGATCACGACCATGAAGATCTCCTTCACGCCGGTGATTTACGAACATGCCGCCCGGTTCGTCGGGCGGTCGCCGTGGGACGTTTCGCGCGATCCCGAACTGCTGTTTCAGGGACACCGCCTGGCGTACCTGGAATACCATCACCAGGTGATTTGTGTCGGGATCGACATCTACAACCTGGAAGCCGAGGCTTACGGAGCGCAAGTCGAGAACATGGGCCAGGACGCCATTCCGGCGATCCACCAACCGTTGCTGTCGTCGCTGGACGAGGGCCTCACCTTGAAACCGTTCGACCCGCAGCGCGACGGTCGGATCGCGATGGCGTTGGCCGTGGGCCGGCGGCTGAAACGCGAGTTCCCCGGCGCCGATGTGCGACTGCCGGTGGCCGGGCCGTTCTCCATCGCCTTCAATCTCCGCGGCATCAACGACCTGTGCCTGGACGCCGCGCTGCGGCCCGATGATACGGCCCGCGTGCTGATGCGTCTGGCGGAGAACCAGGCGGTGCTGTGCCGAGCCGTGGCGGCGGCCGGGTTGGACGTGGCCTTCTTTGAATCCGCGGCCGCGCCGCCGCTGCTCTCGCCGCGCCAGTTCCACGAGATCGAGATGCCCGCGCTGCGGCGGATCCTGGAAATCGCCGCCGACTGCACCGGTCATCCCGTTCCGTGCATCATGGGCGGCAACACCTTTCCGGTGATCGACGACATCCTCTCGACCGGCACGAATTACGTTGCCTGCAACGTGGAAACCGATCAAGCCGCCTTTGTCGAAAGCGTGTCGAGAACGCATCCTCATGTCAAGATTCGCGTGAACCTCGACCCCGGCGTCGTCGCCTGTCACGAACCGGAGCAGATCTACCGAGGCATCGACCGCGTGCTGGAAATCGCCGGCGGCCGCCCCCAATGCGTCATGGGCACCGGCGCCCTGCCGCTGGAAACCCCGCCAGAGAACATGCGCTTGATCCGGCAGTACGTCGAGGCGGACGAATAAGGTACCGTCCCGGCGGGAAAGGAGGTCGCGCAGAGCTACGGTCCGACGTTCAGCAGTCGGGCTTCGGCCGGATCGTTTTGCCAAGTGAACTTGGCGGCGAACTCGGCGGGCGTGTAGCTCGCTTGTTGGCCCGACTCGGTCAACACGGCGTACACCAGGCTGTCCTCGATTTTGTCCGAGCCCTTCCTACGTGCCGCGGAACAATCGCTTGCCGTTCGGCAGCCAGACCGTCTGGCCTTGGACCGTCAGCAGTCGCGGTCGCCCTGAGGCGTCCAGGCAACGGCCGCGATTTCCCCCGCCTTCGCCTCGATCTGCCGCGCCAGTTCGCAGCTCTCGACGTCCCAAATGCGCACCAAGCGGCCGTCATACGCCGCGGCAATCTGCTTGCCGTCCGGCGACCAGGCGGCAGTGCCCAACGGCAGTTCGCCGGTCGTGATGGCCCGATCCGCCTTGAGCGTGGCAGCGTCGTAGACCTGGATCTTGTTCCCCACCACCGCGAAAGCGTGCCCGAATCCAGGGCGATCGTCTTGTCCAGGGAGGCCCCCCCTAACATATTTCATTTGTGGGAAATGTCGAGCAGACGATGCCTGGGATTAGAATTGCGGCATCCCCTCCTGTCGGAGTAAGACCGCTTGACGGATCAGGGCCACCATCTCCGGCGTCCAGCGAACGCCCAGGTCCCCGCCGTCCGCGGCCTTGCGCAGGCAGGGACTCGTCGGCAGCAGCCGGTAATCGAGGTTCTTCCGGTCGGCGAATTGAGGATCAGCGCTGAAACAGCCGGGGCCCGGTTTGGCAAAATCCACGCATTTGCCCGAGATGTCACAATGCTGGATCTTGCAGCCCGCCTGTGTGGCCTTCAAATCGCCGCAGATGATCGAGTCGGACATGCTCGCGCCCTCGCTGTACAACGTGACCCGCCCTATCACGATGCACTTCGAGAATTGGCCGGGGCAACGGACCTCCGCACCCGTGCCGGCGACGAGCACATTGTCGATTTCCATGGCTGCCGTTCCGCTCAGATCCAAGCCGTGCAGGACGATTGAATTACGGATGGCGCAGGGACCGTTTCTGGCGATCAGGGGGTACTCGGTGGCGCAGAACGCCGTATCCATTTCGACTCCCGCATGGAACTCCGGACGCGTTCCCCGCCCGGCGAGAATGACTTGACGCACACGGCACCGCACCAGGGCCTGCAGGACGTTTCCCGCCGGTTCGGCGTGGACCAGGACCAGGTGCTCCAGTGTGACGCCGGCGGCGGCGACGGTCACCAGTTCACTGATCGTCCCCGCCGTTGCGCCGGATCGGATCTGAGGCCAGAATCCCTCGCCGCCGCGGAGCACCAGGCCGGGGCGGTTGGCCGGGATCGACACTTTTTCATAGAACGGTCCGTTGGCGCGGATCTCGATGATGCTTTTCGGCGGCGCCGCAGTAATCGCCTCTTGAATGCTCCGGTAATCGCCTTTGCCGTCCGTGCTGACGACCAGCCGCTTGCCCAAGTCGGCCACGGCCTGCGCCAACTCGGCGAAGGAGGGCCGACGTTGCGTGTCGGTGACGGCCGGGCTGCCCGCGTGCTCGCTGCGGAGCTTGTCGACCATCGGTTTGAGCGCGAACAGGTCGCCAAGCTTGAACTGCTTGACGGCCTCGGCGAACAGTTTTTCCGCCCCCGCGTCGGCGATCCGGCTCTGGGCGATCTTCTGCAGGGCCGCGAATCTCCCCTGATTCGCCGCCATCCAATCCGTCCGGCCATACTTGGCTTCGATCTGTGCCAGCAGCGAGTTGGCTTCGTCGAATTTGCCGCTTTCGATCATGCCTCGTGCCTGCACCCAAGCCGCCGCAGCCAGCGGTTCCAGGTAGGGCGCGACGGAAATGCCCGCCGCGGCGGCGTTGTCAAAGCACTTCTCTGCCGTCGTCACGTCTTTGCAGACCAGCATCAACAGGCCCGCCGCCAGCCAGTCCTCGCCGCTGTCCCGGCTTACCGCCTGCTGCAACAGCTTGCCGCAAGTCTTGTCATTCAACCGGGACCAGGGATGCGTCTCCGTCTTGCCGCCGGGCAGCGTGGCCTCGATGCCGGCGTCATTGGCGGCGGTCACCTCGCCGTTGGCACCGCGGAGCAGGAGGGCCATCTTGTCCAAGGGAGGGTCCGCCGCGGTCAGCTTGGCGATGATTTTTTCTTTCAAGCGGGCCAGCCGCTGCAGCTCGTCGCGACGCTGGGCCGCCCGCTTCTGGAGCGCCGGTTCGTCGAAGTTCAGGCCGTCGAGCGTGGCGGCCGCCTGCCGGAAATCCCAACTGGCCGCCAACGCTTCGACCGGCTTCAGGGCCTCGTCATAGCGGAGTTCCGCCGCGCTCGCCGGGCGCTCGACCTCCGGCGGCAGCACCGCCGGCTCCGGTTTGGCAACCTTGTCTGCCGCCTCCGCTGCGGGCGGCGGCGCGTTCACCCCGGTCGCCCGCTCCGCCTTGTCGATTTCTGCCAGCAGGGCGCGGGCCGGCTCGGCCGTTCCAGCCCAGCCGTGGACGTCCAGCACCCGCTGGACGGCCGCTCTCGCTTCGGAGAATTTCTGTTCGGCCAGCCATTGCTGAACTTGGGCTTGCGTGGACCGGTAGGCCGCCTGGGCCTGGGCGTCGATGCCTTGCACCGCGAAGGACACTCGCTCCTTCATCGCCGTGTCGGGAAATCGCTGCACCAGCGCTTGCAGTTCGGCCGCTGCGGCGCCGTACCGGCCTTCGGCCAGAAGCTTTTTGGCTTGGCTGTCTGCGACATCCCAGGCGGCCTGCCAAGCGTCAGCGGCGGTCGGCGGCGCCGGCGAGGGCGGCGGCGGGGTTGGGGAAGGCGGTTGGGCCGGCGACGATGGCGATTCGCTCTTCGGGGCGGGCGGCGGGGACGGTGTCGAAGGATGCTCCGGCGTCTCGGTGGCGGCCGGAGCGGGTTGTGGCTGCCCGCCGTCCTCCTGCGCGCCGTCCTCGCCTGGCGCGGCATCGGCCTCCGCCGAGGCGACCGGTTCGAGCGTCTCACCCGCCGCCTTCCGCCGCTGCACGGTGACGATCGCGACGACCAGCAACAGGGCCACGACCAGCAAACCCACGGCAGCCCCGATGATCAGACCCAGCGGCAGCGCCGCCGCCCGTTCCTCCTCCGCGGGTGATTTCGGCTTGGAGCGGACGCCCGACTTCTGCCCTCGCGGCTTGTGCTTTCTGCCGCCTTCGCCGACCCGGATCGCGAATGTCTCCTGCGTGCTCCCCGCGGTGGTCGGCAGGGGCGTGGGCTCCAGGACCTGGGGCGGAGCCGTCCGGGCGGGCGCGGTGTCGACGGCCGGCTGGGGCCGGGGAGCTGAAACCGCTTGGCGGCCCGACATGCACTCTTCCAACGCCGCAATCACCTCCGTCATCGACTGCGGGCGGTCCCGCGGATCCTTGGCTATCATCCTGCGGTAAACGGCGTCGAGTTCCTCCGGGACGTCGGTCCGGGCGGCTCGCAACGAGGGAATCGGGGCTCTCTGATGCGCCACCAGCAGCTGGACCAGCGTGTCCGCAGTATAGGGCGACTTGCCGGTCAACAGGCGGTACAGCGTACAGCCCAGCGAGTAAATGTCCGCACGGTGGTCCGCGCTACGCGCGCTTTCCGCCTGCTCCGGCGCCATATAGTCGCAGGTTCCCATCACCTGCCCGCTCTCCGTCAGCTGATCGCCGCTGTCATCCAGCATGGCGGCGGCGCCGGTGATGCGGGCCAGGCCCATGTCCAGAATCTTGACGGTCCCCGGCTTCTGGTGCAGCAGGGCCCGGCCCTTGGCCATCGCGGGCATGGATACATCCACCGTCGGCAATTCCGCCTGGTTTGGGGCCGGCTCGCCCGTGTCGGGCAGCCGGAAGTCGGTGACCAGGAGATTGGCGGGCTTGATGTCGCGGTGGATCACGCCGTTGTCGTGAGCGTATTGCAGCCCCCGCGCCGCCTGCTGCATGCAGTCGACGGCGTACGCTACCGGCAGGGGGCCGCAATGACTGACGATGCGGGCCATGTTCTGGCCGTCCACATATTCCATCACCAGATAGTGAATGCCCTCATGTTCGCCGGCATCGTAGGCCATGACGATATTGGGATGGATCAGCCGGGCGGCGGCTTTGGCCTCGCGATAAAACCGCTGCACCAGGCTCGGGGATTTCATGGCCGCGGCGGACAGGACCTTGAGGGCCACCAGCCGGTCCATCCGGCGGTGACGCGCCTTGACGACGATCCCCATGCCGCCCTGGCCCAGTTTGTCCAGAACGAGGTACTCGCCGATCACCAGGTTCTTGGCCTTGCCGTGCAGCACGTTGGTCGCCTGGAACCTTGTCAGCTTGCCGCCGTCCACGAGGGCCTGGGCAAGCTCCTTCGGAGCCTGCAACCGCTCTGCGGAGGGCGAACTCCGTTGAAAGGACGACACTTCTTCCGCCGACATCAGGCCGCACTCGGAAAGCTGGTCGACGAACTGCTGCAGCGTCAAAGAAACCGACATAACGCACTTCTCCCCAAGACAGGCCAGTATTGTAGTCCACCGAAGGGCCGAAGTGAAGCACCCCTGCACAAGGTCGGGCCGGCAGGCAAACGTCAGCTCGGCTTACTGCGGCGACCCGTCCGACGGCAACGAGTGAGGCAAGTTCCTTGCCCGCGCCGGCCCAACCGGAGGCTTCCGCCACGCCTTGTCCCCCGCGCGAGGCCCGCGGCTTGTCGCCGCTCGGTAGGTAAGCAGCACCCAGCTGCAACGGGGCACGCCGTCGCGGCCGATGCTGGCGGCGAAGGGCGTCAGAGCCCGAGCCACCGCCTTGGCCCGGCGATCGCCAAGGCCGCTGGCCCGGAACCATTCCACCAGGTCCCCCAACGAGCTGGCACTTGAACAGCCACACGGCAGCCTCTCCCGCGAACTCCCGCTGCAACAGATCGGCGTCAGCGACCCGCGCCGAACGGGGTTGACCGGCGACGAACGGTAAGTTTTGTGGTCGGGCACTTATTATTGCGAAACCTGTTGTCTAATCTTGGCGTCCCGGCGACAATGGGATGGCAAGGCAACCGATCGATCCCGGCCGTCGCTGGACGCCAGCGGCCTCGCGGAAACAGAAGGAGATCTCACGCATGAAACGGACGCCACTCGCCATCCTGCTGTTTGGGCTTCTGTTGTTGGTCGGACTCTGCTGGGCCGTGCATGGCGGCGAGCCGCCGAGACTCTTGTTTCTGGGCACGCAATTGCACGAGGCCAGGCCTGCGCCCGCGGCTCCGGCGTACGTCAGGAAGGAAACGTGGGACGAGAGCATGCGCGCGTCGCTGGAGGCCGCGTTCGGATCGACCGTCGAGAAGGATCTTGCCGCCGGCAGCAGCGGGTTCCGGCCGGAGATGGTCCGGCTCACCGCGGACGGGCAGCCGATGCGGCTGGAGTTTCGCGTCGCCGGGCTGCAGCGAGTGTACTTCGCTGCCCTGGGCCGCCCGGCAGAGAGCGGGTCGGCGCAGTTCCTCAGCCCACAGCTCTTCGACAAGCAGGGCAATCCTACCCTCCTGGAACTCGACGGCACGCTGGTCGAGGGCAAAGTCGACGCCCGTTCGGCCAGGGCCACGAAGTTGACGATCGACGGCACGACGCATCACGGATGGGCGCTCGCGCCGGGCGAAATCGGCTTCAAACTCGACGGCCGATACGAGCGTCTGGAAGTACACGTCCACTACTCGCCGGAAACGGGGCTGCCTCCGTATGCCGCCGTCGATTGCCAGCCGATCGTCGCCCGCGCGACCGAGTGCCGGCAGGTCCGAGAAGCGCTGTGGGACGCCGTGGCCCGCGACTTCCGCGATCGGCAATCGCAAATCGAGATGGAGTTGGAACGGCGTGAAGGGATTTGGAACGATTATTTGCCAGCCGGCAGCGCCGCCCCGAATGCTTTCTACCTCGCGCACGCGCGGCAGCGATTGGAATTGGCCCGCAGGACGCTGGAATTCGTCGAGCGGACGGCGCCCCGGCCGGAGATGGCTGCGGAGATCCAATCGCTCCAGCAGCGTCTCGATCGCGAAGCCTCAGATCCCGCTTCTTCGGCCGGTCGAGACCTTTTCGCTCGAGCGGTCGATCTCCGGCGGCGGATCATCTTCTCGCACCCCGCGCTGGATTTCGAGCGGCTGTTGGTCAGCAAGCGGCCGCCGCCGGTCCTGAGCGCTCCGGGGGACAACTACTTCGGCATGCACAACGGCACGGGGCCGGGGCTGGTCATCCTGGACGATTGGAAAGCCGACCGGCCGAAAGAGACCGTGCTGCTGGAAGGCAAATTGCCGGCGGGTTGTGCGATGCACGCCGACGTGTCGTTCGACGGCCGGCGGATCGTGTTTGCGTACGCCGATCACACCCCCCCCCGCGACCTGTGGCAATTCTTCCTGTACGAGATCAGCGTCGACGGGACGGGCCTGCGGCAGATCACCGGCCGGAATGACGACCCGCTGGCCGGGGCCTTCGGCAGGACGACCGTGCTGTGCGAGGACTACGATCCCTGCTACTTGCCCGACGGCGGCTTCGCCTTCATCTCGACGCGCAACCAGGGCGGCGTGCGCTGCCACAACGGCGACCGCTATTGCCCCACGTTTGTGCTCTTCCGTTGTGACGCCGACGGCTCGAACGTGCGCCAGATCTCGTTCAACGAGGCCAGCGAGTGGGATCCGGCGATGATGCCCGACGGCCGGATCATCTGGATGCGCTGGGACTACATCAACCGTCCGGTGATCCCGACGTTCGGATTCTGGCTCGCCCGGCCCGACGGCACGGCCGCCGTCCACCACTTCGGCAACTACACGCCGAATCCCTGCCGGATCTGCCAGCCCAGGCCCATTCCCGGATCGCACAAGATCGTAGCCACGGCCGCCGGCCACCACACAACCCATAACGGATCGCTGCTGATCATCGACCGGGAGATCGCCGAGGACGGACTGGACGCCATCACACGGCTGACACCGGAGGCGACCTTCCCGGAATCGGAA
>Ga0302242_1001434_pt1 | contig 17816 bp, 17 predicted proteins | sample AAG_UR_Lys_MG_FD_193510 | JGI IMG/M metagenome (GOLD analysis project Ga0302242, IMG submission 193510) | Enriched activated sludge microbial communities from anaerobic digester in WTTP, New Holstein, Wisconsin, United States - AAG_UR_Lys | ecosystem: Engineered > Bioreactor > Anaerobic >... | reverse complement strand
CCCCTTTGCACTATTGAAGAGCCCGCCAATTCCCGGCAGCCCAGACAGATACCTATCAATAATCTCCATAATGGCAGATGGCAGCCCTGCGAGGTATTCTCCAAGCGACGCAAATGCTCCAAGAATTGTTTCCCTGACTCCTGCTCCTGCTTGTGCTGCAGCATCCTGCCACTCCTTGACTGTGTTCAGAACACCATCAACAACACCTTTCACTGTATCAACAGCAGTTGTCAGCAGTTCGCCTGCAGTCTTGAGTGCAGACTCCACTGCCTTTGCCCCTGCATCTATACCTCCGGTAACTGCCCCGGCTGCTGCAGCAGGAAGCCCCTGCATGTCAACTCCGACATTGTATGCAGTTGCAGCAATGGACCCCATGAACCCATACTGCCCGGTAAGATGACCTCCTGCGTTGGCTTGTTCTGGGGTAAGGTTGACTCCTCTTGCAAGTTTGTCTGCCTCCTCCTTCATTGCAAAGAGATCTTTGAATCCGAGAACGATTGGTCCGAGTATGGCCCCTGCAGCAGTCCCAACAGGCCCAGCTGTGCTTCCGGTTGCAGCACCTGCAGCAATGTCATTAACAAGAGATCCCACAACACCGCCAACGTCTTCACCAAGTGGCCCGGCTATCGCTTTTCCGATAGTTGCCCCATCCTTGATCATCGTATCTCTGGCAAAGTATCCGGCAACACCGCCAACAGGCCCGAGTTTCGGGAACCTTGTCAATAGTTTGGCAAATGCGAACGCACCGGCGGTTGTCATAGCCCCTGTAGTGGCTGCACTCCCCACATCTCCTGTCCGAATATAGTCTGCAGCCCCGGTAAAGAGCCCAAGCCCAGATGCTCCGGCAAGTGCTGCCGTTCCACCTTTACCAAGGAATTTGTCTCCAACAGCAGCGACGTCTTTGAGGACTCCCGCGACTCCTCCTTTTCTTCCCATGGACTCGCCAGTAATCTCATCAAAGACTTCTTTCCCAAGAACAGTATCTACAACCTTCTGCCCGAGATTCTTTGCGACGTCAACGCCTTTTGGCAACAGCCCTTTCAAGAACTCTATAACTTCTCCGAGTTTGGTCTTGGCAAAGTCCCAGACACCAGACGCTTTCTCCTTTATACTTTCCCAGATTCCCCCTGCTTTCTCCTTTATGAACTCCCAGATTCCAAGCGCCCTCTCTTTAATTGATTCCCATATTCCGCCAAGGCGTTCCTTTATTGCTTCCCATATGCCAAGAGCACGCTCCTTGATCGCTTCCCAGATCCCGAGGGCTTTCTCCTTTATGAACTCCCAAATACCTGCAGCCTTCTCCTTTATAAATTCCCAGATGCCCGCTGCTTTTTCCTTTAACCAGTCGAACAGCCCCCTTGCTTTCTCTTTGATGAACTCCCAAAGGTTGCCGAACAGGTCTTTGAATATATCGCCAACACCCTTTCCTGCAGGACCGGGAAGTGTTGCAACAGGCAGTGCATGAAGGATTGAGTTGAGCACCGCTAGCGACAGCCCGGCAATTACCAACAGCCCCATCCCTTCAAGTGAGATCATAGACAGTAGGTTCCGCTGTGCCTTGCCCACAGCAATTGCGGTCTCAACCTGTGCCTGCTGGCCTTTGACGAAGATCCTGCCGAGTCCGTGCATCCCGCCTTTGATCGCACCGATGGCAATACCGACACCAGCAATAGGTGCCATGACTGCTCCAATCATCTTACTTGCTACACCGAGCCCGCCAACAATTGATTTGCCTATGTCAGATGAAAGGAACGAGCCAACCCCCTGCGCAATTGTGGTGATCCCGCCTTTGAAGATGTCACCCGCACCGCCAATAATGCCTCCCATCCATGATCCGAAGTCTCCACCTGCACCCGCAACTCCTCCTTCAGCCCGGTGTTCAAACCGGCGGACAACTTCTTTTGGGACGATGAGTTCGCCGGGTTCAGTAAGAACAGGAACGCTGTCTCCTCCACCATATCCGGGGATCCTCATACCAAGTGCAGCCTTGTACTTTATTATCCTCTGCCCAGACGGTTGTGGGATTGCCCCGTCTTCTTCTTCTTCTCCCGCAGGGCGATTTACTCGAACCCCTTCAAGTCCAGATGGCGAATCTCCAAACGGCCCGAATATCGCCATGGATGCTCTTTTTGATCTCCCCCATATCCTCGACAGTATTCCCGGTCCTTGTTCTGGAGGAGTGTAAGGAGTTCCATTCAGAGCGGCAGTAAGTTTCTCAAACGCTGCAGCAGCGGCTTCAACGTCCTTCTTCATCTTATAGATGCTGTAAAGTGCAGCGAAAACTGCAACTCCAACAAGTGCGAGCCCTGTGCCAAGTGCTATCAATTTGTGGCCTTTGAAGAAGTTCCCGAGCCATATGAATCCTCTTGTGATGAGTAAGAATGCGGGGAGAAGCGGGCGGATTATCATGTCAAGCATGTATCCCCATCCTCTGCCAACAGCACCCATGCTTTTCTGATACACTTGAGATGTTGCAGTAAGTATCCTCAATACATGAGCAAATATCAACCCTCCGGTCACTGCATACCGGGTGCTGGAAATCAGCCGGTCAAACTGCATCCCGAGTTTCCCCCCAGACACTTTTGCTTCAGCAACCGGATCATATCGCGGTTCTTTTCCCGGCCCAAACGCTGGCTGGCCTTCTGCAATGAGATTGAGGGTTTCCTTTACGGTCGTTTTAAACCCGCCTGCGGCATTTAAAAACGCAGGACCGACCTCTGATCGTATCTCATCAGAAAGCACCTGTGCTGTGACATGGGCAATGCCCCTTGCAGGGTCCGCAACGTATTCCGGAATTGGTGATATTGTGCCGCCTTCGACATCCTGCTCCATCTTTGTCCCGGTCTTTAAGAACCGTGCTCCCCCCATGGCTTTGAACAGCGGGTTTGGTATGACGTGGAACCCGCTGCCTGCAGGGACAAGCATCTCCGGGCCCTCTTCTCCGACGACTGCAGTCTGCCCGGGCATAAGCGGGCCTCCAGACGCAAGATACTTGAATATGTTTGGGATTCTGGTCCCAGCGGGGACAATAGTTCCTGCTGCAGTTACCGGGTCGAACACCTCATAGGGGAACGCCGTAAGAGAGAAGGCTTTCAGAGCAGGGTGCTCCCGTGACATGACTCCTTTCTTTGGCAGTGCAAGCCGGACATCAGGAGAAACTTTTGGAGAGGATAAGAAGTCCTTGATGTTCGCTGCCATCGGGATGAGCGGTTCTAACGGGTTCTGTTCTCCCACTGGCATAAACCCCATCTTCAGATACGATGCAACCGTGTCTTTAAACGGTATTGCTTTCAGTTCAATATGGGTAAGTAGGTCCCCAACCGGCCCTTTCAGCGCCTTTGCAAGAGCCATGCCGATAAGAGTTGGTCCAAGCCCTTTCCCTCGCTCAAGTGCAGCGAGTTCGCCAACATACATGTTCCATCCGGACCCGCGGTCAGCAACACGTATCGGGAGAACGCTGTCGGTTAATGTTGGACGGTTGAACGATCCGATTGCCCCTGCGATGTTACTGGAGGTGTCGTAGGCAATCACCTTGTCCATTGGTTGCAGGAGCAGGTCTTTCGCAAGTGAGACAGATCGGTCAGCCACGAGGGAGTTGAGGTATGTGTATTCAGTCTTGTACTTCTTTCCGAGCGATGCGGCTTTCAATGCAGCGTCTGCTTCATAGGCGAATTCAAACGTCCCTCCTGCGAGTTTTCTCGGGAAAAGCGAAGAGATGACATCAGACTGCCCTAGATCGTAGACCATGGCGTCAAATTGCTCGCGGTGATGTGAAATCCAGTCTTTTGAAAGCCCTTTTGTTAAGTATTTTAATTCAAGCCCTGATACCAGATCCGCCTTGATGGTCCTTGTTTTATAAAACGCATCGCGGACACCATCATATAAGTTTTCTTCTACGGTTTCGAGTGATCGAATGTCTGCGACCATCCCTTGCCCGCGAGACGAAATCAATTCAGCCTCGTGTGCGCTAATATACCCAAGACGCCCTTTCAACCGGTCTGTTATTTTGACCTTAAATAAAAGTTCGTGGAATTCGCGAGATATTTGGGGCAACAGAGACAGGTATTGATATGATGGATCTATGCCTTGTATCACAGCGTCCCCTATTGTATACCTATTCTTTGTGACGCTATACGTCATTCCCGGTGCCCTAAATAGTGTCGCCCCTTTTAATGCATCTACCAACCCCCCAGACGTTTTAGAGATGTGTTTATCGAACGCATCTATTTCTTTTATGAAGTCCGGGTTCGTTTGCCTACTTGTGCGATACGCCCCCCGCCCGCGTAAAAACGTGCGTAATTGCAGACTTGGTTTATAATCCTCACTTGTTTTGTAGTCACCATACGGAGTGACGCCTTGGATCTCCTCTAGTGATTCTCCAACCGCTTTTGTGAATTGTTGGCCTATTGAGAATAGGGGGGCATTTAATGGCGCAAACTTATCATAAATCTCAGAACTCCATCTCAAAAACTTCTCTGAATCAACCTTGTATAAATGATCTCCGTAATCTAACGGGTGATCCACATAGTTGAAAAATGGAATTTTCAAAGCCTTGGAATATAATGACGGGGTTGACTTTTTGCTTATGGCATTACCAAGATCCCGCCACCCACTAGAGATAAACGCTTCATACGCCTCTATTGCTGCGTCTTCATTAGATCCAATAAGAAGATCATCAACTGTTCCACCAGCAAGCCGCCGAGGATTAATTATCCACTCTCCGGGAGTGAGTTTGCCGAGGACCGAATCCTGATCCCCAGATCCCGGAACAATGCCTCCTTTGTTAAACCCGAGCAGCCGATCAATGATAGGTTTCCGAACACCGCCTTCAAGGTTCAGATACTTCTGCCAGTTGAGATCGCTCTGCTCACCAAGCACTTCTCCAAGGATCGGTGCAAGTTCATGGTTCAGGGCATCTCCGATGATTTCTGCTATGGCTTTCTGCGGTGCTTCATCTTCAGCACTTTTCGGAACAGACCTGATGTCCTGAATGTATTTTTGCCGGACTAATCCGTTCTTGATCTCCAGCAGCGTTGTGTTGATTGTATCTAATTTTCCAGCGATACTGCTGACACCAGAGGTAGACTTTGCGCCGAACGACTCTTCGATCTGTTTCCCTATGGTCTTGAGTTTGCCACCGATGTTCTTCTGGATCTCTGCGGTGATGACATAGACCATCTCTTGTGATGCCAGTCTGACCCCATCAAGCATATCGGTGATCGACTGCTCAATGCCTGACATCCACATTGACTGCATTCCGATGAACTGATCGTATGCATCATCAAGGACTTTGATACGTTCGCGTGCAGACTTGACGTAATCGGCTTCAGACTCGGTTGGCACCCGGCTTGCTCCACCAGATGCTCTGTGTTTAGATGGGCGTTTGTCTGGTTTTGATCTCGGGGTCGTTGTCGCTTCTCCCGTCTCGCCGGTTGCAGCCTTCTGTTTCTTTCTGAACTCTGCGACCTCTTCTGCCGTAAGTTGCTGTTTGCCCCCAATACCCTCCTGCTTTAATGCCGCTTTCTCGTTCTCAAGATCCTGCTGGGCTTTCTTCCAGAGGAACAATTTCTTCTGGTAATCTTCTTCTGCTGCATCGGCGAGCGATTGAGACACTGTAGTGTCCCCTGCGTCCATAGCATCGAAGAGAGCAGCTGCTTTCTTGTCAGCATCTTCCATCTCCTTCTGCAGCCGGGCAACGTCTGCTTCAAGTTTCTTTATGGTTGCAGTGTGAAGAGACTGGGATTCAACAGCAGGAACGCCAGCAGCCTGTTTCTCTTTGACTGCTGCAACAACCTCTTCCTGAGTTACCTGCTTGACTTCCTGCTTGACTTCCACCGTCACTTTCTGTTCAGGAGGTTTTCCGACCTCGACAACCTTGATCTTTGCCCGTTCTTTATGAAGAGCCTGCATCTCCTGAATCAACTTGTTCATCAGGGCTTTGTCGTCATCGGTGAGAGAATCGTTGCCGATCATCTCATGGATATGTTCCTGAATCTGGCCGAGTATTGCAGAACTTCCTTGCGACTTGGTTGCCTTGACGATCTTCAGAACCTTCTCAAAGAAGGCGTTATACATCTGGGCGTAATCAACGGCATAATAGTCCTGCCCCTTTCCATACTGGACTTTCACCAGCCCGGCAGACAGGGCTTTTGTCACCTTGCCTTTCCGAGATGACAGCAGGCGTTCTAGGCGGAGCAGTTCTCCATCATAATCCTTCTCAAAATTAGAGAGAGATCCTTCTATCTCAAGCAGGGCGTTGTTGAGAAACCCTTTTATCTGGTTCTCGCCAAGCCCGGAGAGTCCTTTTTCAACAAGTTGCCCGAGTTTCTTTGCACGGCTGGAGATCTGGTTGCTTGCAGTGGTCTTACCTATAGTACTCCGTGCCGTTACGTCTATCTCTGATGCGTTGTCTGTCATAAGGATCTCTCTTGTGCCCAACGTTCTCGGGCTGCAGGCAGGGCATGTTCAAAGAACAACCGGTCCATATCAGTCAGCCGACCTAACCACGACGGGGGCCATCCAAGCAACCGGCACAGTTCGATGTCGTACTGACCTTCAGGCGCCTTTGCGAAAGTTTGCAGTCTGCTTCTCTTTGTTGCCGACCAGCGTATACATCATCTCGAGCACTTCAAAGGCAATACCGTCTTCAGTGTCAATCAGTTCCCATGTCTTTGGAACGTTCCATGGAGACTCTTTGCACATGCCGGCAAGCACTTCATACGTGCTCATCTCCAGCGGTTCGAGACTGTCGCCCTGATTCTGCATCTTTTCCATTACCCGTCGCAGCGGTTTTGGAATGGTCGGCCGGATCTTGATCGGGATCTCGTAGACGGTGAGCGTGAGAAACTGGTTCTCTACGTTGTGCAAAAGTTGGCGCACTTCGTCAAAAGAGGTTTGCTCTGCATCTACGTAAGTGGACAGTTCGTCCTGAAGTCTGGCGTATCTCTCCTCGTTTGTTTCTGCCATGATTATTCTTTATCCTTAAAAAGATAAGAATTGTGTGGGCCTTATGATCCCGACATCTCGACCATACGGCCAGTGCCTGACATCTCACGGGTAATGAACTCGTTCTGGTTCATGTTGATAGGCACACCATCAAACACAATGTCGGTGACGGTATAGGTCTGGGTCTGCTGGGTTTCTCCTGCAGATGCCGGGAGAGACTTGAACGATGCAGTTAGTGAGAACATCGGAGGGACGTTCTTTGTGGCTGACGTAAAGTCTGAACCCACCACCTGATTGAAGATGGTATCAGCAGCAGCATCCCATTTTGCATACTTGACGGTAACGTTGACCTTCAGACTGTGACGGGCAACGGCTGCACGTCGAAGATCTTCCATACCGTAGAGTTCAACCATCTCATACTTTGGTTCCACTGTGATGCCCTGAAGTGCGGCAATCGTCAGTGAATTGTTATCTTTGTCCTTAAAATCAAGGGACGCATTGTTTGCGAACCACGCTACTGCAACCAATTTTTTTCACCTTATCGGATTATGTGAGCCGGGGAGATAAAAATATGAGCCGGATTTCTCCGGTTAGAACAGGCTCTTGAACGTGCAGCGAAGAATGAAGAAGTGAACGACCGCGTCTACTGCAACCCAGTATCCAACATCCAAATCGGCTTCAGTCAGCCCTGCGAACGGGCCTATCACGGTGTAGTCATGCTGCCTTAATATGTCATACGCAGTATACCCATACCGGCGAACCGCCCTGATCGAGTCTGTGGCAACGTCAGGCATCTCGTAGTAAGCGACAATGGTGATAGGGTATTCGTGCATGACAGATTCGGTGTCAGCATAGTTGACCATGTGGTCCCCGCCTTCCATTGTCGGTATAACGTATGCCCATGGTAACATATGGTTGGCTGCAGGAACAGCCGGCTCTTCGTCCTTCTCCAGAACGCCTAGCAACCCTCCGAGTGTGGCAGCGTTCGTCTCCAGTAAGGAGATTACCTCGTCTACAACTTTATCAATTTTGTCTGCAGTGTCCCACGCCATTCTCTCTCCCGTATTGCCATTGCTTTTCTTACACCGATCTCTGTTCCACGATCTTGGGATGCATTCATCATTGCTTGGAACCGTGCGGGATTAATACCTTTCACTGACCGGGTAACGACCCAACGATGAATGAACGAGTAATAGAACTTGAGGGCTTTCTGTTTGGTCGGTGTGATCGGAGCCCCCCGTGGGCCGTAGATACCCGTCCCTTCTGCCAGCCAGCGGGCATACGGCAGAGCGTTGTAGATCCGAAGCCCGTATCCTCGTTTCTTTTTCTTCCACGACTTGTCGAGATGAGTGAGTTTCTCACCTTTGAACGATCTCCATTTCCTGTTGTAAGGGGAGTTCCGGTCAAGTTCTTTGAGGATGCTGTTGGTGATCTGTTCGATGAACACGTTCTCTGTCTTGATCAGTTCTTTGTCAAGTAACGGTGCCTGTGCTTCAGCAAGAACTCTAACGATGATCTTCAAAACATCTCGCCGCCTTTCAGGAAGAACAGGATGACAAAGATGACGACGGCAACCAGCACGGAGTTCATAAAGTTGAACAGCCGGTCGGTCCACACCGACGCTCCTCCACGCGAATGCTCGCTTTTCTCAAGGATCTTTACCCGGTCTTCGATGTCTTTCCATTTGTCTGGGAACCTGCAGTTGTGTTTGACATCTTCAAGGTCGGCAGCATGAGATGCAATAATCTGCATCTGTTCCCGATGCACTTGGTCCTGTTCATGCATGTGTTCCTCGAACCGGGCGTTCAGTTGTTTGAAGCAGGCAGTCATCGAGGCCATGTCCCGATTCAGCTCAGCAACACCGATCCGGATTTCAGTCATGATCTCCTGACTGGTGCATTTGTGAGTCGCGTTCTTCAGGATATCTGCGAATTCGTCGATGTTTGTGATTTCGATTGATTTCGGGTTATCTAAATCCGCCGCTGCCAAACTGATACCTCCTATACCGTGTGAGCATCATCTCGAGTTCGGGGGTGAAAACCTTCCGATCAACCTCCAGATCAAACATCTGTGAGTAGTCGCGAACACCAGTGTTCCTGATGGTCTGTGCTTCCTGAAACTTCTTCTTGACGTTGAGGAGGTTTCCTGCAAGTCGTTTGGCAATAATTCTGATCTGTTCAAGGTCTTCTGACCCTTCTTCAAACCCTGCCCAGTATTCAATCTTGACGTTCTTGTATCCTTCAAGCGGGACGTTGGTATGGAACCGGACAACTCCAAGCCCCTCGTCTTCAAAATACGTAAAGTCCCCGCCAGTGGTTGCACATCGGATCTGTCGCTTCACCCATGATGGCGACGCGGTTTCCATAGCAGTGTCGGTGTATACTACCGGATCGCCGGTTGCGGATTCCCGCAGGAAAAACAGCCGGTCAGTCTCGGCATACAGATCGCTGTCATACTCAAGGCCGTTCTGCCCTCTGCCATCATGATACTCTGTGACCAGATGAGAGCCGAAGGTGGGGACTCCACACCAGCGGTGCATCCACCCGGCAATTCCTCTATCGAGTTCTTCCACGAAAGATTCCCAGACGGTAGCCGTCATGGTCTTCCCTGCGTCTTTCATGTCGGTAGAGGCGAATCCGGTAAACGCCTCCAGACTCTCACGGTCGAAATATATCATGCTGTGGTTACGGCTTTCCAGCCAGTAGATTTCTTAAAGTACAGTATCTCGTTCCCTGGATCTGACGCAATGCTCCCTACAGGTGCGTTGCTGTCGAGGTCTGCATAGGTGTCTCCAGACCGGACTGTCATGATCCAGATGCCTCCCACTTTCAGATACGTGGAGTTGTAAGGTGCTGGCATCTCCAGTCACCTCACGTTACACTCGGTATTGATCCGGGTGTAGATGGAGCTTTGGTAAAGTCCGGGCCTCTTGGGTCAGGGGGCATTGCTACCCATGTGAACTCAACGTCAGAGGTCTGGTTGTCTCCAAGGTTGAACGAGTTCATGATATACAGAGTAGATGTGCTGGCATGAGAGGTCGGAGTAGAGCCGAGAGCCCCACGAACAATGCCAGTCAGAGTCCCGGTAGTTGCTGCTGACCCGGAGTCTGCGCCGACAAAGATAATCTCGTTGTCCCACCGGCAGTAATACCCGCCAGACTTCCGTGCTCCTGCAACCCCTCCAGTATATGCAATGGAAGTCGCAGTAGGCGCGATGGTCGCAGACTCTCCTGCGGTCAGGGTGTTCCGGGTGATTGTTGCTGCAGCACCGGTGTTGAGTCGGGCACAGATTACCTGAACCCCGGCGTCGTCAAACACCACGTCGTCGTTCTGTGCAGCACATGCAACGTTCGCGGTTTTGAACTGCACTCCCACAAGCGGGAATCCGTATTTAGTAACGACTGTCATTCATATCACCTCGTAATCCCGAACACTCCCCCATGGAGAGAGTCGTTTGTAGTAATTGCAGTCTTGTCAATCAGAGTCTCTGCGGCAGATATCACGAACTTGTCAGACGTGTTGAAGTTTGCAAGTTCTTCGTAGGTATCCTGCCAGAGAGTTCTTCGTGACATCAGCCGGGTGTCAATCAGGAAGATGTTCCCGTATGCCCCGGTTGCCATCGGAAGGAATGCGTGCGGGACAAGAGACAGCCCGCCTTCGTTGGGGAACACCAGATCGAGTTTCTGAACTCCCGGTACAAGAGTCTTGACTGGTTCGCCAACATATCTGATGAAGTCGGTCATCCCCCGTCTAATGAGTCCGAAGGTTGGGAAATCACAGATGGCGAGGTTGGGCTGAATGCCGTAAAGCACCAGTTGGTTGTAGGTCTGGTCAAGGGATTCGCTCAGCTTCTGGAACGTGTTGCAGTTTGAAGTGCTGACATCAACATACATCTTTGCGCCGATGGTGCCAGTTCCAACGTTGTTGGTGATAAGCTGGTATGTTCCGGAATACTCGAGGGCTGTTGGTGCAACGAACTCGTTTGTGGTAGACTTGATGTTCCGAGTGACACCCAGCATTGCACGTTCACGGAGTGCTCTGATCGCATCCTGTGCCATGTCAACGCGGATTGCTTTCAGGTCACGGGCAGGAACCTGTGTCAGTCCTGCGAACTTGCTGGCTTTGGTGAGTCGTCCAACCGCATAGAGATACTTGATACTGTCCATCCGGTTGTAAGACTTCATGTCGGACTCGACCAGAGTCGGGTCTTCTTCGCCGAAAGAGGCACTACCCATGTCTCCATATGGACCGACGGCATCCCAGAGTGCATACTTACCCTTGTTGGCTTCAACAGGGATCATTGCCTGATACGGGTATGGCCGCTTGTAGAGGTATGTGACCTGTTCGTCGGCGATGACATGCATCATGTTGCTGGCGGTAGTTTCTGCCTTACTCACGATCTTGTCAAGATACTGCCGGGTCTGTTTGTCCATCTGTTCCTTGTTGGCCTTGAGGACATGAGCGCACTCCTCTTTGGTCATATATGGATCAGTGTTCAGAACCGCTTTCTGAATGAGTTCATCAATACCTGGGGGCATCAGCGGCATAAACGCAATCGGGCCGTTGTTACCGCTCGCCTTTGCAAACCGTCTCTGCACATCTGCTTGGGCTTTTACTATGTTGACCGGGCTACCGTCAGGGATCCCCATCCAGTAAGTTTCTCCGATGATAGAAACGTCGTCTGCAGATATGTTGTGGAGACCGTTCAGCGACGTGAATCCTACGCTGGATACTTCTCTTACCATAGTATCAGGCTCCTATTGCCGCTGCGTTTGCCTCATATGGGTTATATTCTCCTTCAGATTCAGGGATATAAACCAGCGGGCCGCTCTTGCGGACAATGGTATTCTTCATCTCGTCAACCGCTTTCTTGAGTTCTGCAACATCGGTTGTCAGTCCATCAAACGCTTTCTTGACGTCGCCAACAGCCTCTTCGACCTTTGCCTTAACAATAGCATCAACGTCTTCGAGCGTGGCTTTCTTGATATCTTCTGTGATCGCTTCTTCCTTCACTTCTTCAGGTTTGTCAACCGCCGCCTTGACGACGACTGCAAGGTCGCCGATAGCCTTGGTGATTGTTCCAAGTGAAGCCTCAATAGTATCAAGCCGCTCTTCTGACGTGCCTTTTACAACATCGTCAAGAGGGGTTTCAACTATGGGGTCGTCTGTCTTCATGGGTTCCGGAACCATTGTGTCACCCTTTAAATATTCATTGCCCGGCCAAGATTTATAAATCAATCCAAGATTTTCAGCAAAAGGAGTATACTCATCTTCTGCGAGGTGGGATTTGGCAATCTCAAGATACGTGTCCTGATTTACTGCGTTTGTCCCTACAATCGAAATCGACCAGAGATCCAGCGACTTCGTGATGCATGGCCCTGACCGCTGGTTTGGAGACACGTGACACTGGCCCGCAGTCTGCTTCCTGCGCCCATAGATAGAAAACTTCGACAGCTCGCCTTTCTCAATCAGATCCCATACGTCGTCGGTGTCGTCAGTTTCAAAGATTTCTGCTTCAATATGAGTCTCCCCTGTAGACTTGACCACAGCTTCGATGGCTATGCCTACAGGGCGTTCGGTGTGTTGAAGGTGAAGAATAGGGTGTTTCATGAAGTTATGAAGCGCCTGCCGCATAGCAGAGGTCTCAATAACTTCGTTCTCTCGATCCGGTTTGGGGGAAGACACCATCCCCCGGATCCGCCTCCCGTTTCCAGTCGGTTTGAAATCAATCTGGAAGTGAAAAGGCACTGATTTTATTATTGTCTTTAGGTCGTTGGGGTTCTCCGAGGACATACCATTCTGTTGGGTCAAAGTGATCCTCCCACACTACCGGATAATAAGCGTCAGGGTTGGCTGCACAGACAAAGTGCCAGATCATGTGCCCGATCCTGCTTCGCCAATACGGTACTGTTGTGAATAATAAAAGGTTCATTTTAAGCCAATTAACGTATGCTTGTTTGTACCCGTCATCCACAACCCCGTCCATCTCGGCATCTTCTATTAGTTGGGCAATGACAATGGCGTTCAGATCCTGTGCCATGTCCATCATCTTGTTGTAGTCGTGATGAGACTCGTCAAACAGTTTGATGATATCCCCATCTACTTCAATGCCTTTGAAGAACTCCAACAGAGGACGGATTGCTTCGTCAAGTTCTTTCACATACCCATACGTTTTCGTGACGGTCTTCTTCCCTTCCGGAGTGTTGATGACAACTTCATACTCGCGGATCTCACGTTTATATTTCGCGGGTTCTTCGGTCATCCCATACCTCCACGAATCTTGTTCTGCACATATCCACGGCCTACAGGATACCAGTTCTTCGGTTCATAACTTGCGTCAATGACCCACTCATTCCGCCGTTCGATCAGAGCGTTATAGAACCAGTTCGTGCATTCTTCCACGAAGTCAGAAGAGTCATATCGTTTGATGAACTCTTTTATCAGAGCATCTATCCACGGTTTCGTTCTCATCCGCTGATCGTTCTCGTCCCACCACTTATGCAGTTTCCAGAAATATAGAACTCGGTCTTCCCGAGATTTGCACGCCTGCCATTTTGCAGGGTCGAGCATTGTTACAGACAACCATGCCCCCATCCGTTCACGATATGCAGAGTCCTGTTTCATCTTGACAAGGACATAGAATATCATCTTGAGATACACGCGGCGTTCAATGAACGACGGTTTGAACTCACCGTTCTCGATTTTATACTGGAGTTCGTCAGCAAGCGATTTGAGCAGGTCGTAGTTTGGAGGGTTGCCTTCACCGTCATCCTGCATCCACTCGCGACGAAACTCCATCTCTTCGAGTTTCTCAAGCGGGACTTCGTCGCCGTTGCGGATATGCTCAACAAGCACCCGCATGATTCCGGAATCTTTGATGTGGTATAACCAGCCCTCTTTGTTCGTCCATCGGTTCGGCAAATGCATGGGTATACGTGTGGGCCAGAAGAATAAAAAGAATGGGGTTCAGATCTCGACGTCGCCGGAACACCCGAAGAACCGTCTCCAGACGGTCTGGGCTCCCCGCTGAATGAAGATGATCAGAACAAGGTTGGTGGCAAAATAGGACGAAAGTGTCTCCAGTGTTATCTCTGCCCCCTGCACGGAGAAGTATACTCCGACAGCTCCGGCGTATGCAACCGTCACGCCGAGCACCGGCAGGCTGAACTTTACCGTCTCTTTCGTCGGATCAAAGTACTGAGTGACCCACCAGTAGAATCCAAACCATACTCCTGATAGAAGGGACAGAAGCAGAGGGTATAGTTGTTCGATTGACATTTGGAAAAGATGAGATACATGGGTATTTAACCCTGTGCCGGATTTACATTACGCCAACGTGTTCTGATATAATGTTATCAGGCGTGCTGTTGTTTGTAATGTTCTCCTGCAGCGACGTGTCGTTGAAGATGAACACATTGCTGAAACTGGTGAACGCAAACTCTGGTCTTACTATTGCTCCGCCGGTAATGTTGGTTCCAACACCAGCATGATCAGTACCGGTTGTCCGGTATCGGTATGTTGATCCCATCGTCTGCCGCATTGCATCAACAGAATACTTGACGTCTCTGAACAGGTTGCCTGATCCAGCCCACTGAACCTGCTGCCCCATATCAAGGTCAAGTCCATTTGCAGTCTTCGCGGTATCCATTTCAGTCATGGGAAGAGCACCATAATGAGATACCAGAACGCTTTGATGCGGGTCAGACCCTTCAATGTTCAGTGACTCTGAAAACACCCCTCCGTTATCGAACCGGGAATACCCTGTCTGGTTGTAGAAGTTCCCTGCTTCTGCATCCTGATACTCCTTGGTCTGATACTGGAACTCGCCCGGGGCGGTAAGTAAAACACTCCCTGCGTTCCCGCCAACAGTAGTGTTATCAATCGACGACCCCCAGTTGATATCCGCCGATCTGATTATTGCCCCTACACCCTGCGCAGAAAAGGTGCTTGATACTGTCGCTCCAAGGACAGGGGTAAGAATAAGGAGAGACGTGAGTATTATTGCCCAGACTACCTTCATCGTTTCCCCGTGAATACACACCGGATCTCTGTCGCTTTAGACATGAACCATGCCTTGAACCCAGTTGGTTTCCGTTTCCCTTTTTCTTCTGCATCAAGCGGTTTCTCAAACACGCTGTCGTCAAACGGTGACATGCTGCTCCATTGGTTTTTAAAATCTATTACTCTTTGTGCTAGGCTCTTGGGAGGAACTTTGTAAAATCTGGTCAGGTTCCTATGCCTAAAATATAATCGCACTCATCCTGCGTAATCAGTTTCGGCACATAACTTTGCACTTTTGCTTCATCAATTGCACCTGCATCATACCGGCTTTTGATGATGTTTTTCCAGTGTTCGCTCATAGTATTGCCTCCGCTAAATCAAGCAATGCTGCCTCAATGTCTGCCAGTCTATCTATTTGTGGCGTTGGTTCCGGTTCAACGATTTCAACGCGTTCAAACGGCGTTATCGCGTCCTGTTGCATCACTTTGCGGTAATCCCGGTTTTTCTCATCTGCCGGTATACTCATTCCGTCGGACTGGATATACTGAATGATACCGGATTTTACGTATATTGTGGTCATAATTCAGCCTCCAAATACAACTTAAATTCTGATCCGACCATAATATTTCCGACAGCACCAGCGCTGCCAGAAAACGAAGTGCTTGCAACGAGGTAAAAACAAGATGAACTGTTGTTGGCATTAAACAAGTCAAAAACCATCGTAAGGCTGCCTGAAATTGTAGCGTAACCCCCGGCGATACGGTCATAAAATGCAATGGTGTTGCCTGTGGGTCTAGATGTTGTCCACGACGGGGATGAATGATACACGGTAGGGGTTACTCTCATTGATACCGGGAGAGACAGCCCAGATGCAATCTGGCTTGGAATACCTTTTACCCCGACTGTGCCATTTGCTGAAAATGCCAAAAAGTATGGCATTGCCGCATTTAATTCGTCAGTATATGCCCCGCACACGAATTCAGGCACAACCGAACCACGAACCAACTGAACCTCGCCTAATTGCAGAATATCATCTACTGCTGCATCGGTATCATCAACCCAAATGAATACGGCCAAATTGTTACACGATGCGCCAACAGTTAAGTTTTCAACCTTGAATGTTTGCGCACTCGTTGTTAAAGCCAAATTCGCTGGCGTGTTTAATGCAGCCCAATTTGTAGCAAACGTGAGATCAGACGCCCAATCAGATACGACATCAGAAGTTACGGTATCAGCGGTGCCTGTCCATTCCAATACGGCCACTCTGACGTTTCCAACGAGTTTATCAGTTACCGTCTTTGCAGCAAACGAAACACTTATTTTCTGTCCTCTCAATGGAATGCAGGTATTAGCCTCAATAATTTGGCAAAACCCGAACTTTTTATTGGCCGTTTCAACTTCTGCTTGTAATGCATACCGGGAACGGCTAAAAGGACTTGCAATCTGCGTAACGTCTACGATATCGTTTCCGTCAGAAAGCAAGAGCCACCTATCGAGTAAATAAGAATCGTCATTGTTTGCGCGCCACGTTTCTGATGTATACGAAGTTCCTCTTTGTGCAACGCTGAAATCTCCATTAATAATCAGGTTGGATCTCTCTGGAATATCCATTACCGCAGCAGTGTCTTCTCCGGTAAAGTAAGGGATCTTATTCGCTGCTGTTGTTACTCCTGCCAGAGCGGTGAGAGTCGCGTCTAATGGCTGTTTTGACGCAAACTCAAGTCCACTCTTATCAGACTTTAACGCAAGCACTTGACCACCCGTTGCATCGTCAATACTCGGTAATGCCTGTCCATTCCATTTCTCAATTGACCCACCACTGGTCAGATGATACACGGGTGTTGCTGCGTTGTTAGTGCAGCCAACGAGGGTTATGTTGTAACCATAGGCGCCAGTTGTTACGGTTGAGGAGATATACGTTGCAATCATAGAGGTTAGCGTTGATGCGCCCGATTCAACACCATAAAAACTTTTAAAAAACCCTGAAAACTCAACATATGCAAATTTTCCTCCATTATTCCAACTCTGACTAACACCTACATTTAACGCAGATCTTGATTCAGAATGTACCCCTTTGATACACGTATTTCTAACGACTGTCAGTAAACATTCTGATCCTTGCCATATTCCATACCCATTTTTACTATAATCTATAATAGCAGAATGCGTAATGATACCCCGCCCTGAATATATTCTTACACCACATAATGCATTTGTGATAATCACACAGGAGATTGCTATACCTGTTAATGCAGAAACGGCAATCGCATTAGTACTAGGAGTATTGTGAAAAGAGATTCCACAAACAAAGGAATATGAATTTAACGTTAAAATTGATGACTCTCCATCGTTCCCGTCAAACACCGTCTGATTAATGAGATACCGCCACCCCGTTGTAGGAACCTTGGTTTTTTCAGATGTCTGAACATATCCCTCGCCCACTTCGGTAATGGTTGCATAGAAATAGTCTTCAATCGCAGAAGCACCAACAGTCCCGCTGTATTTGGTACAGACTACCCTGTCACCAACTTCAAAGTTTGAAAAGTCTGCTGATGCATCCACAACCTTACCAGCGACTGCGTTAGCGTCACAGGCTTCATAAGCGTAAAACTCACCCCGTATTGTCAGTGATTTGACAGATGCCTTTTGAATAGTTGTCGTGTCACCTAAATAATTTGTACTTCCTTTACTGACGATTATAGTTACATTCTGTGCAACGTCTGGTATAGCATCAATCGCATCTTGGAGATTGGTAAACCCGTTTGCTTTGCTACTACCGTCTCCGGTTCCTGTTGCATCCTCATAAACATAGAGGGTGAGATCTGAATCGGTTCGTGTGGCTTTGCCATCTAATACATTACCCAGATCCGT
>Ga0302242_1001433_pt1 | contig 17817 bp, 8 predicted proteins | sample AAG_UR_Lys_MG_FD_193510 | JGI IMG/M metagenome (GOLD analysis project Ga0302242, IMG submission 193510) | Enriched activated sludge microbial communities from anaerobic digester in WTTP, New Holstein, Wisconsin, United States - AAG_UR_Lys | ecosystem: Engineered > Bioreactor > Anaerobic >... | reverse complement strand
TCATCACCAACTACATCCTGATCCCGGTCACGCCGCTGCTGTACTTCTGGTACAAATGGAAGTACAAGACAAAGGTCGTGCCTCTGATGGAATGCGACTTCAGCATCCCGAAAGAAACCGTGGAACACGAATAAGCAAGACTTCAGGGATAGCAGGCGAAATGCCTGCTATCCTTATTTCTGAACATAGGCTTTGTTCCGCGGCAATTCTATGATATAATTAAAAGACGTTATTTGTTGGCATTGGATCGTTCAGGTGGTTGAAAATGGTAACTGTTTTTGAATCGAAAGCTCTGGAAGCCAATCTGGCTGAGACGCGGCATGACGACATCCAGATTCCGGAGGAGCATCTGTGGTTTGTCGGACTTTCAGCCGCGCACTGGAGCATACACAAGCGAACCGAGGAATTCATCCGGGAATACAACCATCCGCTGGCAAATTACAATTATTTGATCGAAAATCTTCATAATATCTGCCTGACTGATCTCTGGGTCTATAATTCCGCACCCGAATCAGAAGAGGCATTTCTTTTTTTGACCGGAATATTCGAAGACCTGTTTTCAAAAAATCTGGAAGAAAAGCAGACGGAACAGCTGGTGAAGACGCTGTTCAAGTTTATAGACAGGATCCTGAAGGAAGAGGGATTTCCGCATGTCGCGATATGGAAATGCATCCGGATGATCGAGCGCGGCATGGATCGATTCGAACCGATCTATCTGCGCAATGCCGGGTATTTCAAGACCTATTTTCCGCGGGCGGCAGCTATTCCCGAATTCAACGGGGAAGTATGCCGACTGACGAAAATCGTTCTGCTCCGAAGCTGCGACTATTGGGAGCGCACATCGAATGCGGAGGCTTGGTTCGAAAGCCGCGCGTCTCTTTTTACATCCGTCGGCAGGCAAAAGATCGGGATGATCGGCTCGGACTTCTTCAATGCCATGAGGGAGCGCATCGGCCGGTCGGAGACATGGGAGGAATTGGAGTCGAACCTGTTCTTCAACGACATTGCGAATTGCTTCAGGAGGTTCAGCGAGGAATTCGAGTTCCCCGTCGAGAAGATATATTATCTGTTTTATGCGATGCATGTTCCTGGCATGCTGCAGCTTAAGAACCACCTGCTTTACGATATGAACCGGCTGCTGAAGGATGTGCTGGCCGGCATGGAGCGTGAGGCGATCTACCCGCTTGTCGACGCCCTGTTCGGCTTCTTTGTAGAGCTAAAGGAACAGCATTCGGGTTCGGTGCTTGAATGTCTGTTCACGCTGGGCAAGGAGATCGTCATTATCGGCGACAAGAAGATCATTGCCTATTTCAGCAACAAGCTGATTGGTTTCGGATTCATTTATCCGGGCAGATTGGAAATCAACGAGGATTGGCAGATCCGTGTCAACGCGGATCATGTCAAGAATATCAGGATATGGCTCGAGCTGATCGAGAGCTCCCCTTATGACTTCAAGAGGCTTCTGTCGGCGCTGGTCGTCAACCTCAAGCTTGGCGGCATCTTCATATCAGACACGGATCTTTTCCAGCGGGACGTCACAAAACTGCTGAATTCGGATATCGAGCCCGTATATAAGCAGGTGAAGCAGCTGGCCAAATTCTTTCCTGTCTATTTCCGGGAAATAGGCGCCGAGGGGCAGCTGAGGGATGCGACGACGGCTATGGATGAACTGACCAAGAGGAAGGACCGGCTGATCCATTTCGTCCGGAAACAGATCCACACCGAAAGCAACAACACCCATGTCGCCCTGATCGAACGGATCGCAGAATTCTGGCACAGCGGCGACATCCAGCCGCTGCTGCCGATCATTCCCCAGGACGTGGCGGAATCCATCGATGTCAACGGCGAATATTATGTCGATATGAATCAGCTGATGAAGGCGGCATGCAAATTTTTCAAGGTCGATCCAGCCGGATTCCTGAAGCTTCAGGAACAGAAACTGTCAGAATTCCTCGCCGCCTGCGAAGAGGGCAGCGAACGGGACAGGAAGCGGCTGCTTTATCTGCTTCAGATCAATAAACTGCTGCTCGAAAAATACTCCCTTGAAGCCGGAGACATCGTCGAGATACTCTCCGCGAGCAGGTTTTTCACCCGGACGGAGATCGGCGAGCTCGCCGAGGCCATGAAGAAAAACGATCATAAAAAGTCGCTGACGATGGTATACGGGTTTATGGGACGCCTCAAGCAGGTGATCCTGGACAAGAGCGAAAGCGTCGCGCTGGAAAACATCTATTACAAGAGGCACATCGCGATTGGGATCCCGTCGATGTACGGCCAGTATATGGAACCAAAGTTCGAAGCGCTCGGACTTACCTACAGGCTTGAAAAGGTCGCATCCAGACTGATGGGCAACATCCTGTCGGCGACCAAGCTCGAATATATCACCGCGAAGACACTCAACCGGATGCATGAGACGCTGCAGCTCTTCAAAACAGGCATGGAACTTGACGGCATGGTCAACCAGAATTTCAATTCCAATCTGGAAATGCTGAATTACAGCCTGACATCGCCGAGCTTCACGCTGGCGCAATATATCAACCTGTTCGAATTCATGGCCGAGAACATCAAAGAGATAATCAATGAATATTTTCTCAGGGTCTATGACGAGCCGCTGAATGTGATCGTTCCGCAGATTTTTGACGACCGGAAGGAAACGATCCTGAAGAAGTCCGAGAATTTCTACCGCGAAGTAATGTCGCTGGCATTCCTGGTCCAGCAGCTGGACAATTTCCTGTCCGACGCCATCAACAGGCTTCAGACGATGGTCGACAATTACTCGGAGAAATATATCAGCAATATGATGACCTACAATCCGGACCTCACACTGAGCCCGTTCGGCAAGCCGACCACCGAGATGGACAACCGCGTGTTTCTGGGCGCCAAGGCGTATTATCTGAAAAAGCTGACCTCATACAATTTTCCGATCCCTCCGGGCTTCGTGCTGACAACGGAGGTGTTCAGGCATAAGGAAACGGTGCTGGAGCATCCTTACATGAGCCTGGAACTGGAGCGGCTGATCATGAGGAACGTCGCTGAAATTGAAAAAGCCACCAAATTGAAATTCGGCAGTCCCCAAAAGCCGATGCTGCTTTCGGTTCGTTCCGGGACAGCCATTTCGCTGCCCGGCGCCATGAGCACCTTTCTCAATGTCGGCATGAACGACGAGATCGCCGGGTCGCTTGGACAGAATCCGGAGACCGCATGGATGGGCTGGGATTGCTATCGCCGTTTCATACAGAGCTGGGGCATGTCCAACGGGATAGACAGGGACATATTCGACAGTATCATGGCGTCATACAAGAAAAGATATTCCGTTGAGCAAAAGCTGAATTTCAGCGCGGAGCAGATGCGGGAGATCGTCATGGATTATAAGCAGGTTCTGGCCGGCCAGAATGTCGAAATGAGCCAGGAACCGGTGATACAGCTCAGGCAGGCCATAGTCAACGTGCTTGAATCATGGAATTCCGATCGGGCGAGAGCTTATAGGAAGCACCTGCAGATCGCGGATGAATGGGGCACTGCTGTCATAGTGCAGAAAATGGTCATGGGCAACAGGTCCCATCGCTCGGGCTCGGGGGTGGTATTCACCCATAATCCAAAAATGAACAAGCCCGGCGTGAATCTGTACGGCGACTTCACTTTATGCAGTCAGGGCGAAGATATCGTTTCAGGCCTTGTCCACACGCTGCCGATTTCCGAGAGCCAGAAAAAGGATCTTTACAGCGACACCAGCATATCGCTGCAGTCGGCCTTCCCGAGGATCTACAGAAGCCTCAAGGATTATTCCTTCGAGCTGATCGACAAATACGGCTATAACAACCAGGAGATCGAATTCACATTCGAATCCGAAGATCCCAAGGATCTTTTCATACTGCAGATCCGCGAGCAGATGATCAACCCAAAAGAGAAGATATCGATCTTCAATGTCCCGGTGGAGGAACTGAGACTGGCTGGGCGGGGAATCGGGATCGACGGAGGATGCATGAGCGGCATTGCCAGCTTCAGCATGGAAGATCTGATGGCAAACCGGGAGCGGTTCCCGGATAGCAGCCATATCGTGATAAGGCCGGATACCGTGCCGGACGACATCCCGCTGATATTTATCTGCGACGGTCTTGTGACCAGCAGGGGAGGCGTCACGTCCCATGCGGCGGTGACCGCCGCCAAGCTCGGAAAGGTCTGCGTCGTCAATTGCATGGAGCTGATCGTCAACGACGAAACCAGGCAATGCCAGATAAACGACACAGTGATAAAAAGCGGCGACGAGATATCGATCGACGGACAGTCGGGCAACATCTATGCAGGCAGCTATCCGATAACATTCATCTGATAAAAAATTGCGTTAGTTTAATATAAGGAGCGTTTCAAATGAATAATTACCTCGAAAGCACAAAGATCCTGGGCATCAACGGGATCGGAAGGATCGGCAAGCTGACCTTCTGGAATCATCTGATGCTGAAGCACTTTGACGGCTTTGTCCTGAATGCGGGCCGGGGAGTGGGAAAATCCATGGAAGACATCGTCGATTTTCTGACCAAGGATTCCACCTATGGATCCCTGGACACATTTCTCTACGGTTACACCGGCAAGAGCTGCCAAATCGAAATCACCGACAGGGAGAACGGGATTTTCAGGATAAACGGCGTACCCGTCCAGATCCTTTACGACGCCAGGAATCCCAGAGACATCAACTGGGCAAAGAGGGGCGTGCGGCTCGTTGTCGAATGCACCGGCACCTTCAACGATCCGACCAGGCCGGCAGATCACCCGAAAGGAAGCGTCCGGGGCCATCTCGAAGCCGGCGCGGAAAAGGTCATCTGCAGCGCGCCATTCAAAATCAGGGACGATTCGCTGAAGATGCCTCCTGACAGCGGCATGTTCGTCTACGGCGTCAATCATATGAAATACGACCCGGACACGCATCATATCATATCCGCCGCCAGCTGCACCACAACAGGGCTGGCCCATATGATCAAGCCGCTGCTCGAGACGCGCGAGACGGCGGAGATCATCACGGCTTCGATGTCTACGGTCCATGCGTCGACAAACAACCAGAACATACTGGACGCCGTCCCCAAGGCAAACGATTCCGATCTCAGGCGAAACCGGTCTGTATTCAACAACCTGATACCAACGACCACCGGCGCGGCCATCGCTCTTGAGGAGATATTGCCTGAAATCAAGGCCATCGGCTTTATGGCGGATTCGGTCCGGGTGCCTATCAGCACGGCGTCGCTGATCACGCTGAACGTGACTTTTAATACGAAACTTTCCGAATCCGGCGAGCCGATCCTGAGCAGGGCATTCCTCAACGACATCTATAAGTCGGCCGCGGCGGGCGCCCAGAAAGACATGCTCGTTTTCAGCGAGAAGCAGAATGTGTCGTCGGACATGATCGGCTATAGAGCGGCCATCGTCATCGAAGGCGTCGAAACCCACACGCGGACAGGCTTCATGCCGATCTACGCCAAAACCCTCAAGGAATACGGCATAGACAGCTCGCAGGATATCCAGATCCCAGTCACCCACGCTAAAATATTCGGCTGGTATGACAACGAGCTCGGAAGCTATGTCAACTTCCTGGGCAAGCTGACGGTCTACATCGACAAGACGATGATCTGATCTCGAACGAGTGAATAGAATATAAAATCGGCCGCCATGAGCAAGGATCATGGCGGCCGATGCTTTTTTGCAGCTTTATTCGCGGCTATGGACGTGCAGAAGGTCGTGGGACCTATCGGCGAGCAGCGTTTTATACAGAGGCTCTATGATGGGATTCGCGTCCGTATGGCGTATCCTGGTCTGCTTATCGGCGGCGTACAGGCCTTTGGCGCGGCTTTCACGCTCAAGCGTCCGGCTGTAAGGCTGGCCGGCGCCGTTGATGCATCCGCTGGGGCATGCCATGACCTCGATGAAGTCGTAGCTTGCTTCGCCGGACTTGATCCGCCTGATCAGGTCGTCCGCATTTCTGAGCCCGCTGACGACGGCGATGCGAAGGGTCTTTCCATCGAACGGCAGCTCGAATTCCTTGACGCCTTCGAAACCCCGGGCGCCGCAGAATCTGATGTTGTTGATCGCGCTTGTCGTCTTGTCCTCCGCCAGTTTTCGGATGACCGCTTCGGTCACGCCGCCGGTCACGCCGAAAATAAGTCCTGCGCCGCTGAACATCCCGAATGGCATGTCCAGAGCCTCCGGTTCCAGTCTGTCGAAGCTGATGCCGGCCTCGTAGATCATATTGGCAAGCTCCTGCGTCGTCAGGACGAGATCCACGTCGGGCGACCCGTCCGTGACAAACTCCGGGCGTGCTGCTTCGGCTTTCTTTGCAGTACATGGCATGATGGAGATCACGAAAGTTTTTTTTCCGTCTTGATAAGCACTGGTTCTGTAATGGTCCTTTACGACCGATCCGAACATCTGCTGCGGCGATTTGCAGCTGGAAATATGTGGCATAAGGTCGGGATGGCGATTTTCGGCATATTTGACCCAGGCAGGGCAGCACGATGTGAACAGTGGCAGCTGATCGCCGGTCGCAAGCTTTCGCGCGAACTCGGCCGTCTCTTCGATGACCGTGAGGTCTGCGCCAAAAGAAGTGTCGTAGATCTCGTCGAAGCCGAGCTTCCGGAGCGCCGCAGCGATCAGCGGCATCACGTTCTGGCCCGAAGGGATATTGAATTCCTCGCCGAGGGCGACCCTTACCGCCGGGGCCACCTGGGCAACGACCCGCGTCGCATTGTCGTAGATCGCATTCCAGGCTTCATTTATATTGCTCCTGATCACGATGGCGCCGGTGGGGCATACCGCGGCACACTGGCCGCAATTGACGCATTCGGTTTCTGCGATGGGCATGTCGAAAGCCGGGCAGACCTGCAGCTCGTAGCCGCGCTGGGCGAAATCGATGGCGCCGACATTCTGTTTTTCGGAGCACATCCGGACGCAGTCGCCGCAGTGTATGCATTTATTCGGATTTCTGACGATGGACGGACTTGATTCGTCGATTGGAAATTCGTCCTTGAAAGCCTTTTCGCTTTTGTCGAACCGGATTTCCTTTATGCCGAAGCGATTGGCCAGATCCTGCAGTCTGCAGGAGCCGCTTTTGCTGCAGGTGGTGCATTCCCTGCAGTGGGACGCCAGCAGGAGCTTCAGGATGATCTTCCTGTGTTTCTGAAGCCTGGGCGTATGGGTCCGGATTTCCATGCCGTTTTTAGGCGGTGTCGAGCAGGATGTCATGATATTGCCATCGCTGTCTTCAACGATGCACATGCGGCATGCGCCGTAAATCGACAATTCGGAGTAGTAGCAGAAGGTCGGAAGATCTATGCCGGCCTTTCTAACAACGTCAAGTATGTTTTTTTCATCGGTGAATGCGACCTTTTCGCCGTTTATCATCATATATTCGTTCATGTTCATTCCTCCCTGATCGCTTTGAAAAAGCTGCAGGCGTCGATGCAGACTCTGCATTTTATGCATTTCTGCGGGTCGATCACAAAAGGTTCCTTGAGTTTTCCTGAAATCGCGCCGACGGGGCAGACCCGTTGGCACTTCGAGCAGCCTTTGCACTTGTCCGGTATGATTTCAATGCGCTTAAGGCCAGAACAGCTTTTAGCGGGACATCTCCTGTCAACGACGTGGGCGACGTATTCATCCCGGAATTCCCGTATCGTGCTGACGATGGGGGAAGCGGCGGTTTTGCCAAGACCGCACAGGGCGGTTTCCGATATGGTATCCGCCAGCTCGAGCAGTGTGTCGATCTGATCGGGAGTTCCTCTGCCGGAGACGATGTCGTCCAGGATCTCCAGCATCACGTGTGTGCCTTCCCTGCAGGGGACGCATTTGCCGCAGGACTCGTGCTGGGTGAAATTCATGAAGAATCTGGCGATGCCGACCATGCAGGTGTCTTCGTCCATGACGACAAGGCCTCCAGAGCCGATCATCGCGCCGGCCGCTGTCAGCGAATCAAAATCGAGGCTCATGTCAAGATGCTTTTCGGTCAGGCAGCCGCCGGATGGCCCGCCGATCTGAACCGCCTTGAATTTCTTGCCGTTTCGCACACCGCCGCCGATATTGAATATGATCTCACGCAGAGTTGTGCCCATCGGCACTTCAATAAGCCCGGTGTTGCAGACATTTCCCGTCAGGGCGAAGGCCTTGGTGCCGGGGCTCTTCTCCGGACCGAACTTTCTGTAGCCGGCGGCGCCGCCGCTTATTATTTCCGCCACATGGGCGAAGGTCTCCACATTATTGAGGACTGTCGGCTTGTCAAACAGTCCCTGTTCGACGGTCCGCGGCGGCTTGACCCTGGGCATCCCGCGATTGCCTTCGATGGAGGCGGTCAGGGCGCTGCCCTCCCCGCAGACGAAGGCGCCGGCGCCAAGGTTGATCCGGATCGAAAAATCATAGCCGGAGCCGAGGATATTCCTGCCGAGACAGCCTGCCTTTTCCGCCTGGGCGATGGCGGTTTCCAGCCTGTGGACCGCCAGCGGGTATTCAGCCCTGACATATATGTATGCTTCGCGGGCGCCAGTCGCGACGCCGGCGATGGCCATGCCTTCAAGCATCCTGTGGGGATCGCCTTCCATGATGCTTCGATCCATGAATGCTCCCGGATCGCCTTCATCGCCGTTGCAGACGATATACCGGACCGGTTCCGCCTGCCTTCTGACTTGCATCCATTTCCTGCCGGTGGGAAATCCGCCGCCGCCTCTGCCTCGCAGGCCGGACTTGACGATCTCATCGATGATTTCATCCGGCGTCATTGAAAACAGGGCTTTTCGCAGCGCTTCATAACCGCCGCGTGCGATATAATCGCTGATATCCTCAGGATCGATCAGCCCGCAATTCTTGAGTCCGATCCGCGTCTGGGCGTCAAGAAAAGCCTTGCCCTCCGTTGGGATCTCCAGCGCTTTGACCGGCTTTCCGCCAAGAATGTGTTTTTCAAATATTTCCGCCGCTTCGGCAGGTCCAACTTTGACATATCTGGTCCTTACGCCAGCGTCGTCCAGGACATCGACGATCGGTTCGAGATAGCAGATCCCGATGCACCCTGTCGGCCGGATATCCAGCTGCAGGTCTTGCGACTGAGCGAGTTTGGCGAATTCGGCGGCAGTCTTTTTTGCGCCGGAAGCGATGCCGCAGCTTCCCTGACCTATCAATATCCTCATTGTTTCACCTCCCGGTCCCGATCCCGGTCCCTGATGCTCTGAAGGATCTCTTTGACGCTATCTTTGGTAAGTTTGCCGTATGTCTCGTCAGTCCCCTCGGACTGGATCATCATTACAGGCGCCAGGCTGCAGCAGCCAAGGCAGGCGACATTGTTCAGCGTAAAAAGACCGTCAGGGGTCGTTTCACCGTCGGAAATGCCGATTTCCTTAGTGATGGCTTCCTCGATTGCTTTGGAGCCGCTGACATGGCAGGCGGTCCCCTGGCAAAGCATGATCAGGTTTTTACCGATTGGCTTCAGCCGAAACTGGGTGTAGAAGGTGGCGACGCCATAGATTTTGGCCTGGGTGATCCCGGTGGCATGGGCAATATGTGCAATAGCCTCTCGTGACAGGTAGCCATAGAGGCTCTGGGTTTTCTGGAGAATTGTGATAAGGCTGCCGGGTACGGTCTTGTACTCGGCGAGAATCAGATCCAGCTCAGAAAAATCCGAAGGTTTAGTGCAGCCGCACGCGCAATCGCCTGGGTTTACAGATGGTTGCATTTGGTGCCTCCTTAATGAACGTGAATGTTAAATAAATAACAAAGAAATACCTTATTTAATTAAATTATAAGGGGGAGCATCTGGTTTTGTAAAGAGATATTTTGATAATAAATTATCAATCCTTAATAAATCAAAGAATTAGCAAACGAATGATGTTTTTAGGACAAAGAGATAGCAAAAATGCCACTTGTCTGAATTGTGAAATAATTATCATAATTGACTTAAAAGTATGAGTATTCAGACAACTTCAGGACTGAAAAGGACGGGTCGTGAGTGGCTCTTTTCAGATGGAACCGAATTTTTTGACGAGGAAAAGCTTCAGAATGGCTGTGACGGGGACTGCGAGCAGCATTCCGGGTATGCCCCAGAAATAGCCGGCAAAGACGACGGCGGTCAGTACGAAGACAGGATGGAGGCCGGTGCTGGAGCCGACGACGCGGGGGGAAATGATGGCGCTGTCGATCTGCTGGATGATGAAGAGGACCAGGATCGAAAGCAAAGCCTGTTTGACACCACCGGTCAGCAGCGCGACGATGACGGCGGGAATCATACCCATAACCGGGCCGAAGTACGGGATCACATTGGAAAGGCCGGCAAAGAAACCGATAAACACCGCAAAGTCCAGTCCGACCGCCGTCAGGGCGACAGAGGCGAGAATGGCGATGATCAGGGCATCCAGCAGCTGGCCGCGCAGGAATCTTCCGACGACGATATTGATTTCAGACAGAGTATCGACGACTTGAAGCATTCTCTGTTCTGACATCGTCAGAGACATCAGCTTTCGCCATATCCTCTTGAAGAAATCCGCGTCCAGAAGCAGGTAGACGCTTACGACGGCGCCGAGCAGCAAATTGAGGATGCCGCCGCCGATACTGATGATAAAACTGATGATGGACGCCGTGCTGAAGTGGCCTGAAATCCAGGCGATAAGAGCGGTGATGATCTCCTGGAGCCTCTCTTCGAGTCCGCTTCCCGGGATCTTGTCGATCAGGTCGCGCAGGATCGCCTCGTATTTCATGAAATAATCGACGATGCTTTGAACCATCTGTCCCAGGCTGGCAAAGAACAGCTGGCCGACGATCAGGACGGCGAGGGTGTAGATGATGAGGCACAGAACGGATAGGATGAGAAGGTAGGTGATCAGGATGCTCATCGTATGGAGCTGTTTTTCGCGTTTGGCCGCTTTGACGGGATCTGGCGATGTCCGGTGAAGCCTGGACATGATCTTCCGGTCGATGACGCTTACCAGGGGGCCGAGGAGATAAGCGAAAACAAGACCGATCAGCAGCGGTGAAAGGGCTGAAAGGATATTGGCGAGAAACGCGCTTGCCGCGGAAACGGCACTGCCGAAATTCGTTATCAGACTATAGACAACGAACAGAACGATCGCGGTAAGGACTATATAGACGCTGATAGTCAGGTATTGTCTGTTTAAGGGGAATTTGCTGTTGCTCGACATGAATTTTCCCTCCATTTAGACTAATTATATATGCGGGATATGAATTCCGCAAGAAATTTGATAGAATGGTTTCACTGCAGGGAGGTGGATCCGATGAACAGAATACCTGAATTGCTGGCGCCGGCGGGCGGGATGGAGCAGCTGCGCGCCGCCGTTGAAAATGGCGCGGATGCGGTCTATGTCGGCGGAAAAGCGTTCAATGCCCGAGTGAATGCCAACAACTTCGACGATGACGAAATGCAGGAAGCCATCGACTATGCCCATGTCCGTGGAATCAGCCTTTTCGTGACGATGAATACGCTTATTGGCGATAATGAAATGGAAGCCGCTTTTTCCCATGCGCAGAAGCTCTATGTCCAGGGCGCGGATGCGCTGATCATTCAGGATATCGGATTTGCAGCGCTGATGCGCCGCCATTTTCCGGACCTGCCGGTCCATATCAGCACCCAGGGCACCATTTTCAATATCGAAGGCGTCAGAGCCGCGGAGAAAATGGGTTTTGGGCGTGCCATCCTGGCCAGGGAGCTGTCGCTGGATGAGATCGAGGGGATTTGCAGGCAGACGAAGCTGCAGATCGAGGTATTTGCCCATGGCGCGCTCTGCATGTGTTATTCCGGTCAATGCGAGCTCAGCTTCATCATTGGCGGCCGGAGCGGCAACAGGGGAACCTGCGCCCAGCCCTGCAGGCTGCCGTACGCCCTCGTCAGAAGGGAGCACGGAGGCAGGGAGTACGAAATCGAAAGGGATTCATACCTGCTGAGCCCAAAGGATCTTGCGGCTGCCGGACTGATTGGGAGGCTCGCCGACGCAGGCGTCGCCAGTCTCAAAATCGAAGGACGAATGAAATCGCCGGAATATGTCGCCGTCGTGACGGGGATCTACAGGAAATATCTGGACGCATATGCCGGTGCCGAAAAGCCGGTCGAAAACGGTATATATAATGGAAGGATTATTCCAAGCCAGGACGATTGGCGGGCATTGAACCAGATTTTCAACCGGGGCGGATTCACGACCGGATATCTGGAAGGCAATCCGGGCATGGCGCTGCTGTCAGGCGATCTTCCAAAACATCAGGGCATTCGCGTCGGGGTCGCAAAATCCGCCGACCCTGCAAGGCGTCTTGTGGAAATCAAACTCGAGGACAAGCTGTCCATTGGTGACGGCATTGAAATAATGAACAGCGAACTGCCCGGCAATATCGTCACATACATGACGGTGGGCGGAAAAAAGGCCGACAGCGCCGGGACGTGCGATACGGCGACAGTGGGTTATATAGACGGAAGAGTCCGCCCGGGGGATCCGGTGAACAAGATAACCGACAAGGAACAGCTCAAGGCAGCAAGGGCTAGCTTTGACGGCCGCAGACCGAGGACCAGCGGACTGTACTGCTCATTTGAACTTAAGAGCGGAAGCCCTGCCCGATTGATCATGAAGGATGATTCAGGACACACTGCGTCGATCGATGGCGCAGTCCTTCCAGAGACGGCCTTTAATGTTCCTATCGACGCACAAATGGTCGAAAGCCAGCTTTCCAAAATGGGAGGGACGCCGTTCCGGCTCATAAGCCTTGAGTCCAGCATCGAAAACGGCCTGTCGCTGCCGCTTTCCGAAATCAATTCAATGCGGCGGGCAGCCATCGGCGAGATCGAAAATCAGCGCCGGGTCAGGTATTCGTTTCGACAGTCGCCCGTCCGCATGCCGGACGATGTCCGTGCAGCCGGGAAGCCGGCCGCTATGCCAAAATCCGACAATTCTTACAAGCAAATCAGAGCATCTGCCGCAGAAGAGACATCCAGGACCAAATGCCTTTATTTTTATCGCTTGGGCGGCGCGGAAGGCGATGCGGTCATCAACGACGCCTTTGATCGGGGCTGCTTTGGTTTCGACAGGATCTATCTTCCGTACGAATGCTTCTTAAGCGATAAACACGCCGATGTCTTCAAGGAATACCGGAACAGAGGAGTCGGGCTGATCCCTGTGATCCCGTGCATAACCAAAGGCCGCCACGACGACGTCATCAGGGCAAATCTGGATAGGCTTGCCGGGCACCCCCATGCCGACGGCATTTGCGCGGGCAACCCAGGGTGGGCTGTCCGATGCGCCGAAATCGGAATGAGAGTCTACGGCGATCATTCGCTTAATATTTACAACAGCTTCAGCTTTGAGGCGATCAAGTCCTGGGGACTGTCAGGAGCCGTGGTTTCACACGAGTTGTCGCCGGGCCAGGCGGCCGCTCTGGATTTTCACGGTATAGAAGCGGAATTTGCCGTCTATGGCAGGATCCCCGCGATGGTTACCGAGCATTGCCTGATCGGAGACTGCGGGCAGGCTGAAACCGGCTGTGTTCGCTGCGGACGATGCCGGGGCGCCGAGTTCCTGCTCAGGGACAGGAAGGGTGAGCGCTATCCTGTTATAACGGACGAAACATCCTGCAGGACGACGATCCTGAGCCATTCCACTGTGGATCGGTCCGAATCCGCGCCCTTTTTGTTAAAAGCGGGAGTGAAGCGCCTGAGGATGTATATTTATAATGAATCCTATGAGCAGATAATCAGGCTGTAATTTTGTATTATGTATACATAATGACTCTTCCGATTCAATTTGCAGAATTGTAAAAATTTTCAGCGTGAAATGAATAATGTATACATAACAAATATATTTGACTACGCGGATAAAAAACTGTATTATTTATCATAATTATACTTTTTTACATTATAAATATTAATGTAGAAAAGAATCTGTAGTAAAGGAGTGTTGGCAATGTCAAAGAAGAACATGAAAACAATGGATGGAAACACAGCAGCGGCATATGTATCCTATGCATTTACTGAAGTCGCAGCCATCTATCCGATCACGCCGTCTTCCACAATGGCAGAACTTGTGGACGAATGGGCATCATACGGGAAAAAGAACATCTTCGGACAGACAGTATCCGTCGCGGAACTGCAGTCAGAGGGTGGAGCCGCTGGAACAGTGCACGGCTCATTGGCATCAGGCGCTCTTACTACTACCTACACAGCGTCGCAGGGACTGCTGCTGATGATCCCCAACATGTACAAGATCGCAGGGGAGCTGCTTCCTGGCGTATTCCACGTCAGCGCGAGGACTCTCGCAACACACGCGCTCTGCATATTCGGAGATCATTCGGATGTGATGTCAACGAGGCAAACAGGCTTCACGATGCTTGCGTCAAGCTCGGTTCAGGAAGTCATGGACATCGGGGGAATAGCCCACCTCGCCGCCATCAGGTCAAGAGTGCCGGTCCTGCATTTCTTTGACGGATTTAGAACGTCCCATGAAGTGCAGAAGATCGAAGTGATCGATTATGACGATTTTGCGAAGCTCGTCGATATGGAAGCCGTTCAGCGTTTCCGCGACAATGCTTTGAATCCGGAACACCCGGTGATCAGGGGTTCCGCCCAGAATCCGGACATTTTCTTCCAGGCCAGGGAGGCGTCGAACAAGTTCTATGACGCCGTGCCGGCTATTGTATCGGATTACATGGAAAAGATCAGCAAGCTTACAGGCAGGAGCTACAAGCCCTTCGATTATGTGGGGCATCCGGAAGCCGAGAATATCATCGTCGCCATGGGATCCGTCTGCGAGACCATCGAGGAGACGATCAACATGCTGGTGAAGCAGGGTAAAAAGGTCGGCCTGATCAAGGTCAGACTCTATCGGCCGTTCGTGCCTTCCCTGTTCATGGAGGCAATGCCGAAGTCCGTCAAGAGGATCGCCGTCCTTGACAGGACCAAAGAGCCTGGTGCGCTTGGAGAACCGCTATACATGGATATCCGGTCCATGTTCTACCGGGATGCCAATGCGCCGGAAATCTATGGCGGCAGATACGGCCTTGGATCGAAGGACACCACACCGGGACAGATCGTCGCGGTTTACCAGAACCTGGAGAAGGAAGAGCCGAAAGACGGCTTCACGATCGGCATCACCGACGACGTCACGTTCACATCGCTGGCGACGCCGCCAGACGTCATTACCGAGCCGGAAGGCACGATCCGCTGCAAATTCTGGGGCCTTGGCTCCGACGGCACTGTCGGCGCCAACAAGAGCGCGATCAAGATCATCGGCGACGAGACCGATCTATACGCCCAGGGCTATTTCGCGTACGACTCCAAAAAATCAGGCGGCCTGACTGTATCGCATCTGCGTTTCGGCAAAAACAAGATCCAGTCGACCTACCTCGTTACGGAAGCGGATTTCGTCGCCTGCCACACCCAGGCTTACGTGCATCAGTACGACCTGCTCAAGGGCCTGAAAAAAGGCGGCACGTTCGTGCTCAATTGCGTCTGGTCCAAGGAGGAGCTCGACGCGCATCTGCCGGCGACCATGAAGCGGTATATGGCGGAAAACGATATCAGGTTCTATATTATCAATGCAACCGACATAGCCCATGAGATAGGCCTTGGAAACAGGATCAACATGATCATGCAGGCAGCGTTCTTCAAGCTGTCGGAGGTCATTCCGATCGACGAAGCGGTCCGGTACCTCAAGGACTCCGTCGAGCACACTTATGGCAAAAAAGGCGGCAAGATCGTCGAGATGAACCATGCCGCCATCGACCGCGGCGTGACGGATTTCATCCGGATCGATATTCCGGAGACATGGAAAACAGCGGTCGACGCGGAGAAGGCAACGCTGGCCGTTCCCGAATTCATCGAGGATGTGCTGATCCCGATGTCAAGGCAGGAAGGCGACGATCTGCCTGTCAGCGCCTTCGTCGGCAGGGAGGACGGCACGTTCCCATCGGGAACAGCCGCTTACGAAAAGAGGGGTGTGGCCACTGATGTCCCGGAATGGCACAAGGAAAACTGCATCCAGTGCAACCAGTGTTCCTTCGTCTGTCCGCACGCGGCGATCAGGCCGGTCCTGCTGACGAGCGCCGAAAATGATGGAGCGCCTCAGACCTTCGAAACGATCAAGGCGACCGGCAAAGGCTTTGAAGATCTTGAATACAGGATCCAGGTATCACCGCTCGACTGCCTCGGCTGTGGCAACTGCGCCGACATATGTCCTTCCAAGAACAAAGCGCTGACCATGAAGCCGATCGGCACCCAGGAAACCCAGATCGCAAACTGGGATTTCGCAGCCAAAGTGCCGGTCAAAGACAGCATCATCAGCAAAACGAGCATAAAAGGCAGCCAGTTTGCGCATCCTTATATGGAATTCTCCGGCGCCTGCTCCGGCTGCGGCGAGACGCCATATATCAAACTCGTGACCCAGCTTTACGGCGACCGCATGATGATCGCCAATGCGACCGGATGCTCCTCGATCTGGGGCGCGTCGGCTCCGTCGATGCCATACACGAAAGACGCAGCGGGCCGCGGTCCATCCTGGGCAAATTCGCTGTTCGAGGACAATGCCGAATACGGCTATGGCATGGCTATCGGCGTCAGGCAGATCCGCGACAAGATCGAAGCCAGCATGAATGAACTGCTTGGCATGACTATCCCGGACGACTTGAAAGCCGCCCTCAAATACTGGATCGCCAACAAAAACGAAGGCGAAGTATCAAGGAGCGCCAGCGAAAAAGTCCTGGCAGCCATTGAAGCGGCCGCCGGCCTCGGCGATGCCGAAAAGGCCGTCATCTCCGAAATAACCGCCAGGAAGGACTTCCTCGTGAAGAAATCCGTCTGGGCGCTGGGCGGTGACGGATGGGCTTACGACATCGGCTACGGCGGCCTCGATCATGTGCTGGCTTCCGGCGAGGACATCAACATCCTCGTGTTCGATACCGAAATGTATTCAAACACTGGCGGCCAGGCTTCCAAATCGACGCCGACCGCGGCAGTGGCAAAATTCGCGGCATCCGGCAAGCGCATCAAGAAAAAGGACCTCGGCATGATGGCCATGTCCTACGGTTACGTTTATGTGGCGCAGGTCGGCATGGGAGCGGACAAGAACCAGCTGCTCAAGGCGATCACCGAAGCCGAAAAATACAAGGGGCCGTCGATAATCATCGCGTATGCCCCATGCATCAGCCACGGCATAAAGAAAGGCATGGGCAAATCCCAGGAAAACACCAAGGACGCTGTGGATTCGGGATACTGGCACCTTTACAGATTCAATCCGGATCTGAAAGCGGCCGGCAAGAACCCGTTCACCCTTGACTCAAAGGAACCGATCCATAATTTCAGGGACTTCCTGATGGGACAGGTAAGGTATTCGTCATTGAAGGGAGAATTCCCTGAAATCGCGGACAAGCTTTTCGAAATGGCGGAAGCCAACGCCAAGGACAGGTACGAAAGCTATAAAAAGCTGACGGACTAGGATCGTTTGATGGCCGGAGTCCCGCCGGCGCCGCAGGGCGCCGGCCGGGCTCCGGCTTTATCATGCCGCCAGCCGGGCTGTTGATGTTTCGTGGTATTTTTTAAAATAAAAAAATCCTAAAAAGCTGTTGACATAACGAATCCTGTTTGTTAAGATAATTCTTGCGTGTGCCGGACAATCACTTTGCAGGCCTGAAAGCGACAATAAAATGACAGCAAAAATTCATCAAAAAAGTTTGCAAACATAGTTGACACGGGACGCCACAGATGATATATTTATAAAGCTCCTCTCAAGCGAGGGCGAGCGGAGAACCTTGAAAACTCCATAGTGCAGAAATTAGTCAAGAATGAGAAACCAAAAGACGCAAGTCTTG
>Ga0302242_1001423_pt1 | contig 17963 bp, 17 predicted proteins | sample AAG_UR_Lys_MG_FD_193510 | JGI IMG/M metagenome (GOLD analysis project Ga0302242, IMG submission 193510) | Enriched activated sludge microbial communities from anaerobic digester in WTTP, New Holstein, Wisconsin, United States - AAG_UR_Lys | ecosystem: Engineered > Bioreactor > Anaerobic >... | reverse complement strand
ATTTTAGCACGCATTCCCTGAAAAGGCCCTCAAGCAAGTTAGCAGCAAGCATTCAACTATAATTGATATCAGGTAGATCATTCAAGCGGATCACCTGTAAAGTGTAATTGACAAGGTATTAAGATCCAGCGTGTTAGCATGTCGAGTGTCAACTATAATAGGTATATGTGCGTGTCTTATACTAAATTAAGAAAGTGCAATGACCCCAAAGGTCGAAGGGGGTAGGGGATTGTATATATCCATCCAAACCGCGTATGTAAAAAAACCCCGTGATAACATTAAACTTGACAACCATACTGACACATGTTATCATAAACAAGTTTAATTGTCGGAGGAGACGGTTACGATGACAAAGAATTGGGTTCAGGTACTGATCAGACTGGACGGTGATAACAAGGAAGAAATGGTCCTGTTTGAAAAGTTCCAGCGGTTAGTGGGAACAGTAGGCAGTGCGAGAAAAGCGTTACTGATATTACTGAAAGCGTTTGGCAGGACAAAGAATGAACGGTGACTATCAGCGGAACATAATACCTGTGACGACACCGGTACCCGGGATGAAAGACAGGCGACCTGTGTTTTCGGATATTGAGGTTCCGGCGGAGATGCTTACATCGAAGAACATTAACGAGATGAAGCTGAAGCTGCTTTTCATGGCACTGCTTCCTTATATGAATGGAGCGAAAGCACCGGACGGTGATCTCACAAAACTGCTTGACAGACTGGACAGGTTACAGGAGAAACTTGAGATACAGGAGCGGACGGGCGATAATGGGGAACTGGTCATAAGCGAAGATGATAAGAAGGCGATGACGAAACGGATATTCAGGGGAGTGACGAAGGACAATGACAAAGACGCTGATTGAAGAAGCGAAAGACATAGTGGTTAATGCCGCAGGGTTTGATAATCCCGAGACACTGGAAGCTGGGATACCGCTTATGATATGGATGTACAGGAACAATGTCGAGCGGAAACTGGTTATGGACACACTGTCGAAACTTGTCAGGGAACAGAGGAGCCTTGAAGCTGCAAAAGCTGTGATAATGCTTAAACTCAAAGCTGACGGGGAAGAGGAGAAACAGGGAAGCGGAGATATATGGAAGGAGACAACTAAATAATGGCGAGACCAGTTGGTGAAACTAAACAGAAAGAGCTGATAAGGGGACTCACCAGTAAAGAGCTATGGGTTAGACTTGAGACCGCGATGCGGAACAGCGGTGTTACCAAAGAGCTTGCAACCAATATTGATCTCAGGAGAATGCTCGAAGAGAAAGAGGACAGTTTCAATAAAGAGTTTCCTGCGGTATTCACGAGGGACAGAGATCATTTCATGTATGCGACACGGGTACATATCGTCAGACACCTTCTCTTTGAAGATAACAACTGGGTGATCAGATGGGTCAGTAATCCCAAACGGCTGTCACCGGTCAATGTCGTTAAAGAGATGTTCCTTAAACACGGGCATCAGGCATTGCCGGAATATTACAAACACGCAACCAAGTTCGGCGGTGTCTTCCGTTGGGAGGAGGACGCGCTGGTAACTATTATAATGATGCTCAGAGGACTTGGTAAAAGTCATAACGAGGTCGTATGCCGGAGCATCCATGACTACATCAGAGACCCAAGCGAGAAATGTCTGATAGGACACAGCGAGGACGATAAGGCTGAAGAGCTTATCAAAAGAATAAGAGACGCACTGTTCCACCCCAATCTTATGATAGCATATCCGGAGTTCTTTGTTGATAACCCCGAAATATACAGAGCGAGAGGCGTGGAGATCCGGAAGGAAAGGATTAACATGAAGAAGCTCGATTTCGAGGATATGTACAGGATAATTGACCCGACGGATTACATGAGAGGTGAAGCTACATGGAACCTGTTCACTCCGAGAGTCGATGTTACCGGTCAGCACTTTAATAGAGCGAAACTCGATGACTTTGTTACCGAAGCAAACTCGGCTACGGTTGAGAGATCGAACAAGATAATCGAAGTATTCAGATCCCTTTCAGGTCTTGAGGAATATGTGTATGATGAGAAGGGCGAGACCAGAGGTATGCCGATACAGGTGACGGACACTCAGTATGCCATCCCGAACATGATCACAGATGTTCTCGATAACAGGAAATGCAAGGCATTTATAATGCCGATGACATGGGACCCCGACGAGCATAAGACGATCTATCATTATGCCAAAGAACATATCTATCAGATAGACAGAATGGTCACACCGAAATTCATTGACAGAAAAAAAGAGGAGTTTACGACTGAAGCGAAGTTCCTCTCCCAGTGCTACATGATAGGGTATAGAAGATCGAGCGTTATCAAGTTAGCATCGGACAGGAACAGCTTCATATTCGCATATAACGACGAGGCAGGGCTGAGTGATTCCGTTTACCGGGCTTCTTTTAATTCAGAATATGCACATAAAGCTAAACCGGTCATCCTCATAAAAGACCCGTCATATTCCACAGAGAAGAAGACACTTGAAGACGACACATCCAAAGACTGTACGCTCAGGGTTATTTATTCAAAAGGGATATTCTATGTCACAGGTGCGTTTATGCAGCTCGGAGCCAATACGCTTAAAGGACAGAAGGACCCGTTCATTCTTCTTTCCAGAGATATTATTCCGGACTTCTGTATAATGGACAGTCAGGCGACCCAGACATTCGTAAGCAACAGCGTGTTCGCCGATCTCGAACAGAACGAATTTAAAGATTACCCTGTGCAGTATATTTATTATACGAAGAAGAAGGAAAGCCAGGTTCCTGGCAAAGCATCCATAATACAGGAAGTTCTTGAAGCTATGTTCTCAATGGGTACGATTAAAGTTCACTGGTCACTCACCGATGTCGTAAGACAGATACTCAGGGAACATCCTGGATTCGATTTTCTTGACGGACTTCAGATGATGCGGTCATCACTTGAACTCGATTATCTCGATGCTATTGAAGACTGCAAGACATCTGCATATAGAGATAAATTAAAAGAGATGGCATCCGGAGAACCTGAAAAAAGACGGTCAAATGTGGTTTTTAAAACAACTGGATATTAAGGAGAATTTACACGAACAGATCAGAGTTCAGACTGCTTGAGAAAGAATACGGAACGGAAACAGCAAAAGCCATAGAAGCCGAAATAGAGTTTCTTACACAGACACGCAAAGCTGTTAATGCACTGAAACAGAAAGAGTTTCTTGCACAGTTTGAGAGAGCTGTCCAGAGAGCGTGCAACCTGAATGCTGAATATAAATTTTATCTGCCTTATAAATTTAAGTTGACAAGGAGAGTTGTAAAGTATTTTTTACCTGCCCTTTACATTAAAAAAATTATTGGTAAAATGAATGCGAGGACTGTTTTTTTACAAAAATTCAGAATGAATGTAGCAGGGAGGATTAAATGAATCAGACTCGACCGAAACAGCTTAGTGTCGAATATCAGAAGAAATACGAAAGCATCATCAGACTTTACTCTGACAGAATAAAGGACGCTGAGACAAAACATCAGGTCAAGTTTGAGATGATCCTCGACAGCCGTAAGAGTCTTAAACAGGCCATGCCTGAAATCACATCAGCCAAACTGATGTCGGCAAATACTGTTACCGGAAACAATGTCGATAATGAAACCCGGTCGAAATACATGCCTCCAGTAATGCTTGCGATCAAAAAGAAGATGACGGAAGACCTTACAAGCCAGGCGGCTGATTTTGAATACGCATCCAATGGCGAAGGCGGACGGGATAAGGCTTCAAAATTCATGGATATTATTAAGAGAACTTTTACTCAGAAGAACACAAACTCGGAATACATAATAGGAGTCGATCACCTTTTCAGCAGCGGAACACTTATTGCACAGCCGGTCACAGGCAAGCTGACTGAACAGGTAATTGCGAGAAAAAAGAACGATGACGGCACCTATGAAGACTTTGTGCAGACAATTGATTCAGGAAGATATGTGTCTTTCTATGTTTACGATCCTCTTACAACCTTAATTGACCCGAATGCGGACCCCAACAATGTTCAGGAGACCTCAGAGTGGATAGTTGTCACGCTCGGTAAATTCAGTCCTGAACAGATTAAAAGCAGATACGGTGTCGATGTTTCCTACAAACAGCAGACCGGTATCTACAATTCAGAGTCATCTACTTATTTAATTGTAGATACATATAAGAAAGAACTTGAGAATCTTGCAGGTCATCAGAAAGGCGGAATAGTCGTAAGAGAATATTACACTAAAGACGGCAAAGTCTATACGATAATTGATGATTACTATGTCGTTAAAGAGAAATGGAATGATGCCAGAATAGCAGGGATGATACCTTTCGTTATATGCCCGGCTATCATTGATCTTGAAAGCCCGTACGGGATACCATTCTGCGAAGAGCTCAGACCGAGCGTTGAGTTGATAGCGACAGCGATAAATGCCGTAGCTGACAACACTTCGATAAAGAACAAATTCCCATGGGTCACTATCAAAGGGCTTCTTGACAGGGATGCTAAAATCAATTTCGAGAGTGGTTATTATAATAAGATGAACTCAATACTTGAACTTAATCCGGTAGCACTCAAAGCATATCCCAACATTTCAGTTTCAAGTATCGCCAATCTTTTTATGAAACCCGAGATACAGGAAGTTACCGAAGGTGCGACCTTCCTTTATACCGAGGGACTTAACAATGTATGGCTTATAACCGGACTGAATCCAACGATGCTTTCGGGAAGACAGGAGAAGCAGATAAGAGTCCAGAGTGTTGCCGATATTGTCAATCAGTCAGGGCTGAGATCCAGTGCACAGGTTGTAAAGAACATGGACACACTGTTCTTCAACCCGATGTGCAGGGCATGGCAGACGATATTTGCGATCTATTACGATGAGTTTGCTGAATTTGTTGACGCTGAAAGCGGAGAGAAAATACCTCTTGACATCATATCTGACAAGAAGAATATCAGGGTGGTCAACGGAAGCTACCTCCCTGCCGATCAGATGTCGAGAATGCAGAGAGCACAGTTCCTTCAGAATACCGTTGCACAGAACCCCTATTCGCTTGATCCCGTTAAAGCACTCAGATATGCTTTTGAATCTATGGGATTCAGGATTGAAGATTTTGAGCGTGATCCTCTTCAGCTTTTTGACCAGAGACAGATCATGGCGATACTGGAATCAGTTCAGCAGCTTGGTCCTGAAGGGTTCGTTTCAATGATGGGAAATCAGCTCCAGTCACTTAATCAGCAGCAGGCTCAGCAGCAGACGCAACAGCCGCAACAGGGAGGACAACCGCAGCAATGAATGAAAGAAAAACAATTATAATTGACACAAAAGAACTTGTTGAAATTTTCTGTGAAGTAAACGGACTCGCTTTGAACAGCACAGAATTAAAAGAGAAAATGCCAATGATTTCGGCTATTAAAGGCAGAATAGGCGAGTTGCTTAACAAGGGTTTGTCAACTGAAATTTTCACTAAGGACATAGCTCCGTTTGAAATTTCATTTGATATGTTGTCAAAAATACTTGAAAAAGGAAAACTTTAGGATTATTATTTAACTGTTTTTATGGAGGATTACCATGAGCGAAGAAAACAAAATTCTTGACAAGGGAACAGAAGTGAAACCGGAACTTCCTGCTGAATTTATTCAGTGGCAGAAGAAGAAAGATATTGATACCAAACTTGACAAGATGATCCAGGAGAAACCGGAATTTAAAGCGATCGTTGATGCCGGACTGAGAGAAGCGGTTCACAAGATCCCACAGCTTCTTGAAATTCCTGACCTTTTTGCAGAGAAAGTCCAGACCATCACAGAAAAACTGATGAAAGAATCACAGGCAAAACAGACAGATTCCAAAGCAGCTGACCTCAAACCTGATTCAAACAAAGAAAATGACAATGAAAAACCTGCTGCCGAAAAACCTGTTGCATTCAGAATTGCGGAAGGCTACGATCCGCAGAAGCATTACTGCCCTAAACTTGAGTCAGAAGAAACGCTTAGAAAGATGGGTTACTCGGAAGTTGGAATTGCTTTAGTAAAAACCTTCTGAGTGTTTTTAAATTTTTTTTTGAGAGGTATAAGTAATGTCAGTCGGAGTTAGAAACGCACCTTTAAGCTATTATGACCTGTCAACCAGTCCGGATATTGTCATCCAGCAGGCAGAGCAGAGAGCTTGGGCTTACACAAAAGACAAGGCACCCCTTGTTGCACTTTTAAACATGCTTCCTAAAGCAGGTCCATGGGGATCTAAAAAATTGAATTTCGGTATCGGAGATTATTTCACAGATGTTCTGACACTTTCAGCAGAAATTGTTGACATCACAGCAGTAACAGAGATCACATTTGCAGCAGGCAATGACTATCTGATAGACAATGATATTGTTCATATTTATCAGGGCGTAACAACCGGTTCAGCAGCTGTTCACAACTACGCCTTCATTAGAATACTTTCAAGAGTATCTGCTAACAAGTACAGGTTTGAAGTAGTTGTAAACAACGGCGTAAGATTCCAGACAACCGCAACAGTAAGAATATCCTCATCAGCAGTTCCTATTCACGGGGACGCAAGACAGTATCTTAACAAGAAAGGAGATGTAGGCGTTAACTGGATGCAGAGATCAAGAGATACCGTTGGTAAATCTGATTTTGAAAATGAGATGACGCTTATTGACAACTCACTTGAAACTCTTGTAAGAAGCGGTTTCGATTTCTACGCACAGAAATGGAGCAGAGCACTTCATACCAATGTGGTCGGAAGAGGCGGAAAGAATGAGAGTGATGAATGGGGAATGACCGGCGGTATTCCTTTCTTCCTTAATCCCGGTGATGTGGCAACAACACCCACAAACGGCATTTACTATTCTTCAAATTCTTCCTATGCGGGTCAGAATAAAGTCGTAAACGCAAGTTCACTGTCTTTCAATGACCTTATAAAATGGATGAGAAAACTCACTGAATACGGCGGAAAGGACAAGATAATTCTTCTTCCTGACGACATGTATGAACTGTGGTATGACCTTATCAGAAGCAATGTTGCACTTACAAGAACAGATCTCAGGAGTCTTTCTCTTGACCTTCCGTATGTATGGGAAGCAAATACTGTTAATCTTGGGTTTGGCAATGCTCACCTTGTAAGAGACACAACAATGAATGACGCTTTTGTTCACATTAAAGATGATGTCAATGCATCTCTTATAGCTACTCCCGGCAAACACATGGTTGCTCTTGATCCTAAGTTTATCAAACTCAGACCGTTCAAGAATGCCGCAGGAAGAGTAATGAATATGCAGATGACGAACATCCAGAGAATCAACAACGGCTCAGTTGATAAGATGGAATTTGACGGAATGGTCGGACTTGAGATCAGCGAACCGAGAGCTTGCGGATACTTTGGTCTTCAGATTTAAGGAGGTGTTATTATGACACTCACTATAAGTGAAAACAACAAAACGGCTCTGAGTAAGCCGGAAATAGACGCAATGACTCAGGTTTACACAGACGCAGTTGCAGATTCAGCTACGGCGGCAGTTGCGGCAGATACAGCACTCGGCACAGCGGTTAAAGGAACGAACTGGACATCAGGCATGACCCTGAAAGCACACGATGATGCAATTAAAGCACTCGGAACAGCGGTTAAAGGAACGGACTGGACATCAGACATGACCCTGAAAGCACACGATGATGCAATTAAAGCACTCGGAACAGCGGTTAAAGGAACGGACTGGACATCAGACATGACCCTGAAAGCGCACGATGATGCAATTAACGCTCTTGAAAGAAGCGGCACAACGGTTGCAGTTGGCGGTGCAGCGACTGAAGATAACAGGGACATTGTTCTCACCATTAAAAACGGTGCAGGAACTCCTGCGGCAGTTGCTTCTTATGCGGTTGTCGGCGTTAAAGTCACGAAAGCGAATGCAACCGGAATAGTTGATAGTGGCGAACCTGCTGTAATAAAAACCGACCTTGACACAGCGGACGGACTTACAGTTGTTGAAGGCGAAAAAATACCGGCAGGAGCGATAGCTGATTCAGCAAACGCTTCTCTCGTAGCTATTACAAAGGCAGACGGAACACTGACAGTGAACATTAAAAATACTACCACACACAGTAGGTTCTTTGTTCACTTCATTCTTCCTGACGGAACAGTTAAGACATCGGCAATCGTTGAGCTTAATGCTTCGTAGTTTTTTACGGGAGGGGCAACCCTCCCATTTTGTTTTTTAATTTTTTGATTGGAGGAAGATATGACGAAAAATTTACTTGATGTCGTTCTTGGAGCAATTCCTATTGACGATCAGGCAAGAATAAGCGATGCCATTACCGCACTTGCCAAAGGGTTTTGTGCAGGTTTTTCAACAGGCACCGCAAAAACAACACTCACGCTCGATGATTTTATTCACATAAATTCAGGCAATGTTGATGTTGTTGTCCCCGCAGCAGCAGCCGCAAACAAAGGCAAAATGTACATCATTCAGTTCACCAATGCGACCTGCACAGAAACAGACATTGTTGATGACAAAGCATCACCGACATCTATTGTTGCCGCTGCTCAAATCGCGCAGTACGACATTTTCATTCTGGTTTCTGACGGTGCGGCTTGGAAGGTTATCGGTGTTGCCGGTGCAGCCATAGCTTAGTTCTTTAAAAATCTGAATTGACGGGAGGGTTCTATGGTCATCAAGTACGGACAGCTTCTCAGCGATATTGATGTTGAGCTTTTACAGACCAAAGAATCAGGCGACACAGCTGATGCCGAAAAATATAGAATCCTCCCTCATTCCGAGTTAGCACGCTACGCTAACGAAACGCTTCTCACTCTTTCAAAAGAAAACCCTGCAATGTATGAAGATGAATTTGTGATCACGCTTTTCGACAGCGGTGACGGTGACTATTATCCGCCCGTTGAAAACGGCTTGATATATCTGGATATTGCGGAAAGCGTCATTGACAACGACCTCATACTCCCGAGCAGGATAGAGAAGATACAGGCGATAATGTCACCCATAGGCGAGACCACAAGAACCGGTCAGTGGATACAGCCGTACAACTCTTCAGTAAGTTCAACTGAAATTTACTGCCCGTCACCGAACAAGATATACAACAGCAACGGATGGGTAGCAGGCGACACACTCAGGGTCAGAGCTTCTGTCAGACCTGTCAAACTTAAACCGGCAATGGCAAGTGCACCATTAAGCACTGCTGCCGCTGGAGTGCTCGGAGTCCCATACACCACAATATCACTTTCAGCAAACAACGGTCTTGAGCGTGGTGATTACATAACAATATCGGAAGCAGTTGTAACAGCTTACAACGGAACACACAGGATACTTCATGTCAATGGCAATATTATAGTTATTGATTTTGATAATTCGGCTCTTCCCGGGTCAGCTCTTACGGTAGCGTTTGACCACGAAGATCAGGATATTGACATTGAAGAGGCACATTACAGATATTTTTATTTAATCATCAAGAGAAGATCGCTTTTAAGAAAGAAGGTTACACCTTCCCGTGAAGAGGATTTTGAGATAAACACACAACTGAGACCGTTATGGCAGAATGAAGTCGGTAGATTAAATGTCATTTCACTTATGAGATTTACCGGTAACGGTTTCGGTGGTGGAAGATGAGTGAATTTAGAAACGAACTTGTAAGAATATTCAAGTCTCCCAAACTTGTTTTCACCAAAGGGATGATGAGCAAAGCCAACGATAATCTCGAAGGCTATGTTTCAGACCTTACCAATATGGAAATAGATTCTGAAGGTGTTGCGAAAAGAAGAATGGGTTCTTTCTGTCTTCTCAATCCCGACGATGACAGGGAATGGATACTTTATTTTGTAACGAAAATATCGGGATGTGATCTTATTTTTCTCGTAGATTATTCAGGTAACATTTACTGTGTATCTGAAAACTATCCTGAAAAGATATTCACTCTCAACAAGTCAGGGTTTACCAAACTGTATTATCCTGATACGGACACCTTCAGCTATGAAGCGAGATTCGACAGAGGCACAAAGTTCTTCTATGTTGACAGACCTGAAAGCCTTACAATGATGAACGATTTCGGTGACACCATAACCATAAATAAGAACGGGTCGATAAGATTTCTCGGAACATCCGGTCAGCAGGAGAGTTATGAGACAGCAATCAGAAAAGATTTTGATTCAATAACTTGGGACACTTACGGTGTTTATGTCAATCTTAAATACACACACAAAAAAATAATAAATACTTTCGACCTGATAAGAACAACGGCAAAGACATACGACCCTCAGCGGAAATTTATTCCTGCAATAAACAGCATCCAGGGCGAAGTTAAAGTTGCACAGGTCGATTCTGACGGCAGGATAGGACGATGTTCCCCTGCTCAGTTCATAAGCAGATACGGTGAATACATTGTGTCGCTTGTTTCAGGATATACAGTTGAAGGCACATGTTTCTGGAAAAGAGGCATAACTGATTTTAGTAATATAAAAACTCCAAACTACCCACAGGAAAATTCAAAAAGAACAAGGATATTCGCAAGGAGAGTGAACGAAGATACCACAACAGCTACACTTGCCGATGTGGATGTGGAATGCAAGGATCTGCCATACGCATTTTCTTCAACAAGTTTTTCGGATTCATCGCTTCCTAAAAGAAGAGCGTGCATGTTCGGGATACATCCTGACAATATTGAAGATCCGAAAAGAGAATTTGTTAAAGCTACAATGTGGCTTGACTACAACTTCACATCAGGTAATGAAACAGCCGCACTCAGAGAGTTCTGTCCCGACAACATAGGATGCCTGCTAAAAGCAGTATCGGTAAGGGCATACAGAACGGCGTTTGATAATGTTCCAGATCCAGCAGTATTGTCAGCGAATGTCACAGACAGCACAGGGCTTTTTATTGCAGACAACTGGAACACAACGGGCGTAGGATGTTTCTCGACAGTAGATATTGAAGAGCTTCCTGTATATGTAATAAAAGCAAAGTATTGCGAAGTAATTCCTTATAAATACGGGGCGAACATAGCACCTGTTATTGGTAATTTTGACGCCTTCATAAATCTTAAATCAGATACCGATAAGAACAGAAGCGGCATTCTTTTTGAAGTTACCATAGGTCTTCCAAAAAATTACATCAATACCAAGAAAATGAAGTTCAGTCTTTTTAAAGCTGACGGCAATTCGTTCATTGACCAAAACGCACCTACCGGAATAAGGACAACCGAATTTGTTGATCTTCTTATGGGTTATGTTAATTTTAAAGAGGAAGATGCTGTTCCTGTATCTTTCTACCCTGCACAGTGGATGTATGATGTTCCTAATAGTGAGAACCTTCTTGTCGGTTTGAAAAATATCGGATACGACTGCTGGGAAGCAAAGCGTGGTTTGAAAATGGATACTGATATACTTTCCTACGCAAACAAATTCGACATAAATATCATGGGTAAAATGACCGCAAAAGATGGGCTTACGGAAGACGAATACGGCAATCTTGCAAAGAGCTATGATATTGTTGTCGATCAGGCTGAATATGACGAATGGTTTAAGAACGGAACAAGGTTCGCTGTAATGAATGACAGTAAAGTTATCGGTGTTTCTCAGAGATGTTTTGCAAATAGCGAAGACTTAGTTCCTGTTTACAAACAGAATGTTACTGTTTCAGCGGTACGGGACATAAACTACCAGGATGAGATTGACATGGTGGGCTATCTTCCGGTATGTGCTATTGAGAACATATATATCAGGGGTTTTATTTATGATTCACCGTCCATACAGAAAGATGTTGATAAGGCAAAAGATATAGTTGAAAATTCAGGATCTGTTTTTCTTCTTGAGAATGGGAGGATATGGATAGGGTCTAATATCGAAAGTCTTGTTTTTAATGCTACCACGAATCTTCCAGATACCGCTAACTCCATTGCGAAATTCGATACCGGTGTTCTTGCTTTCTGTAAAGACAGCGTAAAGTTTGTTTATCCTAATGGAAAATTTACTGAAGTTCAGGGCTTACATCAGTTTAAGAACGCCACATGTGTAAAAGCTAAATGGCTTCCAGACGGTTCCGTTTATGCCATCACAAGCGAAGGCGAAATAGCCAGAATATCAATTCAGTACACCGAAAACAACGACAAATTCTACATGGCACATAATATTTCACACCCGATTTCAGATGTTATATTCACACACGAAACTGATATAGCTTATTCAAATAACACCATCTGGTTCAGCAGAATAAATGATGTTTACGGATTCAGGAGAAACGGGTGGATGAGCAGAGTTTCTTTCGGTGATAATATTATTAAAGGAATCTTTACTTATAAAGATGAACTATGTATAATATTTAATAATGGAATACCGAAAGGGAGAACTAAGATTCCAGGACTTCAATTGGTAGAACTGATAACGGGGTAACTAAATGACATTGCAGTTCCCATTGCTCAGCCCAGTAAGTTTCCCAGCGACAGAAAAAAACAAAAGCAGCATTATTAAAATGGCTCTTTATAAAAATGTTGTAGGGCAATCCTCTAATTACAACTTCAGCACATCAAAACCTTTCTCATTTAAATTCCACGATGACGCTGCATTTTCACAATCAAAAACGGCTCAGAAATATTTTCCTAACGGGTTAAGTGTCGATGTAGCAGCTAACGGTGTGAATGCTATTGTAGATTTTGTTGAGGACAGCACCCATATTTATGCTATCTATAAGTATCTTGCATCAGGATCTGTTTTTAAGGTAGATCTTTACAAGGTTGCTAAAAGCGAGATACTTAAACTGTCACCGACATTTACCGTTCAGACGATATACACAGGAACATGCGATTTTGAATCGCTGTATCACAGACACATGGCACAGGACGATGATTACATTTATGTCATTCTCAATGCTCATACGGATTTAGCTAAACTGTTCGTGCTTAAAATACAGAAATCCAATGTTACATCCATAACATCAATAAATCTATCAACAGCGGGATCAACATACACGGGTGTTTTTGACATAGATCAGGATTCTGACAATCTTTATGTCGCATTAAGAAGCACGTTTAACGGTAGTGATTTCGGAACTATTTTCCAGATAACAAAATCCCCATTTGCATTCGGATTGGGAAAAATAATAGCGAGCAACCAGCTCGGATATAATTTATCGACCCTCGTTATTCCCGAAGACAATGTGATATTTGCATCGGGTAGTGGTGGCAATGTCAACTATGGAACAATGCTTACTAATAACGGCACGACCATAGAAGTTGAAACAAAGGTAATGATAACCTATGACGCCGATGATGACAATTTTCTTACAAGCTGCAACGATAGAGAATATTCAACCAAGCGTGCGTATGTACGCACGGAAGATGCGGGTCGCCCGCACATCAAGGGATTCAACACAATGAAAGGTCTTAGTGGAGTAGGATCTTTTTATTACAAGGATGGTGATGGTGTTTTTGAAAAACCTGTTGATGTAAGCGATTTTGTTTTATCGCTTGAATTTAATTATGCCAACCAGACAGCTGACTCCGAGAACATACTTGAAATTAACACAGGAGCAGGCAGAATAAATCTTTACATGGACAGTTCGGGTGTTATAACTCTTAACTATGATACAGGGTCTCCAGTTGTAATTGCACAGGGAAGTGAACCCACATTTATAGGTAGATACGGCACAGCACAGGCGAAACAGACATTGAGAATTTATATCGCAAGAGAAGCAGGTGTTGTTACTATGAAGCTCAATGATTTGGATTGTGATGTTTCAGATAGTTCTTCTATGGTAATGCGGTTTACCGATATGATATGCTATTTAAGTCAGGACTTTGGTAGAGATGATTGTATTGAATTTGCAAGTATAGATTTTTACGCAAGAGGTACGAAGATAATAGGACAGAGCTATCTTAACGGCGGACTGCCATCACAGCAGAGCGGGATTCTGTTTGACACCACACTTGTGTCTAAACCAACTGCTTTTTACAGGTTTGATGAAATAGCTATATCGGCTGGAAATAGAGTAAACTGTACCGCCAATATGGTTTATTTTGATTCATGCGAAGCATCTGATGTCATAAGAATAGGCAGATACAACACATCGGATAGAACGCTTGTTTTTTCAGAAGAACTTAACGGGTTCGGTCTTTCTTCCAGTGTGGTGAAAGTATTAGGATCTAAATACGGGTTTGTATATTTCCTTTCAAGCATGAATATTTCCGGAGCAATAACGGCATTTAATATCAGCCGGATCAATATTCTTAATGAGTTTGGAACTGAGAAGTTTTCTTTTTCCTGCAATGCACAGGATGCTGAGTTCAAGTTCGCACCGTCAACCGTAGGAGCTTATCAGGACACACTTGTTATGACCGGACAGAACTTTTCTTTTGACGGTATCTGTTATGAACCAGACTTCGCCTACCTTGCCAAGTGTCCCATAATAAAGATGGGTGAAGGACACGCTGATATGCTCAGGTTCGCTTCAACTCCATCGGTCATCAGCATTGATTACTACTCAAAAGCAGAGGCAGGATACACAGGTACGAAATATATTTACGATTCATACAATGCTAATTTCATAGTCAATGCTATCGGTAAATACAAGAAAGTTACAAAATCTCTTCCCGTTCAGTCAACTGCTGAAGTATTTGAGTCATGGCTTGATACCATAAATCTTTTCTATGACTGGTCAGACGGCAAGCTCGTTAAAGATTCACCCGTTGACATTTACTGTGTAATGGGCGTATCGGCTATGCGTATGGAAATATACACCGCTCTTGATACCAATTATAATTTTAATGATGAAGGTGATCCCCACAAATGCGGATCTAATCCTGAAACAGCACTTCTTTCAAATACCAATGTGTTTGTGACCGGTGCAAAACAGGTCGAGGTAATTGACACAAGACTTGACAGCAGAAACGCAAGGTCGATAAAATTCAGGATAAAAGCTGAAACTGGCAGTAAATACGACAGCTTTAAAATATTTGAGATAAGATATTCTCCGACAGATGCTTTTTATATTGCAGGAGATTCTGAAAATGCCTAAAGTGAAACTTAATACAATAGAGGTAAACACAGCTTCGATACAGAAAGAGATTAACGAACTCGAATCGCTTCTTGAAGGAAGAATGGATAGCGACAACTTTGTTATTAACGGTGCTAAAAGTGCATCACTCGGAAAGTCATCGTTTTCAGACTTTGCAGATTTCGGTTCACCGATATACGCTGATAAGTTTTTCGGCACAGATCCGCAGGTTAACACCAGATACCAGCCTGATTTTTATAATGATGTGTTTATAGACCTTCTCAACAAGAGCCACGATTCCAACACCTATGCGATAATGACACAGAAGGGAACGATAACGCTTAATTACAAGAACCAGATAAACCTTGAGAAATCCGTAATTGTCGCAGATACACAAATGTCGCTTGGCGATCAGCAGAAAGCCGTTGAGAAATACTATGCAGACAAGAAAGCCGCTTACGAAGCGTGGCTTATGGAACAGGAAAACAACTACACCACTAATCCTTTTGCTACTTTGGCGTCATTTGTTATAGGAGGAGTATTAGGTGCTGCTGTAGGTTTTGCTGCTGGTGGTCCTGTCGGTGCCGGTATTGGTGCTGTTGTTGGTGCTGGTGCTGGTGCTGGTGGTTATATAGGATCTGTTGAAATGCAGAACTATTCTGTGAGAAGATTTGGGTTTGATTATTCATACGAAGCACATAAAACGAACAGCCAGCTTGTTCTTTTCAGACATCCTCCGAATTACCGTATGGTCTCAATTTTGGAAGTCATTGACAGAATGAACGCTCTTTTTAAAGATGACTCAAGCACTCCTAAGAATGTAAGATATGTCAATGATTACACATATTCAAGAAGATCCGACGAAGCCAAGTATCCCGCAATGGCTGTCAGGATCTCAGTTGAAAGCAAAATTGATAAGGATACCGGAGGTTATGACACCCACATAGGAACACCTTTCGTGATAAATCCAGAGCTTACAGGTGTGTGGTTCAGCCTTGTTCCCCATTATCCCAGCACTGTCCTTATTGAAAGTGAAGACGAATACATAACCGCCTTGTGCGAAATTGATATTCTCTTCAAGGAGATTACATGAAGACTCAGATAATAGATTGTTTTGACGATGTTATCCAGAAACGGATACTGAAGCTGAATGAGAAACTTGACAGCATTTCTCCTGACAATATCAATTACATCGACTCAACTATTATTGAGCAGGTTGCCATTGTCAACGGTAAAATAAACAATCTAAACTTTATGTATTCAGGCGACTCTATGATAAATAGTGTTGATACATTTAAACTTAATTCTCTTATAACAAAATGCAAGGCAAGGATAATGAGATTTTCTGCACAGGCGATACTCGGTGTTCCTGCTACTGACGGATCGCTGTGCCCGCTTGGCGAATATCTTAACAGCGTAAAGGATAATGAAACTCAGCTGAAGATACAGGTTCCCGAAAGTTTTTCAGGACTTAGGAGCTTCATAATCTGTCACCCGAACCCCGAAGGGAAGCAGTATTTTGCACCTGATAAGAAGAGGAAATTCTGGTACTCAAAGGAAGACGGGTGGATAACTTTCCATTTCAATGGATATTATGTGGAAGAAATTTATATTCTGTACTGGAAATAAAATATGAAGATTTTCAAGAAAGGCGAAATAGTTACAGTGACACTGCTCACAAGGCTGTTCAAGAATCTCAAGAGAAGAATTAACGAAGTCACATCAAGACAAGTTAATGTTCTTACCACAGGACAGGTAATTGATAATGGGAAGGTATGGAAAACATCCGATACAATAATATTAACCCCGATGTCAACCGCCAATGAACAGTTCTTTCAGACATCACTTCTCCCCATTTACACGATAGGTACAGATAATATAAAGAAAGGTGGCAACAGCTATCTTATTTATTATATTGATGAAATTGAAAAAATTGATAAGATAGGAGAACTGTGATGATTCCTCAAATTTTAGCTGGTATAGGTACTGCCGGTTCGATAGTTCAGGCTGGCATAAGCATGGCAAAAAAACCGACATATCCCGGTCCGAGTGCTGACGAAGAACAGGCATTATTTCTCGCAGGGGAAACCGCTGCTGACGCATCAATGCTTGGTGAAGCAAGTGCTGCACAGGTATCCAGAATGGTTCAGACAGGCAACGAGGTTGACTCAAACCAGATACAGGAATTTAATGCGATGTTCAGGAATGTGTCTCCTTTCGATATGGCTAAAATAAGCCAGTCGCTTATTAAGAGATCACTGGATGTCAGGAAACAGACAGGCGAAGGCATAGCATCATTCCTTGATTCATCACAGTCCAAGAACCTTCTTACGAGAGTAAGTGCCAATCAGGGCTATGCACAGATAGCGAATGTCGTTCAGCAGAAGAAGTTACAGGCACAGCTTTTGAAAGAAGACACGGAAGCAAGAATGAATAAACAGTTTACAGATATGATGACGAACATAACAAAAGCAATATCATCTCCCATCCTCGACATAGGTGCAAAAACGGATATGTCACCCGGCATTACCACATCGAATCCGAACGCAGCGGCACAGGTTCAGCCCGTTCCTGCCGCAGCACCAACTCAGCCGGTCGCCAACGAAAGCGATGTTTTGGCAAAACTCCAGACAGCTGGTTTTTCACAGGAACAGATTGAATATTTTATGAATAGTTTAAGAAGCCCCGGATATGCAGGAGCCATTGCATCACCACCGTCTTTTTAATGGAGGATATATAAATGGTTAAGCAGAAAGTAATAGTTGAAGCCGGTGGCGAAGGAACAACGGTAACGGTAGGCAGCGGCACTAAATCCTCTGATGTTATTCCAGCTTCCCAGATGAATGAAATGGATAGGGAAGAAGCGGAAACCGATAGCAGAGTAGCAGCCTATATGAAGACACCTCTCACCAATGTTCCTGCCAAGGGAAAGGATGAAGAAGAAACAGCTACTCCTGAAAAGAAAGGAGATCCTGTTATC